>ENA-ORSX01000123-ORSX01000123.1-human-gut-metagenome-genome-assembly--contig:-NODE-123-length-96291-cov-4.920175_pt1 | contig 96291 bp, 82 predicted proteins | sample MGYA00241904_ERZ509172 | MGnify/ENA primary metagenome ERZ509172 (study PRJEB26280, sample SAMEA2338795) | human gut metagenome | biome: human gut; feature: human-associated habitat; material: faeces... | reverse complement strand
GAAGCGGGCCCGGGCCTGCCCCACGGAATCGCAGGAGCAAAAATCCCTGTTCAAGTGGTGGCGTGTCTATTCCCGGCACGCCCCGCACCTCGTCATGTACCACATCCCCAACGGCGGGCGGCGTGACGCGATCACGGGGGCCCGGCTGAAGGCCGAAGGCGTGGTGGCGGGCGTGCCGGATATTTTTCTTGCCGTACCCCGGCAGGGGTTCCACGGGCTGTATGTCGAGCTGAAGCGGCAGAAGGGCGGCAGTCTGGAAAGCTCCCAGGAGGACATCATCGCAAGGCTCCGTCAGGCCGGGTACCGCGTCGAGGTCTGCATGGGCTGGTGGGAGGCGCGGGAAGCCATCGAAAACTATCTGACCGGGGCATTGCCCCAAGCAAGCGGAGGCAGAGCATGAGGGAACGCGTAGCCGATGTGATCGTCCCTATTACCGGCGGCAGGCTTGATATGCTGGCGAAGGCCACGGCGACGCTGCACAGGGCGGTTGAGGTGCAGGCATACGTCTGGGGCGTGGGCCGGAACCGGATAGCGATATTCGGTCCCCTCCGGCGCACGGTGGGCGGCGTCGGGATGCTGGTGTACAGGCTCAAGCGGCTGAAGGTGGAGAAGGGCATCAATCTGGACGACCGGAAGGCCGAGGGGAAGGACGTTTGGGACTGCCCGGCTCCGGTGGTTGATATGTGATGAACGTGCCGGAATGGATGTATGTGGGGGATATTGTGAACCAGCTTGAAATGGAACTGATCATCGGGAATGGAAGCGCGGTTGCGGGGCACAGGCTCATCGAGGACATTGCCCGGCGCGTATCGGAAGCGCGGCGAAAGCATCCCGTCTTTGCGGAGGGCAAGTACCACGCGCTCGGCGTTATCGGCGAGGAGTATCAGGAGGTCGTGCAGGCCGTGGAAAAGGAGACGCCCGACCGCGTGTATCAGGAACTTCTCGACCTGCTCACCACGTCCATCCGCGCGGCGAATGGAGAGCATGAGGTGGGGCATGGCCCGGCTGACGTCTGAACAGTGGGAGCAGGCCCGCGCGGAATATGAAGTCCGGGGCGTGTCGCTTGGGGAGGTCGCCAGACGTTTCGGGGTATCACAGCAGGCCGCATCGAAGCGCGCCCGGAAAGAGGGTTGGAAGCAAGGAAAAAGTTGTGGGGTTGTCGAGAAAAAGGTCAGTGCGATTAAGGCGCTATACGAAGTTGAGCAGGAAAGTTGTGACCTGCCCACAACTTTTCGCGCCACGATCGACGATGTGGTGCGCGAACGTCTTGAAGCCGACCATCTCTTTGCCCAATTCGACAAGGCCCTCATACTCAAGGCCCATGCCGTACTCTCCAAGGTCGAACTCCCCGAGGAGTGGGAAACCATGACCCGTGGTCGCCGGAATCTCGCCCCGCAGCAGGAGTGGGGGACCACGGTGAACGTCAGCCAGCAGGCCAGCGCGCAGGCGGCAGCCCTTGCCGGGGCTTCGGTGCTCAGTCCACGCGACGCGCTCAACGAGATTCTGGAGCAGGAACAGAGGAGGGATGATGGCTAGCTGGTATGACCGGTATCGTCAGTTCGCACAGGCGCAATGGGAGCCGACCGTGCTTTCATCACAGGAGGAGGCCGCCTTTCGGGAATGGCTCATAAAGTCCAAGTGGTTCCAGCAAATCAGGGATGATGTGGCGGCATCCGGGGAGCGGGTGGACGATGCCGCGCTGTATGAGGAGCTTACAGGGCCACGCGCCGACTATGATTATCGAGGAGCATGGAAGGCTGGCGTCGGAGCGCAGGACTACGAGTTCGACGACAGGATGCACTGGCCCTCGTCCACGGCGGACGGAAGGATGCTGAAAAGCCCGAAACACCCTACCGCATGGATGGAGTATTTCATGCAGGATACAGGGGTTGATCCAAATTTGGTCGGCCTGCGGACGGCGGACGAGGCATACGAGTACAGCCAAAATCTGCGGCAGAGCGGCCAGCAGTGAAACTTCCGACGCTTGAGGAGTTTTTTGTCGCCCACGGCATCCTGACGCGCCAGCCTCGCGTTGTGCGCCCGTTCCACCGCCGTATTTTTCAGTCTGTTACGCAGTGGGTGGCCGGCACCTTGCCCGGAGGGGCCCGGAACCTCGCCATCTGCATTCCCCCGCGCCACGGCAAGACGTACATCGCCCGCGACCTCGTGTCATGGGGCCTGATGTGCTTCCCTGATTCCGAGTGGATATACACAGCCAGTTCCGCCACCCTTGCCATTGCCCAGACGCTGGCGATCAAGGAGTGCTGCGCCTCGGACTGGTATCGGCGCATCGCCCCATACGTCGGCGTGCAGTCCGGGAAGGGGCGGCAGGACTACTTCCGCACCACGGTGGGCGGGGCTGTTTACGGCGTGGGCGCGGAAGGCGCGCTGACCGGCTTCGGCGCGGGCAGGAAGCGCCCGGAGTTCGGCGGCGGCATCGTCATCGACGACCCCATTCAGGCGCTGGACGCGCTGACCGTCCGCCGGGAGAAGTGCAACCAGTGGTACTCGCAAGCCCTGTACTCGCGCCGGAACGCCGCGCACACGCCCATCCTGCTCATCATGCAGCGGCTGCATGAAAAAGACCTCGTGGGGTATGTGCGTGCGACCGAGGGCGGCCAGTGGCATATCCTTTCCATTCCGGTGGTTGATGGCGACGGAGCGATGCTTTGGCCAGAGACGTTCGAACACGGGGCGATGGAACGCCTGAAAGCTCTTGATCCTTTTGCCTTTTCCGCACAGTACATGCAGGCTCCCACGCCGCCCGGCGGGGCGATGATCAAGACTGGGTGGATACGGTGGTTCGGCTCACGGCCCGCAGGCATCACGAGCGTGGGGATATTCGCGGACACGGCCCAGAAGACGGGCCAGCACAACGACTTCACGGTCTTCATCCTTGCCGGGACGGACGGGCGGAACGTCTACATCCTTGATCTGCTGCGGGACAGGCTGGAGGCCCCGGACCTCATCAGCGCGGCGAAGGCCTTCTACGAGCGCCACAGCCCGAACCACATCACCAATCCCGTGCGCTTCGCCGAGTTCTTTGTCGAGGACAAGGTATCCGGCACGGGGCTTATCCAGACATTGCGCCGGGAGACGAATATCCCGGTTATCCCGATACAGCGGGACCGCGACAAGGTATCCCGCGTCAACGACGTCCTCCCGTACATCCGGGCAGGGCGTCTTTTCGTGCCGGAGGATGAGCCTTGGGTGAACGCCTACATCGGGGAACTGGCGGCGTTCAGCCCCGCCATGACTCATGAGCATGACGATCAGGTTGATCCGACCTGTGACGCCCTTTCCGAACTGCTATCCCCCGGAGGGAACCTCATCACCGGGGCCGACTGGAGCTGACATGCCGTACATCCGTACACTGCGCGACGCCATGACGCAGGAAACCTTCTTTCTGGAAAACCGTACAGGACGGCAGTTCTCGCGCATCGTTGCCGCGTTGGCATGGCCTCACGGCATAGCGCAGGGATGCGTCATCGTGCTCGGTGAGATACGCGGGCGGCCCGCCGTGCTGAACGTTCACAACCATGTCCATGTGCTCAACGAGTATCGCTCCGGCGATGTGGCCGACCTCGTGGATATGGCGGTCAGGCTCTACGAGGACTGGTCGGCGTCGTGCGTCATTACGCCGGGGGATGACAGGCGTGTGGTGTTTCTTGATGCCATCAACGACGACCTGCGCCGGGAACGCCGCCGGAGGATACGGATCACCGATCCGCAGGCATGGAACGGGAGTGGGGAGCGGGTACTTCCTTTCTACTTGGGCATCCTTCAGCAGCGTATAGTGGGGGAGAAGACGCTGCTTTTCGGGACGGACTGCACGGCGGCGTCCGAGACGCAGCGGCTTGGGAGCGACGACGTGGACAGGCGGATGACGGATTACCCCGGAGCCGCGGCGCTTCTGTGGGCCGTAGCCGAGATGGACTTGAACCGGCGGCGCGGGGAAGGGAGGGAACACCTCGGTCCGGCGGACAGGCTCGGAGGGTACTGAGATGGCGGAACGGGAGGTAATGGTCGTCTACGCGCCGATGATTTTGCGGAGCCTTGCGGAGATCAAGGAGGCCTTCGGGGTGGGCGAGAGGCAGATCAAGCTATGGGTGCGGCAGGGGGCACCCATAGCTGTGGAAGGTGAGGGGAGCAAGGCGCGGTACAGTGCGGAGATGGTCAGGTTGCAGGTGTGGAGGGAGGGAAAGAAAAATCCTCCGATCCAGTGAACCGGAGAGCGCGGGCCAGGCTCCGGAAGTCGTATACTCTTTATGCTTTAAGCAATTGGCGATACTTAAATACCATAGGAAAATCTATGTTACCCCGCTTACCCTTCAAATTGGGACGTTCCGCTAGGCATGCCGGTAGGCACCACGCTGCGCTAGTGTCAATATATTCATTAAATCTATTCAGTTTTATAAGATTTTTTTACCCAAAGCATTTGGGGTTCTTCAGTGCCGATGCGTCATGCTTACCCTTGTTTCTGGTACTCTTGTTCGGTCAATGAACTTTTTCAGAGATGGGAGCGGCAGTGCTTAGGAAATGAAAAATATAAAAAATCGTTTGACACACACTATATTTTTGAACAGAACGCAGGATATCATGTTTTCTGCGAATGGCACCGGAGAGGTAGCACAGTATATCTGGCTGAAGCATAAAACACAGCAACCTTCAGAAAGGAAAATTTAGCTTATATAGATTGATTTTTATATAGATAGCTTATTATTTTAGGCTGTATTGGTTTAAATGGTCAAGAAGTTATCAAACGGAGAATACCATTACATGGATAATACCACATTCAGTATTATGGGATCCTGTGTCAGTAGAGATATATTTAGTATCAATGATTGCCAAGAATATATTATCAATCGCTTTATACAGAGCGTTTCTCCTGTATCTACTAGCGTTTCTCCTGTCATTGACATGGATTATCAGGATTTAATCGTTGAAGTTATTGATAATTTTAATATAACATCATTTTATAAACGATGTTTTTCCTTGGGGATTACTGGAAAAGCATTCGACTATCTATTTGAAGTTCCATCAGACTATCTAATTATTGATATGTCGTGTTGCAGGTTTGATCTAATAATTTCTTCAGATGGAAAAATTTTGCCTAAAATATCAGGACAAAATTATCCAGAAATTTTAGATACTGTTATCAAAAAATATAACCTTCCTGAATTCACAGAAGTAATTTCCGACGATAATGAAATTATTTCACTGATGAATCAGTTACTGCCAAAGTATTTTGAAAAAATACTCGAAAATTATCCTTTAGAAAGAATTATTCTTGTTGAAACAGATGCGGCTGCTTTCTATCTCAATAAAAAAGGAACTGTCACTGAATTTAAGAATACAGTTATTGAATCATGGAAAAAGCGAATCCATCATGGAGAAGATCTTGCAAGGGAATATCTTCATGGATGTTATATTATTGAGTTTCCTGAATATGTATTTGCAGATGAAAATCATAAATGGAAACTTGCACAGCTTCATTATGTGCAAGAGTATTACGAATATGCTTTTCAGGCCATAAAGATTATTCTTACAGGAAATAGAGAAAAAGAATTATTGAATATTTTGAAAAATCAATATAGCAGAACATGCCAAGAAAAATATTATCCAAACTTATATAGAACTATATCTTCGATTAGCAATTTGCGTTCTGAAAATTCTAGATTATTAAAATATTGTGATTATTTTCGTGATATATTTATTAATAAAGAAAAGTATGATAATATATTGATATTTTTCAGAATAAAAAATATAAATCCTGTGCAATATATGGACTATTCACGGTTGGAATTTTTTATATAGATCTTCTTGAGAAACACTCTATAATAGTCGATTATGTTGTTGAAAATGGTGATGAATCTATGTATAAAAATCGTATTTTACGTTTAAAACGAGATACTAATACGTATCCTAAAACAGATATTATTATAATTGCAGATGTTATGAATATACAAACTATCAAAAATAAAGTGTCAAAAACAACTTCTATACCTTTAATCGATGTGTATGAGATTACAGACAAGAAAATGATAACTATATAACAGTGTATTTATATGTTGAATTTAATAATATATTAAGCAAAAATTTCTATTTTTGAGTGGTAAAGAATTCCACACTGTAGAACAGAGCTAATAGAAGATCTTATACCTCCAGACATGATACTCGTTTCGAATTGAAATCCATCAAGGAGCCCACCCCAGAAAAGTTGTCAACCCCTCACCAGACTATTATCAGTCCCCTATCAGTTCCGTACCAGTCCTACATGCCCAAAACCCCGTGCTACGCTCCTGACCAAACTCAGGAGCGTTTTTTATACCTTTTTAGGGGGCCAGATCGTGATCTGGACCCCTGACCTAGACTCTTTGAGTAAAATTTTTTCCGGTCTGGTCGAAAATCCCTCCCTTGCCTCTTTCCCTCGTCGCATTATCCTGAGCCCCCGCAGGAGAGACTCCATGAAAGACACAGCCGAACTGTTTGCCTCCCTGGATGCGCTCAAGGTGCGCCTCGATGCCCACTGCCCGCTGTCCCCGGATGTCGTCTCCCAGATACGGGAAGACATGCGTATCCGCTTCACCTACCACTCCAATGCCATCGAAGGGAACACGCTCACAATGAGCGAAACCAAGGCGGTTTTGGCGGATGGCATCACCATCGGTGGAAAGAGCCTAAGAGAGCATCTTGAAGCGGTAGGGCATAGCCATGCCATCGACTACCTAGAGGCACTTGTCCAGAGAGACGAGGCGCTGACTGAGAGGACGCTGAGGGAGATCCACAATCTGATCCTGCGTAACATCGACGGAGCCAATGCCGGGACATACCGCAGGATGAATGTGCTTATATCCGGCGCGGGTCATATCCCGCCTCCGGCGGAGCGTGTGCCTGAAAGGATGGATGCCTTTTTTCAGTGGTACGGTGCCGCTCGGGATAGGATGCATCCTGTGGAATTTGCGGCCCGGGTTCATGCGGATTTCGTGAACATCCTCCATCCCTTCAAGGATGGGAATGGCAGAACGGCCCGGCTCATCATGAACTTCGAGCTCATGCGGGCGGGCTTCCCCACGGTGATAGTCCCCGTGGATGCGCGCCCGGACTATTACCGAAATTTGGATATCGCCGCCACGCAGGGGGATTATCTCCCCTTCGTGATGCAAATCGCTGAATTGGCCCAAAAGAGTTTTGCCCCCTACTGGGCATTGCTTGGCGAATAGCGCATAAAAAATTGAAAAGTCCTCCTCTGCTAAAAATGGCAGGGGAGGACTTTTTTTATCTGTGAACCTTTTGGGAAAAATGAAATCATTTTTCCATGTTTTTTAAGTTTTTTCATTTTTTGGCTAGAGTTTTTCATTTTCCCGTAAATACGGCATATCTAGACGGCTTTTCCGTGTGCCCCTGCGGGGAGGCCGTTAGCGTGGACGGAACTTTTGCAAAAGGAGTTTCGTCCATGGAGATGCCCCAGATTTTTGAGAGCAAGGAATTCGGGAAGATCAGGGTTGTGGAACACAGTGGCGCGCCGTGGTTTGTGGGAAAGGATGTATGCGACTGCTTGGAGATCGGCAATAGCCGTGATGCCGCTGCCTCTCTTGATGACGATGAAAAGGGTGTCGCCCTTATCGACACCCCTGGCGGTAAGCAAGAAATGTCCATCATTTCCGAGCCCGGCCTGTATTCCCTCGTCCTCCGTTCGCGTAAGCCGGAAGCCAAAGCCTTCAAGCGATGGATCGTTCATGAAGTGCTTCCCGCCATCCGTAAGCACGGTGGCTACCTCACGCCCAAAAAGCTGGAAGAAGCCTTGCTCAACCCGGATGTGTTGATCCGGCTGGCGACCCAGTTGAAGGAAGAGCGCGAGGGCCGCGTGCAGGCTGAGGCTCGTGTGGCCATCCTTTCCCATGTCCGAAAAACGTATACGACAACGGAGATCGCCAAAGAGCTTGGGATGCGCAGTGCCGTGGCCCTGAACCGCTTGTTGTGCGAGCGGCGTGTCCAGTTCAAGCAGAACGGAACCTATGTCCTGTACGCCGAGTATGCCGAGCATGGCTATGTCCACATCAAGCAGGAAATCCTCGAAAACGACAAGATCGTGTACCACCGCCGATGGACGCAGCTCGGAAGGGAATGGCTCCTGGACATGCTCGGCTGAAAAAAGTCCCCGCCCAAACGTGTGGCGGGGACTTTTTTCAGATGTCGATCATGAACCCAAAAGCTCCTGAGCCGTAGAGTGGAGGTTCCTGCGTCTGAGAACCCGGAGAAATTGTTTTGGGTTTGTGCTCCTCAATGGGATATTGCGAGAAGTCCACGCGGGACGCCTGCTCGAAAATCATTTTGGCGCGGGAAAAGTCCCCCTCCATCATCTGGTGCTGCACATCTTCCGGGATGAAGCAGGGGAAAGAGGAGGCGAGCGCGTCGATCAACCCTGCAAGCCGTTCCTTCTGCGCTGCGGCTTCCAGAATGGCGGACTCGCATTGGGCCTTTGAGGTGGAGGCGGTTTCTTCGCTTCGGCGCAGCCGTTCCGTCAATTCGGCTTGTCGGGCGGTGGACTCGAAAACGACGTCTTCCAGCGCCGCGAGACGCGCCTGCGTGTCCAGTCCATCCCGCGAGGTATTTTTCGGCCTTTCTGTCATCCTTTACGGTGGCCGCGAGGCATTCGAGGATCATCTGCTCCTGTCTGGCCGTGTCCGCGGCGCCTTCAAGGATGTAGCCCTGGTTCGAGCTGAACCCCGGGTTGAGCACATAGTCGAATCCCGAAAAGCCGGAAAGTCTGGTTGGCTTCCCCCTGCCTCCGTCGCCCCCGGGGCAGGCCCATGAGAATCCTCCTACACGGGAGGCGTGCAGGGTGGAGACGAGCTTTCCGGTTTCGGTATCCAGAACTTCCTGTGAATGTGAGACGACTCCCTCCGGAGAAACATCGAAGGCCACGATCACGTTGGAGGGGATATTGCTGACTATGGCCTTCCCGCCGTCCGGCAGGGTGGCGGCTTCGACTTCGCCGATGTTCATTTTCCCGGCAAGGGCCGCCGCCATGCCATAGGGCGGATGAACGCGAACGGCTACGCGCGCCGGAGAGCGTGCATTTGTTTAATATCCTATAATTGGTAAAAAAACGATACAGAATATGTATAGTATTTTGGACGAAGAGGGGGAACGGAAACGTACAGTATTTAAAAGACTATGATTACAGTGTGTTAAAAACGCAAAATCCTTGGCATTGCTCTTGCTTATCTCTGCAGAGGCAAGGCTGGCAATGGCCCGCGCTTTCTTATGGGGCAAACATCTTGCCTAACTGTCTGAGAAAACGTCATTGCGGCAGGCCTCAGTGACCTACTCCAAGGAGATGACACGTGTTTTGCACAGAAAAATTGAAGTTGTACACCGGTGCGAAAATCGTCACCCTGTATGATCCCATGCCGATTGTAGAAGCTGTCTGCGTTATTGGAGAGCGCATACATTCCATGGGAAGTTTGGAAGACATGGAGCGCTATGCGGCTCTCTGTGGCGAATACGAGAAAATCGATCTAGGCGGAGGCGTGCTGTATCCCGGCTTCATCGATACGCATAGCCATCTGTCCATGTATGCGGATACGTTCAGTCAGGTCTATTGTGGCTCCCGACTGGGCACTGTTTCGCGTGTTCTCGACGTGTTACGTGAAGCCGCTGGGAATACGCCTCATGATCGCTGGCTTGTCGGCTATGCATACGACGATACGGGCATTGACGAAAAACGTCATCTGACCCGTGAAGATCTGGACGCCGTATCCACGGAACGCCCGATTCTCGTTAAACATCTTTCCGTCCATTTTTGCTATTTGAATTCGTTGGCTATCGAAAAGCTCGGCTACACAGCGGAAACGCGGGTCGCCGGGGGGACGGTCTGTCTTGGGGCCGACGGCAGGCCCAACGGAATTCTGGAAGAAAACGCCTCTTATCAGGCGATTGCCAAACTTCCGGCGACGTCATTTGAAGAAACCCGGAAGAATATGCTGCGGGCCGTCCGCGACTACAACGCGCAAGGGTTCACGACCTTCATGGACGGCGGGATCGGGCTTTCCGGTTCCTACAAGACGGACATGGCGGCGTACTTGAGTCTTGCAAGGGACAAGACGCTTGATGCCCGTGGCTACCTACAGTTTATGCCCCCGGTATTGGATGCGCTGGAGCCTTACGGCCTGTGGGGTTTTCCTTCCGAGTATCTGAGTTTCGGCGGCGTCAAGTATTTTACGGACGGTTCCATCCAAGGCTACACCGGAGCCTTGCTTGAAGATTACCACTCCCGCCCCGGTTACCGCAGCGAGTTGGTCTGTACGCCTGAAGAGCTCGGCAACCTTGTCATGCACTATCATGCCGCGGGCATTCAGATAGCCGTCCACACCAACGGCGATGCCGCCATCGAAGCCACCCTGCAAGCCTATGAGCGGGCGCAGCGGACCTTGCCCCGCCCTGATTTGCATCACATTTTTGTTCATGCGCAGATGGCCTCGGACGGACAGCTCCGCCGTATGAAGGCCTGCCATGCGCTCCCCACTTTTTTTGTCCGGCATATCGAAGTGTGGGGCGACGGGCACTACGACACCTATCTTGGCCCCAGCCGCGCCAACAGGCTCGATCCCGCTGGTTCCGCCGTCAGGATTGGCCTTCCCTTCGCTCTCCACGTGGACACCCCGGTGCTGCCGGTCACGGCGCTTGATTCCATCCATGCCGCCGTCAACCGCATTTCCCCGAGCGGTCGCCTCATGGGGGCGGAAAATTGCTTCAGTCCCCGGGAAGCGATCAAGGCCTACACCGTTTATGCCTCCCTGTTCTGTATGGGCGAGCACGATCGCGGGCGTATCGAGCCGGGACGGCTGGCCGACTTCGTGCTGCTATCCGACGACCTTGAAGCCATCGATCCTTTGACCATCAATCAGGTGAAGGTTCGCATGACGCTCTGTGGCGGACGCATCGTGTATCAGGCTTAGCCCTTCCGCAGACATCCGCAAAGCATCCGGAAAGAACTTCCGCTCATACTTCAAACGGGTTATGTACCCGCGTCGGAGAATGCCCATGCCTTCAATTGTTCTTGACCGTGAAGAAGAAATGAAAAGCCAAACCGAATCCGTCGTCGCATCCGCCCGGCAGCCCGGCGCCTCTGCGGAAAAGGGGCTGGCCGCTTCCGATGATCCGACGTCTCCCGTCGGGAAAAAATGGTTCCTTTTCGGCTTTGGTGTGCTCTACATGCTTTTCCTGTTGGATTTCGCCGCGAGACTGGGGATTACCGCCGTTTTCCCCGCTATGCAGAAGGATCTCGGACTTTCTGACTCGCAGGTCGGTGTCGCCGGTTCCGCCGTATTGCTAGGCATGACCGTGTTTGTGCTCCCCTTCTCCTTTTTGGCGGACAAGGGCTCGAAAAAGCACGCCGTGAATCTCATGTCCGCCGTTTGGGGCGTGGGCTGCACGCTGTGCGGTCTCGTCTCACACCTTTTCCTGATAGTGCTCGGGCGCTTCATGGTCGGCATAGGCAACGCCAGCTACGCGCCCGTTTCCGTATCCATGCTGACCAGTTGGACCCGCCGCTCTAGATGGGGTTCGGTCATCGGGGCCTATAACTCCGCCATGTCCGTGGGGCTGGCTCTCGGCACCACGATCGCCGGGGTTCTGGCGCAGCATTACGGCTGGCGTTCCGCGTTCCTTGCCGTCGGGGGCCTGACGCTGCTGTTCACCGCGCTGTCCCTGTTCCTGCCCAACGTCAAGAATCACGTTTCGGCGGCGAGCGCCGACGGCAAACGGGAGCATGTGAAGGTCCGGGAGGCCTTTGCTTTCACGCTCCAGAACAAGACGCTGATATTGCTCGGCATTGGCGTCGGCATCGCCAACATGGGCTATACCAGCATGATTTCCTGGATTCCCATGTTCATGGTCCGCATCATGGGCTGGACGTCCACGGAAGTGGGCGCCTACATGGGGCCGGCTTACCTGATTACCGGCCTTTTGATCACGCCCTTCTCCGGCTGGCTTTCAGACCGCCTCGGCCTGTGGAGCCGCCGCACGCGGGCGTGGCTCGGCGTGCCCTGTTTCCTCATTCTGGCTGCGGTGTTTGCGGCGGGCTTCTACTATCAGATTGCCGCCTGCTGCGCGATCGGAATGTTTCTGTTCATCATCCCCGTGACCGGCGTGCACATCGCCACGCAGGAACTGGTTCCCACCCGCTACAAGGCCACTGCGTACGGGACATATGTGACCCTGCTTCAAGGATTGGGCTTTTTCGGGCCCATGCTCGCCGGGGCGCTTTCCGATGCGCTCGGGCTTCAGCTGGCGCTTGTCTACATGCAGCTGGTGTTCGTCATCGGCGGCTTGATCATGCTGGTTGCGGGATTCACCTACGTTAAGGATTACAACAGGGCCCGCGCCATGGAAGCCTAACCGTATCCTCGGCACCTTGGCACCTTGCTCCATACCCCCCTCATGTTCCCTTTGCCGTCCCCCCACTTTGGCGGCAAGGGGAACATATACAATAGGCAAGAGGTGCTCCGGAGAAGCGCGGCGCGTCCGATACGTATCGACAAAGGAATAATCGAATAGTGATGGAGAAGCACAACTTCGTGTGGTGCAATGCAAAAATGACAGCTTTTCCCTCTTGGCGTACCGTACTCCTCTGGAATGTCTTTATCGCACCTCGTTTCCGTTTCGTTCATCCGGAGTCCGGAACGCTTGTTGCCAAGGTACACTGAATGACATATCGTTTTTGCCTTGAGTAAAACAGGCCCCATCCTTATCTGTTATGAAGGGGAAATCCGTGTTGACCTCACAGCAGATAGCCCATGTTTTGGCGTTGCATCTTGCCGAGCGTTCTCTCTTCATTGAAGAGCTCGCACTGCTCACGGGGAATGTGCTGCCCGCATCCGATGAGCGGTGGCGCGAGCTGGAGCGTCTTGGCTTGGCGGAACGCGTTTCTTCGCCGCACGGAACCGCGTGGAAGGCGGGCGATGAAACCGCTGCATTCATACGCTCCCAGCTTCCTTTGCTGAAGGATTTTTTTCGGCCCGACGAAAAGGCATATGCCCTTACCTGTCTCCATGAACAAGCCAGCCTCAACGACTGTGAAACCGTCCTGAGCCGGATCAGCCAATGCGCCGAACGGGACAGGAACATTCTCCCCTTGCTCGAACTGGCTGTCCTTTTCCTCCTGCGCTGGGGACGGCGCAACGGCAGCACGGCGGGCCTGGACGGCAAGTTCCTGAATCTTGTCTTTGCGGTACAGGGGCTCAGCTTCAATTCCACGGAACTGCTCAAAAAAATACTGCGTCTTTCAGCTCTCGCCTACGGCCTTGCCCGAAAAAACGGTAACAAGCGGTTTTTAGCGCTTCTGATGCTGTCGCGCATGTATCTGCATGTCTTTATCGGAAGCAACACCACGCGCCTTACCCAGAATCTCCAGCAGGCCCTGTGCCGGGTCAGGAGCTATTTTGACGGCGACACGCAGGAAGTGCTTCCTCTGTTTGAGGGGTTGCTCGCCTATCTGTGCGGGGATCTCAAGAAAAACATCGATTGGTTCAACCGTTGCTCCGAAGAAACACCTTGGTATTACAAAAGGTTCTACGATACACTGGCGGTCTGTACGCTCTTTTCCGCAGGGTATCTGCAGCAATTCCATTTTGCGCTTGGCTGCATCGAGTTTCTTCGGCGCACGGCGACGTTGACCGACGATATCCTTTCGGCGACCCTGTATGAAGTCAACACGTGTTTCCTGCTGCTGCGCAAAGGGGATAGCGGCAAGGCGCTGGAGTTTATCAATCGGCTTCGCGTTTCCCCGCTATATACGCAGCATACCGTGGTTAACTCGCTGACGACGCGGGCACATGCGTTGTACCATTTTTTGGCGGGCGACATCGAGCGCGCCTATGCCGTCCTGAATGATGAAACCCGCAGGGCGATCACCCATGACATCAGGCCCGCGACCTTCAAGGATCCGCTAGTCCTCGACATGCTCTATGTGTTTGCGCACAACGGCTACGCGCCCATCCCGCACTATGAGCTGGAGCCTACGTTGGGCCACCTGCTCCTAGGGGCTAATGTGCATCTCAAGGGCTCCGCCATGCGTGTTCAGGCACTGCTGCTGCGCGATAGGGGAGAGGAGCCACAGAAGCAGCTTGAGCTGTTGCGCCAAAGTTTCGAGCTTATCCTCACGACGCGGGATATGCATGAACTGATCCTCACCGCGCACGAGCTGGCCAATACCTGCGAACTGTGCGGCAGCATGGAAGAGGCCCGATCGCTCCGCAACATCGTCTGCAAAGCCACCGGGAAGCCTCTTGATGCTTCAACGTCCTACCATCAAGCCTCACTCGCCTGCCTGAACGTGCCTCCGGCTGCGTTTAGCCTGTTTACATACTCCCTTCCCGATGCCGAATCCGAAGAGAAATACATCATCGAACGGTGCCATAAGGCGCTGAACACCGCGCCGCAGCGAGAAATCTTTGAGGAAAGGCTTCATCTGCTTCTCAGGGCCTCCATTGACGGCTTCCGGGTGGAACGGGCCGCGTTTTTCCGCATGGTCGATGAGGACAATCCTTTACAGTTTGTCCAGGCCGTCAACCTGTCTGCTCTTGAATTGAAAAGCGAGCACATGCGGCCTTGTATGCAATGGCTTGTGCAAGTCGCGCAGCAACGTTCCGCCACGACGCCGGTGCACTTCCATAAGCAATACGGCTTTTGCCTCAGCATCGACATCGGAACGGAACCTCCGTGGCTTCTCTATTTGAGCAGCACCTATTCCGTTTTGCCGGCCGACGAATTTTCCTTGTTTGAACTGCGGTGCGCAGCCCGCCTTTTCACTGCGGAACTGCGTTCGGCCCTCTTCGTGCGGCGATTGAAGGAACGTGAAAACGAATTGCAGCAGAATAAACTGCGCAGCATCTTTTTGCAGGAGGACAGGGGAGAGTGTTTGGTGCTGGGGGCCGGGCTGAACACCCTTCTCAGTGAAGCTAAATATGCCGCCGTAACGGATGTCCCCGTCCTGCTCTGGGGAGAAACCGGAGTCGGCAAGGAGATCATGGCCCGGCATATCCACCGCCTCAGTGGGCGTCAGGGGCCGTTCATAGCCGTCCACCCCGCGAGCATGGTTGAATCGCTCTTTGAAAGCGAATTTTTCGGACACGAGCGGGGCGCGTTTACCGGAGCGTCTAATCAAAAAATCGGCTTGTTCGAGATGGCGGATCAGGGGACGCTGTTTATCGACGAAATAGGGGAAATGTCGCCGCTCATCCAGACAAAGCTCCTTCGGGTGCTTCAGGAACAGCGGTTCATGCGCGTCGGCGGAACGGCGGAAATCAAGTCCCGGTTCCGGCTTATCGCCGCGACCAACCGGGACTTATGGAAAGAAGTCCGTGAGAAGCGTTTCCGTCAGGATCTCCTGTACCGCATATCCGTCGTCCCGTTGCTGTTGCCGCCCCTGCGCGAACGAAAGCAGGATATTTTGCCGCTTGTCGACGCTTTCATTCGTCATTCCAGCCAGCGTTACGGTAAAACGATTTTTCCTCTGTCGCCGGAGCAGAAACAGGCGTTAGTGGACTATTCCTGGCCGGGAAACGTGCGCGAATTGAAAAACATCATCGAGCGGGCGGTAATTCTGTGCGAGCAGGGCGCGTCGTTGCATTTTCATTTCGACCATGCGAACATGGAGCCATTTTTCTCCAGTCAGGCGGGGGACGGCGGCATCCTTGCGGACACGCCGACACTGGAACAGTTGGAAGAACGGTACCTGCGTAAGATCATGGCGATGACGCGGGGGCGCGTGCGCGGCGAACACGGAGCAGCGGCCTTGCTGCATATGAAAATCCCGACGCTCTATGCCAAGCTGCGTAAATTCTCCATTCCATGCGGGAAACGCTGAGGCAGAATATGTTTCCGTTTTTAGAGAAGTCCGGAGCGTTTTCGGATGCTCTTGAGTCATTGGCAGGCATGTCCCAGACCACGCCCTTGGGCCTCTTGAGGGTACATGCGGAGCGGGCGGGATTACGGCGAAGCGCCCGTGAGAGCTTTTTCCGTCTGTCATAGGAAAAGTCCCCAACCGTGAGGAAGGGGGCTTTATCTTTTTCATGTGGTTTTTTTAGAATTTCCACTCCACGGCAATGTTTCCCGTATATGGACGTCCCGTCGCGTCGGAAAAGTTCGCTTCTGGCATTGAGGGAGAAGGAGATGTCCTTGTCCGTGTTGAAGCTCTCAACATCGCCAAGGCTGAGGCTGTCGCGGCCTGGGATCTTCACAGTGTTGGAAAAGCCCGCGTTGGCCGCTTCAACGAACGAAGTGTGCTGATGTGCGGGGGCAGAACTCGTTATTTCCCAATTTCCAAAAAACGAAAAGAAGGTGGTATGCAGGAGGCCCGGAGGTGTCCTATGTGTACCCTGTTCTTCCGAAAGTCAGCTGGAGCATATCAAACCTTTTTTCCCCTGCTCTTACGGTGTGCTGCAGATGCATCCTCAGCGGCATTAGCGGCATACCCGACATCGTTTGAGTATTCCTCTTCCTCATGTTCGTAGGAGTTTTTTTGAGCTTGCGTAGCCGTTGTTCAATGGCTTGCCAAGCCTCCGTTTTTTTGAATCTCATGAGGCTTCCTGAATACCCATAACATTTTATGAGTATTTACTTTTTTCTCATCTTTTATCTCACGAAGTCTCCTGCCGTCTCATATTATTTTTTGTCAGCTCACTCTTTTTTGGGGTAGGCTCTGCTTATTGCTACTACTAAGATGGATACCATTTTCGTGTTTTTTTCTAAATCAAACTATACGAAATTCATTATTCATTTTTTATTTTACGACTATCGTACGAAAAAAGCCAACGACAACCGGTGGCAAGTTGTCACCGGTTGGAGCCTCCCTGACGAACCCGCTCCTGATGCCGCGCCATCTGCCCATGCAGACTTCGCCGCCGGGGGGAGGGGGCGGGATAGAATCCCGTCGCGCTTGCGATGTCGTTTTCGAGCTGGGCGCGAAACCTCAAATCCCGAAAGGGAGTTTGATTCTTTTTTGAGTTCTTGTCAGCCTGTAAAAGTTGAGGTTGACACCATTGAGCCGTGCCTTGGGCATGAAAAAAGACGGCTCCGGAGAACCGCCTTTGCAAAAAAACAGCTACCCGTTTGTCGGTAGCTTGTCGCTATATTTTTATGCTAATAATATGTATGGTTATATCATAATGTAGCCGAACCTTCCTCTCCTTCATCTTTTGAGACAGGTACAAGCCTGTACCCGAGCTCTTTCGCCATGAATGCAAGAGGGCTTATGTCCTTAGTTGCTCTTACGATATCCATAAGAGTATCGGCACCTACTTTTGCACCTTTATCATTGGGGTTCACTTCCCTCATCATAGTGGAGTACGGTTTGCCGATTTTTACAGCGACAGCTTTCGCTCCGATGGGATTCCGTGATACAGAATCTTGAATAATTTGATAAAATTCATTCATGATCACTCCCTAAAAATATTTTTGAAATTTGAAGAATGCCCTATGAATTTTATGTGGATATATATTGAATAAAATAATTGGTCAATTGAGTAACGATTATACACAAATTGGTTCCCGTTTTATAGTATATACGTTAAATTAAGCACAATATGGATCGTATTGAGCCTTTGTATATGCTAAATAGAACAATAAAATCCAATGGCTTTAAATAATATACGCAATATCATATGACGCGCGTGGGTGCGCACATTCATGTACATCAGGCCGTTGCATGGTTTGAGGCGACGAATGTTGTGCGCCGCCTCGTGCATACAAGGCTCGTCAATCCACGGGAACAAGCCTATAGCCGAGCTTCTGCACCATCACGTTGAGTGGGACGGAGTCGCCCGTAGTGTCAATGATGACTATGAAGGTTTCGATTCCGAGCTTTGCGTCGAGATCATCGGGATTTATCTCGCGCATCAGGATCTGGTGGTAGGGCTTGCCCACGGAGACTGCGATGGGTCTTGTGGGCATGTTTCCATTGAGCACCAGCTGGTGCTCACGGGCTTGAGGATTTCACGCATTTCAGTTCCTCTGAAATATTTTGTTATTTCCTGTGATTATTGGACGGTATCGTTCAGGGACACCGTGGGACTCTCTGTTTTCCCAGCCCCAGACACAAATATCTAGTTAAGAAATATTTTCTATTTGGTAATTTTGGCGCAAAAAAAGCCCCTCCAAAGGAGGAGCAGAGGAAATTCATTCAATTCCCACCTATACCATAGATCACCCCGTTCCCCCTATTAAAGAATCGGATTCTTTACTTTGAGGGATGGGACGGGCCTTCTCCCGCACGGCGAGTTCTTCCAGATGCCCCTCCCATTTCTTCAACTCTTTGATTTGCTTTTTTTAGCTCCTGAATTTTTCAAACGATCCTGAAAAGGAGGCTTCGGCATGAATGCACCGAAGAAATACATATGTCAGGTCAATTTCAACTTGGGCGGCACGCTGCTGTACGATTCCGAGGAAGAACTGTGAAGCTCCAGCATCGTATTGAGGATAGTCTGCTGGGCGTGTTCTTTAAGGTGGGGACCAGCGCCCCACCTTTAGTGATGCTCCTTCAACCTTTTGTCCGGTTCGCCCGATGCTGAAGGGCCGCAGTCTCCAGACAGGATTTAAGAACACCGTTTTTTTCAAGCGAGGCTTTCAGCAAAGCAAGTTCCTTTTCGAGTGCCGCAACTCTCCGCGTGAGGGCTTCATTTTTCTGTTCAGCGGATTGCTACTCCATAATCTTTCTTCTGTGTCGCCTGGTTGCTGTGAGCGTTGGAGGGGAACCTGCCGGGGGCGTTGCGACCTTTGACCGGATTGCAGATTTTTCAGAACGGCAAATTCAGGCAGGTGCGCGTCGTCGAAAGGGGTGGTATTCTATGGTTTGTGGCACGGGACGTATGAGCCTGCCTTGGCATCGGCAATGCCGGGGATGTGATCACCGCCTTGGGTGACGACGGGAAGGGGGCGACAGTATCGACACCCCCGGCGGCAAACAGGAAATGTCCGTCGTTTCCGAACCCGGCCTGTATTCCCTCGTCCTCCGGTCACGTAAGGCGGAGGCCAAGCGGTCAAACGCTGAACTGTGTATGTGGTCATCTCGTCCATACGCAAGACCGGTTGCTGCGGTGCCCCGGTGCTTCCGAACTTTAGGAATTCGGCGGAGGCCGCGCGGGCGTGGCCGGATAATGAGGAGCAGCGGCTTTTCGAAGAACGGAAGCGCCTCGTGCTGGAGCAGAGGATGAAGGAGGCCAGGCCCAAGGTGTTTTTGTTGAATCCATCGAGGTCGCCAAGATCAGCATCCTCGTGGGGGAAATGGCAAAGTTCATTAACCAAGCCACGGGCTATGACATCGGGCAGAACCGTTTCTTTGAATGGCACAGGAACAGGGCTACCTGCACAAGGATGGCTCTCAGGCCAACATGCCTATCCAGAGAAATATGGATGCCGGATGGTTGGAGAGCAAGGAAGACACCCTCATCGGAATCAGCGTGGAGTCATGAACATCCGTTGCCGCCACCGTATTCCTTCACCTGAGGCCGTGGGGTTCGTTAACCAGAGTATGCCAGACGGTTTACCGGCGATAAGAGCAAGGGGCTTTTGGAAGAGGGAGCCCGGCTTATTTAGGAATTGTACGGCGACGCGCTGATCACCGACGCATACATGGAAGAAATGCGCGAGCAGGTGGCGGGCGGTACGTCGGCTCGGCTCTGGAACAAATTGATTAAGGTTATGGGGCACCCCATAGCGTGGCGGAACGTTTCAACTGCGGTTCCCTCGACTGGCGGCCTTCCGTACGTCCCGCGACGGAAAAAATGAAGATGGTGGCGCAGAAGCGGTATGTAGTGGAGGGAAAAAAGGACACCTATGAACAGGCCAAGGCCTTTGCTGAAGAGGTGTACGCGATTCCCATTTGGTCTACGGCAAGACGAATGCCCCGGAACTACTCCGTTTAATCGGCACATGAGGGAAGCTTGTTTTGGTTTTTGGAAGGCATATAACAGTATGTGATAAACGAAAAATAATAAATTTAATATATTAAATAGGAAAATAATTTTTCCCTAGAAACAAATACCGATAAGGAGAGCGGTTATGCTTGATACCTCCACTCAGGAGGTCTGCGTCGGATCCTACCATCTTGATAGAGAAGTCCAACGTACCCGTTGCCTCGGAGCTGTCTTTCGGGCCAAGGGGGCCTTACTAAATTCTCCGCAGAGAATGAACACCGAACGCCTTCGATGTTTTATGCTCACAAACCTGTTATTGTCCTGCGCGCCCGCGTTCTGGAGCACTACACTAGCACCCGCACTCTGTGCATTGCCGATAATCAGCGAATAACAGTCCTCTAGAACTGTCTTCTAAGAGATTGCAAACGATATGAAGGCATTGATGGACTAAGTGTTTTTTTAGAACTCGACCTTCAGAAACGTATGTTTCATTGTTATAAATTAAAATGAGAGCATACTGGTATACAATATAATTGCAGTATAGGGGTGATCTCCACAAAAATATTCTTTATATTAAATTATGTATACTATTATTGTATGTAAAAACGTTTTGTATGTTCAAATAATTTAAATTTTTATTATAAATAAGAATGCCGTAATGGGTTTATGTCTGAATAAAGCTTTATGTGGTGTTTGCTAATGATTATATCAGACTTAGTGCGTCCTGATCTGCCATTTCCCTTTTGCAATGTATTGTAAAAATACAAAATAGAGTAATAAATATATAGAATAGCAATATAAATATGATGCTGCAATATCGTATGCTTCAATAATATATCATTTCGTGTCTGGTGATAGACTGTTGGACAATGCAATTTATTTGTATTCGTAGTTGACAAAAAAATGAATTTGTAAAATATTAAAAAATATTTTGATTAAAGCTTGCCTTTGAAAAAAAGTGTTATTTTATATATCCATAAACATAGTATTAAAAAAATATTGTCTGTTACTCCCTTTATGTGCCGAGTATTTTATGAAAAAATTTTTTCTTCTTTTTTCTTTTCTTGTAACCATCATTACCCTTTCTTGGGCAGCCTTTTTCCCTCAGCAGTATCATCCCGTCAGTTATGAATATATTGACAGCAAAAACAATATTCAACTTACTTTTTTCGGATTTAAATGGGAAACGGACAATGTCCGTACTATTGAGCAACTTATCACTGAATTCATGAATCAGAATAAGACCGTCAATGTTCTTTATGAAGGTATCAAGGGTAGAGCGTATTTTCCTGTCTTGGAAAGGCGGATGCAGACGGAGAATGGCGACGACCTCTTTATGATAAATCAGGATACCCTTCTCGCACTATCGCAGAGAGGAAACCTTGTTGATCTTTCTGAACTAAATGAAATCAATGAGTATTCAGCTTTAACGTTGTCGCAGATACGGGAAAAAGACGGCTCCGTTTTTGCTTTGCCTACAAGCGTTTCCGCATTTGGGCTTTATTGTAATTTGGATCTATTGAAAAAATATCAGATTTCAGTTCCGAATAATATAACGGAGTTCCTTGACGCCTGTAAGGTATTCAGTGAAGCGGGCATTACCCCTATTATCGCAAATAATGACATTTCATTGAAAACGCTTGTTATGGCACGGGGAATGCCCGCTCTCTATCAGTCCGGTGAAGCCACTTTTTCCGAAATCAATACGGGCAAGTTTCCCTTGAGTACGTATTTGCGCAGTGGATTTGAATTACTGGAATACCTTTGTGAACATGGCTACATAGATCGCGAACGCGCGCTGGCCACGGAAAAGACTAAAGATGATCTCATAGACTTCGCTCAAGGTGAGTCCCCGTTCATGCTCACTGGCGTGTGGGCCTCTGTCCGGCTGAAAAAGCTGGTCAGTTTTCAGTATACGATAGTCCCTTACCCTGTTCTGGAAGACGGGACGGCTCTTGTCGTCAATATCGATACCCGGCTTGCACTCAATGCGCATGGAAAACATCTCCCCGAAGCCAAGAGTTTCTTGCGTTATTTGATCCGCCCAGAGTCCATCAACCGTTTTTGCGCCGGTCAGGCGTCTTTTAGCCCGCTGAAAAGCGTTTCTCTGGAAGCCCCTTTGCTACAAGCCATCGGAGAAAATCTCCGAAGCGGGCGGGCTATCGTCGGTGCCGATAGCCGTTTTGCGTTTCCCATCTGGGAGATATCCCGCTTGGCCTCCCTCAGTATTTTGAAAGGGGCGACAACGGAACAGGCGCTTGGATATCTCGATGACGCCGTTTCGGATGCCATATCGGGAGGTAACTTGTGAAATTTCCTCTCCGAACAATCAGAAAAAATGGTTACGTAATGGGGGCGATAATCATATCGACCTTGTTAATGGTCTTTTTCGCATTGTCTTTCATCCGAACAGTGCAGGAAGCCTTATGGAACAATGCGGTCAGGAACCTTATCGAAACAACGCAGCAAGGAGCCAACGGGCTGGAAAGGGCTCTGAAGCGGGACAAGGAAATCCTTTTTACACTGGCGCAGGAAATAGATGTATTCAAATCAAAAGGTACGGAAACTCTTTGTAACAAACTCCAGCAGTTTTCTTATTCAGGTTACCCCATTCAGTTTGTGACTCAAGATGGAACTTGGTGTAGGCCTGATGTCAAAGGGCTGCCTGAAGAAGTTAAAACTGTGCTGGATGATCCATCTACGACAAACGGCATCGTAGGTCCCTATATCAACCCCATGACGGGAAGGCGCGTCCTGAGCGCGTACGTCTCCATCATGCTTCAAGATGGGCAGCGTGCGCTTATTCTGAAAAGTACCCCCATTGAGGACTTTTATAATAAGTATTCACCCGCTTTTTATAATAATGCGGGTTTTTGCTATGCCGTCAACGAATCGGGGGACATTATCCTCCGTTCCCTCCATCCAGCTAGCAATAAAAGCTTTGTAAATATCTATGATCTGTTCCGTTCTCATGCGGAAAATGATCTCGATGGATTAAGCCAGAAAATGAAGGAAGGAAAAACAGGAGCGATGCTTTTTCATGGAGAGCGAGGGAAAGAAGTTCTCTGTTATACTCCTTTGCATTTCCAGAATTGGTATTTTGTTTCCATCATTCCCAATAATGTGATACTTCAGGATGCGGATAGCATTTTAAAAAAAGCATTCACACTGTGCGGTGTTTCTCTCATCTGCCTTTTATTCGTACTGAGTATTTATTTGCGTACGAGAGAACGGTACGATAATGAAGCGCAATATAAACAGGCTATTGTTTCCAATGCTGATATTGCGTTCTCTTTTGATGTGAGCCGTGACCGGATAGAATCCATCCTCTGTTCCAACGGTATGTTGAATGCGGCCTTATCGCATTTTTCTTCATCCCCTGTGCCTTTCAATGCTTTTATCCAACGTTGGGTGGAGGAAAGCGTAGTCCCTGAGGATCGGCAGCTTGTCCTTGAAAAAATGGCCCCGGAGCGTTTTCACGAATTGTTCGAGAAGGGAAAAATGGAAGACGATCTGGAATATAGGCTCGTTTCCGATGGGAAACATCCTATGTTCATCAAGCAGAATATTATCCTGACCAAAGATGAACGGACCGGAAATGTGCTTGGGCTTCTCATCGCCAAGGATGTCACGGAGGCGCGACTAAAGGAAAGCTTATATACGCAGGCTTTGAAGGATGCCTGCGAAAGTGCAAATCAGGCGAACCAGGCCAAAAGTGAATTTTTGTCCAGCATGTCACACGATATCCGCACTCCCATGAACGGTATCGTCGGCATGACGGAAATCGCCAAAGCGAATGTGCATAATGCGGAAAGCATGTTGGAGTGCCTGAATAAAATCACCAAATCATCCAACCTGTTGCTTGATCTCATTAATGAAGTGCTTGACATGTCCAAGATAGAAAGCGGCAAGCTTTCAGTGAGCGAAAGCGAGTTCAACCTTGCTGAACTGGTGGAAAATGTTCTCTTGACGCTGCAACCGCTTTTAAAACAAAAGAAACATACATTGCATGTTCATCTTAAGGATGTTGTCCACGAAGACATCATTGGAGATCCTCTACGCCTGCAACAAATCTTCACCAACCTGATGTCCAATGCCATCAAATATACACCTGAGGGCGGGACTATTGATTTCAGCATATTGGAAATCCATGATGAGTCCCAGCCGTATAGTACATTCCAGTTTGCCTTCAAAGACAACGGAATGGGTATGACTCCTGAATTTCTGGAGCGTTTGTTTTTACCCTTTGAGCGTGCCGATGAAGCCAGACAGGAGAAAATCCCCGGGACCGGGCTCGGCATGGCGATTACCCGCAACATCGTGAATATACTCGGCGGTGAGATCAATGTCTCCAGCGAATGGGGCAAGGGGACAACGTTTACGGTCATTCTCCATCTGAAAAAGCAGATAAAGAATAAGGATGTGATCCAAGAACTGAAGGGGCTCCCCATCCTCATCATGGACGACGATCAGGCCGCCTGCGAGAGCGTTTGCCTTATCCTGAATGATGCCGGGATGCGGAGCGAGTGGGTATTGAACGGGAAAGAAGGGATCGAGCGGATCAATTCAGCGCGCGAACGGGGACAGGATTATTTTGCGATTATCGTCGACTGGAAAATGCCCGGCATGGATGGCGTTGAAGTCACAAAGCGCATTCGTTCCCAATGGGGGCCAACGGTACCCGTCATCATCCTTTCCGCGTATGACTGGTCTGAGATAGAGCAGGAGGCCCGTCAGGCCGGTGTCAGTGAATTTATCGCAAAGCCGCTGTTCCGATCCCGTTTATTGTATGTTCTGGAACAGTTCGTCATCCCGCAGTCCGGTAAGGATATGGCTCACGGATGTGACTCCGCAACTGCCGATCTGTCAGGCAAACGTATTTTGCTTGTGGAAGATAACGAACTGAATGCCGAAATTGCCAGAGAAGTGCTCGCAATGGCGGGAGCCTCCACAGAAGAGGCCATGAACGGAAAAATCGCTGTTGAAAAGATGCAGGCGAGCGCCGAAAATTATTATGACGCCATCCTTATGGATATTCAGATGCCGGTTATGAACGGGTATGAAGCCGCCCGGAGTATCCGAAAACTTCCAAGAAAAGATGCTGAAAGCATTCCTATCATCGCAATGACCGCGGACGCCTTTGCCGAAGATATTCAGCGAGCCCAGGACGCGGGTATGAATGCCCACGTAGCAAAACCTCTGAACATCAATCTTCTTTATCAGGTATTGGCTCACTGGATAAAGTAAGCTTATCTCATAGAGAATGACGGCAAATGTGTTTGAAGCATTTCATTGGGGCGGCATTTTCCCGTGTAGCCTGCTGCCTGTTACAGGTTCTCAGCCGACAGTGGGGACAGCCTTCGTTTCATTTTGGGTGGTAGGCCCCATCTTGTTTCGGAATCAGGCATCTGGATGAGGAAACAGTCCCGTATGGCGTTTTGCCATGCGAGGCTGTTTGTTTTCGGAAGGGATCGAGGAATAGGCGGAAGCGGTTACCCGTTTGGATGGAGGAGCTTTCTTGTTTATGAGGAATTAGCTCTCTCTACAGGTGCTCGGCGAGTGTCTGGTATAGCAATGTGGTGTCGATGGGCTTGGAAATGTGTCCATTCATTCCGGCTGCGGTTGCTGCGACAACTTGACGCCATCGAGTGCGAAAATGTTTACTCCTGCAAAGACCAAAGATAGAATGAAGATCAAAAAGAGTCCATTATTATTTGCGGTTAACTTGTTGCGTCATCAGATCAAAATGCTGAAATCCGGCGTTGCGGATTGCATCGATGATTGCCACAAGTTTACCGACTTCTACCTCTTGATCTGCGCGTACCTGTACGGCTTGTTTTTCATCAATCTTCCGCAGGCTGACGAGTTCCGTTTCCAGAGATTGTGATGGGACATCTTTTCCATTCAGACGGATCATCCCTTCTGGGGGGACTGTCAGGATAATCTCCGTTTCCGCTTGTTGTTTTACCGATGAAGAAGTCGGCAGTTCTACGGAGATGGCCTCTTCAGGAGAAAAATGGAGAGTGAGAGCAAAAAACAGCAACAAGAGGAACACCACATCGACAAGCGGTGTAATGCTCATGTTGTTGCGTGCCCGTGTGCGTCGTTTAATTTCCATGGGATATCCCACAGGAGGCGATGCGGCGAACGTCAACGATTTCTTGAACGGTCTGGATAAGTTCAGACAGACGGTTCTCAAGGAAATGATAGGCGACATGCGCGGGAAGGGCGACCAGCAATCCGGCAGCCGTCGTGATCAGGGCTTCCCATATACCCCCGGCGAGCACGGAAGGATCCACCCGTGATCCGTGTTCCCCTATTGCCTGAAATGTGCTGATCATTCCTGTCACTGTGCCGGTAAGCCCCAGAATGGGTGCGATCGTCGTGATCAACTCCAGGACGCCAAGCCCCCGCTCCAGCTTCCTGACCTGCCTGTTCGCTGTGAGGGATAAGGTTTCTTCGTCGGCTGTCCCAAGTCGTTCGCAGATGGGTGCCAAAAACCAAGGTGGGGGAATGGAGTCGCCCCGTTTGATTTTTCCGAGCGTATGCAGGGCTGTTGTATATTCCAGCGTCTTGAACAGGACTATGGCGAGAGCGAGTACGGAACACAGGAGAATGGGCCACATGAGCGGGCCGCCCTTGGCAAAGAAATCGGCAAACGACACGAGAAAATTCATGAGGCATTCCTCAGCGTGAAGAGGATGGGAAGGAGGACGATACAGGTTGCCGGGCGTCCGTTATGGGTCGCGGGGCGGAAAATGGCCTTCCGGACGGCTTCAAGGGCCGCTTCATCGAATCCGTTCCCGCCGCTTTTTTTTATGGACGCACTCATCAAACGCCCCTCCGCGTCAATCATCAATTCCATGAGCACCTGCCCCTCGATACCTTTGCGTTGCGCCAGCCGTGGGTAACGCGGTGCTGGCGGCTGGAGGAATTTCGGCCCGTCCACGGCGTCGAATGACGTACGCCGGGGGGCGGTTGCTTCCGTTTTTCCTTGTGCCGGCTGTACGGTGTGTTGTGGAGAGGATGGTAAGGGGGTCTTTGCCGATTGAGCCTGTTGTGCGCGGGAACGCTCTGGCGGTATTGTTGTCTTTTTGGGGAGTATTCTCTGTTTTTCAGGTTTGGCTTGGTGGTGGGAACGCTTTTTAGGCGGTGGAGGCTCTCGCTGAGGGGTTGGTTTGGGTAGAGTTCTTTCTTTCGAAGCGAGTGGAGGCTTTTGCGGGCTGGATTCCACCGTATCGGTCGGCACGGGTAGAGCTGTCGTTACGGCGAGGCGCAGAGAGAGCGGAGCCGCTTCAGGTTTGGAAAGACGTGCCAACGGCGGACGATTGAGGAAAAGTCCTCCATGTGCCAAAAGCGACACGCCCAACATGAGGCAGAAACAGCGCCCTCCTGACAGGTTCATCCCTGTGCGCTCCTGACACTGAGGATGGCCCACGCAAACGCGGCGCCGGCACCAAGAAAAAGCAGGCCGTAGGAAAGAAAACGCACGGGCTGACCAATGGCGGCGGCTTGCATGGCCTGCGCCGCATGGGGAAGAGGAAGGAGTTCCAGAACATGTTGAGCCCAACCGGGGAGGCGATCCAGCGGGAAGAATGTGCCTCCGAGAAAGGCCATGGGCGTGATGACGAAACTGGACAGCAGGGCCTGATCCGCATGGGCTTTGACGTGCATGGCAAGCGCTACGGCAAGGCTTGAAAAGAACCACGCGTTCAACAGCAGCGCGAGCCAGAGCCCCGGTGCTCCGTAGGCGATTTGGATACCGCCGAGCATTCCGATCCCCATAACGACCAGACAGGCCAGTACGGCACGGGTCATCCCCGCCAATACTTCTCCGGTGGCGTAGGCCACGGCATGGAGAGGGGCTGTTTGAAATTCATCGAAGGTATGCCAGTAAAAGCGGCTGATGTTGATGTCGCTGGCGATGGCCCAGCTTTGGGTCATGCTGCTCATGGCTACGAGCCCGGGTAAAAGAAAGTCGGCATAGGGGCGCGAGCCGACGAGCGTATCACTCATGGCGTAATGGAAAGCCACCAGATACAGAAGCGGCGAGACGAGCCACGAAGCAAATTGTTTGGGAATGCGGCGTCTGAGGATGAGCATTTCGCGCAGGTATACGGCCGTCATGCCACGGAGCAGTTTCACTGTGCACACCCTGAAACTTTGCGCCCCGTAATGCTCAGAAACGCGTCCTCAAGGCTGACCCTTCTCACCGTGCTGGATTCGTGTTCCCGTGTGGCGGTTTCGGCGGCTTCGTTGCGATTGCTGAAATAGCGGGTCGTCAACAGGCCGTTGTGCTGTACATCAAGGGCCCATTGCCCGATCCGGTTCATGAGTGCGTGCGGTGTGCCTTCGGCAACGATGCGTCCCTTGTCGAGAAAGATAACCCGATCGGCAAGAAATTCCGCTTCTTCAATGTAGTGCGTCGTCAGCAGGATGGTTGTGCCTTCCTGCTGGATGCGTTTGATCAAGCCCCAGAGTTTTCGGCGGATGAGCGGATCAAGCCCTACCGTGGGTTCGTCCAGAAAGAGGATGCGGGGCTTATGCACTAAGGCCCGCGCCAGCATGATACGCCGTTTCTCTCCCCCCGAAAGCGTTTTCGTCAGCACGTCAACCTTGTGTTCCATTTCGACGACTTCAAGCAAACTGGTGATCCCTTCCTTTCTCTCGGATGCGTTCATGCCGAAAAGGCGTCCGTGAATGTCCAGATTTTCCCGTACTGAAAGTTCCGCATCCAGATTGAGATGCTGGCTCACAACACCGCACAATGCCTTGGCTTCCAACGGGTGTTCGGTGAGGTCGCGCCCGGCAAGCTTGACGGTGCCGCCGTCGGCCCGTGCCTGACCGGACAGGATACGTACGGTCGTTGTCTTTCCGGCTCCGTTCGGTCCGAGATAGGCCACAAGTTCCCGATCCCTCACATGCAGGCTTATGCCGGACAGGATGCGGGTTCGGCCAAACGATTTTGTGATATGTTCAGTCTGAATCATCAGTCAGGAGCCTGTCGCTGGGGGTATTGGGAAGAGATGAGGGCGTAAGGAACCTCGTCGAACACGAAAAAAGAAGTAGCACAATTGTAGAGAGTGTGCTACCTATTCTGGTGACATTTTTTTAATAAAAATAATACTCAAATGAGATTGAAGAGATGCATGTCATTCCTGCTGCTCGCTACCTTGCTCGCCGTAAACGGCAGAATCTTCTTTTGGGGCTGCTCGCCTTGGTGGCGTTGTGTATGCTCCTTTTGGGGGTGAGTGTGGGAAACGGTGTAGTGCGCCTTCCCTTGGGGCTCTCTGAACACGAGTTGGCGCTCTTTGTTCGTTTGCGCCTTCCCCGAGTGCTCATGGGGGCGTTGGTGGGAGCCGGGCTTGCCATGAGTGGAACGCTGGCACAGGCGGTACTGCGGAACCCGTTGGCCTCTCCTTTTACGCTGGGCATCTCCTCCGGTGCGGCCTTCGGTGCCGCGCTGGCTATTCTACTGGGCGGGGCATCGCAATGGGGGATGGCGGGGAACGCTTTTGTATTCGCCGCATTGACGGCGTTTGCGGCACTGGGCTTTGCCCGGCTGCGCGACAGCCGTCCTGAAACGCTGATCCTCGGCGGGGTTGCCATTATGTTCCTGTTTTCCGCCGCGACCTCGTTGCTGCAATATGTTGCCACGGAATATCAGGTACAGGCGATTGTCTTTTGGGGGTTCGGCAATTTGGGGCGCGTGGGATGGTCGGAGTTTGGGATGGCCGCTGTCATGATCCTGCTTCCGGTACCGTTCGCACTGAAACTGTCGTGGGATCTCAATGCGTTGCTTGCCGGTGAAGAAACCGCTTCGTCGCTGGGCGTCAATGTGCGGCGTTTGCGTATCGGCGGGATTCTGGCCGCTTCGCTCATGGCGGCAGGGGCTATATGCTTTACCGGAGTTATCGGTTTTATCGGACTGGTTGCCCCGCATATCGCACGTCTTGCCCTTGGTGCCGAACACCGCTTCCTGATTCCCGGTGCGGCGTTGTTTGGGGCGTCCCTTGTTACCTTTTCCGATGTGCTCGCCAGAAATATTTGCCCTCCTCAGATCATACCCATCGGGATTTTGACCTCTTTTCTCGGCGTTCCTTTCTTCTTCTGGCTGTTGATGCGGAAAGGGCAGAATCATGCTTGAACTCCGCGATCTGTCTTTTGCTTATCCGGCAGGGAGGCCCCTCCTTGGGGGCCTTTCCTTCACGTTCCGAAGCGGTGGGATATGTGCCGTTCTCGGTCCCAACGGAACCGGAAAAACGACGCTCCTCAAGCTGTTGCTGGGAATCTTGAAGCCTTCCTCTGGCGAAATACTCCTGTCGGGTATGCCGATAGGACGCATGACCGCCCAGAGGCGTGCCCGCAAGCTCGCCTATATCCCGCAGGATGTGTCCCTGCGTTTTCCGCTCAGTGTATTTGAGTTCGTATTGCTTGGACGCAAACCGTGGTTTGTGTGGGGGCCTTCCCCTTCCGATGTGGCGTTGACGGGGACGGTTCTTTCCCGGCTGGATCTGGATGCGCTCGCGGAGCGTTCTCTTGCCAACCTTTCCGGAGGGCAGCGCCAGAAGGTTGCGTTGGCCCGCGCTCTTGTTCAGGAGACGGATTGGCTGCTTCTTGATGAGCCCACCAGCAGCCTGGATCTCCGTCATCAGGTGGAAGTACTGACAACGGTTCGCCGTGTTGCCACGAAGCAGGGCAAGGGCGTCATCCTTTCCATGCACGATATCAATCTTGCCGCCCGTTATGCCGATATGATCCTTCTCATGAAGGATGGGGGGATCGTGGCTTCCGGCGCTCCGGCGGATGTTTTGACGGGCGAACGCATCGCCTCGGTTTATGGTCTTCCCATGCGCGCGTTCCATGCCGCGGACAATCCGCAGGTTTCCCTGTGGTTTCCCGATACGACAGAGGAGGGGGCGGTTTTTCCGTCCCGTTCAGGGATTTTTCAAGAAGAGGACATGGAACAGTGAAGAAGCAAGGAACCTGTCTGGCCGCGTTGTTGGGGGCTCTGTGTTTGTTCCCGCAAGGCGTACTTGCGGAGGAAACCGTCAGCGCGACCATGAAGCCGGTCGTCGTCACAGCGACCAAAACGGAACACAGCCTTGGTGAAACGACGGCGGACGTTTCCGTGGTGACGCGCGAACAGATCGAAAAGATGCCCGCCAACAACGTGTTGGACGTCATGCGCACGATGCCGGGCGTTACCGTCGATTCGGCACGTTCCTTTTATGGTACGAGCACGCAGAATAAGGTGATCATCCGTGGTATGGGCGGTGACGACGTCAACGGGCGCGTGCTGGTGCTTATGGACGGCCTCCCTGTTATGGCGGCGGGGAACAATATCTTCAACTGGGACACCATCAGCCTCGATACCGTGGAGCGCATCGAAGTGGTGCGTGGGCCCGCTTCCGCGCTGTACGGTTCCAGCGCGATGGGCGGCGTCATCAACATCATCACGAGAAAACCGACGGAAGAAGGTTTCAAAACCACGGTCGGCACCAAGTTCGGACGCTACAACACATGGCAGAACAAACTCTACCATACCGGGGCCATCGACAAATTCAGCTACGCCATTTCCGGCAGCATGTTGAAGTCGCGCGGTTTCAACGTCCTGCCGGAACACAGCCCCAAAGCCGGTTCAAACCGGAACGAATTCAACAGTGCACGAGAGAAGGTGGAGAACTACAACGGGGCGTTGGCGTTGAATTACCGTTTCGACGAAACCGCGGATCTCTCCATACACGGAGAAATGTCCTCGTTTGAAAATACAGGTAGATGGCACATCGAAGACTTCAACCTGTACAGCAATAAGCATCAGGGCATCGGTGCCAGATTGCATAAGGATTTTGGCGTAGTGGACAGCAGTTTCTCCGTTCGGGGCGACTTCACCAAGTCCGATTATGACAATGCCAGCAAGACGGTCAAAACGTCCGAAGCCCCTTCCAAGATGCGGACCGTTTCTTGGGATCAAAGCAACACGTTTGCCCTTGGCGACATGCATTTGTTTACGGTCGGGGTTGCTGGCTCTTGGGGAAAATTCGATTCGGAGTCCAACTACTTCACTTCGACCCGCTATACTCAGAAGGGCGGCAAGGAGCTGAACCTGAGTGGCTATCTCCAGGATGAAATATCGATTCTGGACGGCAAGCTGACCGTCGTACCCGGCGTTCGTTACGACTACTGGCGGAGCAAGGGATACCTTCAAGACACCAATGACAAGGTGAATCCCGACAAACAGGATTTCGCTTCGGCCAGCAACGTGCGGTTTTCCCCCAAGCTCGGCGTACGCGTGGATCCGTGGGATAACCTTGTGGTGTTCCGGTCCAACTACGGCGAGGCGTTCCGCGCGCCGACGCTCAACGATCTTTTTGGCGGTTCCATCATCGGTTCGAGCCGCTATAAGAGCAATCCCAACCTGAAACCCGAACTGTCCAAGACGTGGGATGTCGGTGTGGACGTCAATCCCACGGACAGGCTGACCCTGAATGTGACCGGCTACAAGACGTGGGCCGAGGATTACATCGCCAACGTCCCGAAGGGAAAGGAAGACGGCTACAACATCAAGATGAAGGAAAACATCGACAAGGTGACCATCACAGGCATCGAAGCCAACATCCACTACCAATACAACGAGTATTTGAAGCTTTTTGCCGAAGGGACCGCGCTGCGCCCGGAAATCCGCTCCGGAGCCAATCAGGGGAATCATCTGCACAATGTTCCCACGCGCAAGGCGAGCCTTGGGTTTACGTTCTCGCATCCCGACTGGTTTACGCTGCAGGCCAGCGCCACATGGTTGGGCCGCATCTGGCAGGATCAGACGGACAACGGTGACATCGCCGAGGGCAACTTCTGGCTGGGCGAGTTCAAGCTGTCCAGGCGGTTTGATTACGAGCGATACTGGCTGGAACCTTTCATCGAAATGCAGGGTATCACCACGAAGGATGAAATCCGCTATACAAACGGTTCCCGCGTTCCGATCAACATGTTTTTCGTTGGTCTGGAGGCCGGGTTCTAAAAATTGTAATGGGTCTCCCTCCATTACATGACTGGGAAGGGGCTGCGAGTGTTGCCGCGCCCCTTCCCGTATCCTTTTCAGGAGGAATGCATGTCCGTTGTCTGTGTCGCCTGGTCCAGTCATGTGGGCGCATTGATGTCCGCAGCCTCTCGCCCTGGGATGCCCTCGGTGCGCGTCCTGTCTTCCCGTATGCTGGAGGATCCGGACGGCGTGGAGCGCTGCCTTGAAATCATGCGTTCCGCCACAGCGCTTTTCGTGTTTCGGACAACGGACGCGCTGTGGGATCAGCTTGATGAAGGCATCCGCCTGATAGGGAAGACGGTACCGGTGGTCTGCGTCAGCTACGATCCGGCTGAGTGGGCGTTGTCCTCGGTATCCGTCGAAACGGCACAGACGGCTTATCGCTATCTGACCTATGGCGGCGCGGAGAATCTCGGTAATCTGTTCCGTTTTCTGGACGCGTTGCCGGATGCTGCGGCGGTTCCGGAACCGGTTCCCGTTCCTTGGGAAGGGCTTTGGCATCCCGATGCGCCGGTCCGCGCCTTTGCCACGGTGTGGGGCTATCTGGAGTGGTATGCGGGGTATGCGCGGGAACGCGGCCTGAGCTTGGATCCGGAACGGACGGTCGGATTGCTGTTCGGTCGGCATTACTGGGTCAACGACATGCCCGACGTGGAAGCGGCACTTGTCCATGCCCTCGAAGCGAAGGGCTTGGGCGTGTTTCCGGCCTTTACGAATACGCTGCGGGACAAGGCGACGGGCAACAAGGGGGCGACGATCTGGTCACGTGAGGTCTTTCTTGGGGAGAGCGGGAGCCGGATCGGGGCCCTCGTCAAGTTTTTGCCGTACTTCACCAATAACGGTGGGGATATGCCCGCGTTTGTCGGAGACGATTCCCCGGCGCGGGAAAGCGTGCGCGTTTTCCGTGAACTCGGCGTGCCGATCTTCCAGCCTGTTTTCGCTTCCTCAAAAACGCTTGAGGAATGGGAAGCCGACCCGCAGGGTCTGAACAGCGAAGTGTCGTGGGCCGTCGCCATGCCCGAATTTGAAGGAGCCATTGAGCCGTTTTTCCTCGGTGGCGGCACCTTGTCCCAGACCGGCGTGAGCGGAACCGAAATCGAGCGCCGTACGCCCCATCCCGAACGGGTGGAGCGTTTCGCCTCCCGCATCGCCCGCTGGCTGCGTCTCAGAAACAAGCCCGTGGCGGAACGTCGGGTCGCCTTTCTTTTGAACAGTGATCCCTGCGCGTCCGTGGAGGCATCCGTAGGCGGAGCCGCCAAGCTGGATTCTCTGGAGTCGGTGAGCCGTATCCTCCGGGCCATGCGGCAGGCCGGATATGCCGTGGATGTCCCCGAGTCCGGTGCGGCGCTCATCGAAACCATCATGGAGCGCAAGGCGATTTCCGAATTCCGTTGGACGACGGTGCAGGAAATTGAGGCCAAGGGCGGGGTACTCGCCCATGTGGATCTTGCAACCTATCGGCAATGGTTCGATGCCTACCCGGAAAACGTCAGGCAAAAGGTTGCGGAGGCATGGGGCAATCCGCCGGGGGAACCGATGAACGGTGTTCCCGCCGCAATGGTGCTCAACGGGGATATCCTCGTTACTGGCGTCCGATGGGGCAATGCCGTGGTCTGCATTCAGCCCAAGCGCGGATGCGCCGGCTCCCGGTGTGACGGGCAGGTCTGCAAAATATTGCATGATCCCTCCGTACCGCCTCCACATCAATATATAGCGACCTACCGCTGGCTTCAGGACGGTTTCGGGGCGGATGTCGTGGTGCATGTGGGAACGCACGGCAACCTTGAATTCCTTCCCGGGAAGAGCGTCGGCCTGTCCGGTGCCTGTTTCCCCGATCTTGCGCTGCATGAGGTTCCGCACGTCTATATCTACAACTCCGACAATCCTCCGGAAGGTGTTATCGCCAAGCGGCGGAGCTATGCGGAACTGGTCGATCACATGCAGACGGTTATGGTGCAGAGCGGCCTCTACGAAGCACTGGAAGAGCTGGATCGCTTGCTTGGGGAATGGGAACAGGCTCGCGCCGGGAATCCCAACCGGGCGCACCAGCTGGAACACCTGATCCGGGAAGGCATCGCTGCCGCCAACCTGGAATCACAGGTTTCTCCTGAAACGGCTCCCGACTTCGCCACCCTTGCCTCCCGTATCCATGCGGCTCTCGGCCTTCTCCGCAATACGCATATGGAAGACGGTATGCACGTTTTTGGGGAAACGCCGCAGGGGAAACGGCGGGCGCAGTTTATCGCGTCCATTGTCCGGTACGATGCGGGACAGGCCGACTCGTTACGGAAAAGGTTGTGCACAGCCCAAGGGTTCGAGCTTGAAACACTGCTTGCTGAACCGGGAGGAGTGGACAAGCGCCTTAGGCAGAGCCATGCCAGACTGTTGGAAAATGTGGAAAAACAGCTTGTTGCCGTATGTGAAATGCTGATTGGGGGTATGGAGCCTGAGGCTCTCCCCGCATGTATCCGCTCCCTGCTGGGGGATGCGTGCCTCGTGCCGGACGCGCTGGAGGGCCTTGTTCCGGTGGGGCGGAGGATTCTCGGCATCATCGAACGGATGGAGGCTACGGACGAGACGGGTTCTTTGCTGAACGCCTTCACGGGCAACTATGTGTTGCCGGGGCCTTCCGGCATCATTACGCGGGGGCGTGAAGACATTCTGCCGACCGGACGGAATTTCTACACGCTTGATCCGCGCCGCCTGCCTACCCGCGCGGCGTGGCGCGTAGGGCAGAACCTCGCCCGCGCGCTTATCGCCAAACATTTGGAGGAAGAGGGGCGCTACCCCGAGAACGTCGCCATGTTCTGGATGTGCAACGACATGATGTGGGCCGACGGCGAGGGGATGGGGCAGCTCCTTTATCTTCTCGGAGTGGTTCCGCGTTGGCTGGGCAACGGGATGGTGGAAGGGTTCGATGTCATTCCGTTGGAAGAGCTAGACCGCCCTCGTATCGACGTGACCGTCCGCGTATCGGGTCTGCTTCGGGACAGTTTCCCTGCGGCCATGCACATGCTGGATGCGGCGGTACAGGCCGTCGCCGCGCTGGATGAGCCTCTGGAAAGCAACTTTGTCCGCAAACATACGCAGGAATGTCTGGCGGCTGTCGAAGCTGATGATCCCGACGCGTGGCGCTCCGCGACCTTCCGGCTTTTTTCTTCGGAGCCGGGAACCTATCAGGCCGGGGTCAATCTCGCCGTCTACGCGTCCGCATGGCAGACGGAAGCCGATCTCGCGGACATTTTTCTCCATTGGAACGGGTACGCCTACGGCAAGGACGCGTTCGGGGTCAAACGCCCGAGGGCGCTGGAGGCCAGCCTCTCCACAGTGGATGTCACCTACAACAAGGTGGTCAGCGACGAGCACGATCTGTTCAACTGTTGCGGCTACTATGGGACGCACGGCGGCATGACGGCCGCGGCGTCGCACTTCCGGGGAGGGCAGGTTAAAACCTATTACGGCGACACGCGCGAACCCGAACATGTGCAGGTACGCGATCTGGCCGATGAGGTGCGCCGCGTCGTGCGGGCCCGTTTGCTCAATCCCAGATGGATAGAGGGCATGAAGCGGCACGGATACAAGGGCGCGGGCGATATTTCCAAGCGTACCGGGCGTGTGTACGGGTGGGAAGCCACCACGCAGGCCGTCGATGACTGGATTTTCGACGATATCGCCAAAACCTTCGTGCTGGATCCTGAAAATCGGGCTTTTTTTGATGAAAACAATCCGTGGGCGCTGGAAGAAATCGCCCGTCGTCTGCTTGAGGCCGAAGCCCGGCATTTATGGAAAGCCGATCCTGATGTGCTCGCCGAACTGCGCGAGGCCTACATGGATATAGAGGGAACTCTGGAAGACCGCACGGAGGCGTTCGGTGGGGAATTTCAGGGAGGTTCCATCGACATCGTCACGTCCGACGATGTGGCGGAATGGAAACGGGCGCTGGAAGTCGTGCGCGGAAACAATCAGTAAGATCAAAGGAGAAGCTATGAAGACACTTCGCCAGCGTTACCCCTTTTCCGCTATTGTCGGACAGGAGGAGCTGAAACAGGCCCTGTTGCTGAATCTGGTCTATCCCGGCATCGGCGGGGTGCTTATACGAGGCGAAAAAGGGACCGCCAAGTCCACGGCTGTGCGGGCTCTGGAAGCGATTCTCCCGGAAATCGACGTGGTGGATGGGTGTCCCTGCGGATGCGACCCCCACGGCGACGCATTGTGCCCGTGGTGTCTGGGGCAGGAAGCTCTTGAATCCGTTTCGCGTCAGGTTCGTGTGGTCGACTTGCCGGTCGGTTCCACGGAAGATCGCGTAGTCGGTTCACTGGATATGGAAACGGCCCTCCGTGAAGGCAGAAGGCGTTTCGAACCGGGGATCCTTGCGGATGCCAACCGGGGTATCCTGTATGTGGACGAAATCAACCTGCTGGATGACCACCTTGTGGACGTATTGCTGGATGCGGCGGCGATGGGCGTAAACACGGTCGAGCGTGAAGGCGTTTCTTGGTCGCATCCTTCCCGTTTTGTGCTTGTTGGAACGATGAACCCGGAAGAAGGGGAACTCCGCCCGCAGCTTCTCGACAGGTTCGGTCTGTGCGTGGAGGTCAGGGGCATGGCGGAACCGGAAGCGCGGCTTCAGGTGATGACGCGCCGTGCGGCCTTTGAAGATGATCCGGTGGGCTTCCGTGCCGCATGGCAGGAACGGGAAAACGAGATAGCCGAACGGATTGTCGCCGCCAGACGGAAACTCGGGAGCGTCGCTGTTCCGGAAGATGTTATGCGCGCCATTGTCGAACTCGCTATTGAAACGGAAGTGGACGGGCACAGGGCGGACATCGTTATGCTGAAAACCGTCAAGGCCATCGCCGCATGGCGTGGGGATGGCAAGGCCGCCAGAGAAGATGTCATGCAGGCGGCCCGGCTGGTTCTGCCGCACAGGATGAGGAGAAAACCCTTTCAGAATGTCGGATCAGCGAAGGCGGTGCGGTGATGTCCGGCAAATGGCGGGTGTTTCCCTTCACTGCCCTTGTAGGGCAGGAAAAGATCAAGCGCGCCTTGCTCGCCAACGCCGTTTTGCCGAGTATTGGCGGCGTGTTGCTGCGGGGTGAAAAAGGAACGGCGAAATCCACGGCTGTGCGCGGTCTGGCTTCGCTTCTGCCACAATCCCAAGTTGTTGCGGGCTGCCCGTGGCACTGTGATCCGCTTGCTCCGGAAGAATGGCTTTGCCCCTCCTGCGCGGGAAAAAAACGGAAGGGGGCGCTGCCATCAGTGGCCTTTGCGCCCCAGCTGGCGGATGTTCCCTTGTCCGCCAGTGAAGACCGGGTGGCCGGGAGTCTGGACATGGAAGCGGCGTTCCGTGAGGGCGTGCGTGCCCTTCAGCCCGGACTGCTCGCAGCCGCGCACCGTGGCATTCTGTATATAGATGAAGTCAATCTGCTTCCTGATCATGTGGCGGACATCATCCTCGAAGCCTGTTCCGAGGGCGTCAACCGTATTCGGCGGGAAGGCATTTCCGCAGAACATCCTTCGCGTTTCGTTCTTGTCGGTACGATGAACCCGGAAGAAGGAGAGCTCCGTCCGCAGCTTCTGGATCGCTTCGGGCTGGCGGTTTCGGTATCCGCGCCCGGCGATGTAGGAGAGCGGCTGGAGGTCTTGCGGCTCCGCGAGCGGTTTGACGCTGATCCGCAAGGATTTCTCCTTCAATACGCGGAACGGGAGGCCGCGCTTGCCGTCCGCATCTGTGAGGCGCAGCGGCTCGTCGCGCAGGTCCGTATCCCTCGGCTTTTGCTGAAACGGATGGCGGAGCTTGCCGCTGAAACGCATTGCGCCGGGCATCGTGGCGAGCTGGCTCTTGAGCGGACGGCCCGCGCATTCGCGGCACTGGCCGGAAGGCTGGATGTTCGGGAAGAAGACGTGCTGGAGGCGGCGGAGTTGGCGCTGGCGCATCGGCGCCGTATGACGCCCCCGCCCCCGCAGGAACAGAAGGAGCAAGAGCGGAGCGAACGTTCCCCCTCGCAAGAACAGGAGCAGTCCAGACGCGAGACGGATGGAGACGAACAAAGAGAGCACTCCCATTCACAGGAGCAGCCTTTTGATACAGTTCCGCAGTTGCCCCCCCAGGACAACAAAGCAGGATCAGCCGGGCTGGGAGATGTGGAGCAGCTCTTTGCCATTGGAGAACCATTTACGATCAAGCCTATCCGGCTGAGAAAAGATCGGGTGCAACGCAAAGGAACAGGACGGCGCTCCCGTACGGCCACGCTGCAAAAGGCAGGGAGGACTGTAGGAAGCCTTCCACTCATGGGGAGTGAAATGAAGTATGCCGATATCGCGTGGGATGCGACGCTTCGAGCCGCAGCCTTGCGCCACAGCGTCGGCGAGGGAGGATGGACCCGCCCCGTCATTACCCTTGCAGATATCCGTACCAGACGCCGCGAAAAGAAAATCGGCAACCTGATTGTCTTTTCCGTGGATGCTTCCGGCTCAATGGGGGCGGCCAGACGAATGGAGGAAGCCAAGGGTGCCGTGTTGTCTCTTCTTATGGACGCCTACCAGAAGCGGGATAAAGTGGCTTTTATCGCTTTTCGCGGCCAACAGGCCGAAGTCCTGTTGGAACCCACGGGGAGCGTGGAGCAGGCCTACCGGAGGCTGGAGGAGCTGCCCACGGGGGGAAGGACTCCCCTTGCGTCGGGACTTGAGGAAAGCCATCGCATCATCAGGAACCAGCTTCGTAAAGATCCCGATACCAGACCTATTCTGCTTGTCCTTTCCGATGGAAAAGCGAACGCCGCACCGGAAGGGATGAAACCCATGCCCGCTGCGCTGGAGGCCGCCCGGCGTATTGCCGCCGATGGACGCACTCATTCCTTGGTGATCGATGTGGAGCGGCAAGGCCTCGTCCAGTTTGCAATGGCAAAGAGGCTTTCTGAAGGCTTGGAAGCCGAATATATGCATCTTGAAGAACTCAAGGCGGATACGCTGGTGCGTACGCTCAAGGATATATTGTGAACCGCATTCTGGGATGGTTCGCCGTTCTTGTTTTGGCGATGTGTTCGGCGACTTGGGCACAAGGTCCGGAAACCGTCGTTACGGATTCCTTGGGAAGAAGTGTCCATATTCCCGTTCCGGTTCGCAGAGTCGTGTCGCTCTCCGCTTCCGGCGTCGAATGTATCCGGATTATGGAGAGAATGGACACGCTGGTCGGAATCACGGAGCACACGAAGACCCGAAAGGCACAGTTTCCCGAAGTGGCGAGACTGCCAAGCGTAGGGCGCGGCTTCATGCCGAATTTCGAAGTGATCGCGGAACTTCGCCCGGACGTTATTCTTGCATGGAAAACAAACCCAGGCCCGGAACTGGAACGGCAGTTGGAACCTTTAGGGATCGCCGTACTGAGGCTTGATCTGACGGAGCCGGGAAAATTGCCCGAAGAGATGCGGACGCTCGCGTCGATTTTGGGCCCGGAAGCGCAAAAGCGCACGAAAGCCTATTGGGAATGGGTGGCGCGCTGGACGGAGCAGATACAAAAAAGCATAGCCGGTCATCCAAAGCCAACGGTGCTGGCGGAGCATTTCACGCCCTTGAGGATAGCGGGGCCGGGCTCAGGCCTGTATGATCTGACGCAGATGGCAGGGGCAAACAACCTTGCTGATGATATTGGCATACGCTCCATGCAGGTGGATTCCGAATGGGTTCTCGAAAGGAATCCGCAGTTTTTTGTGAAGAGCATTCTCTTGGGCAAGCAGAATGCCGAAGAGGACACTCGGAGAGCCGATGAATGCTTGCGTAGTGTCTTGGAACGAGACAACTGGCAGTTGCTTGATGCCGTCAAAAAGAATCGCGTGTATATCCTCGATTCGGATATCGCAAGCGGGCCTCGTTATCTTGTCGGCCTCGCCGAGCTTGCAGCATGGTTGTATCCCGATGCCTCCGTCCCTTCTGGCAAGCGGATTCATGAGGAATGGGCCAATGCGGCATGGATGCCCATGTATAAGGAAGATGATGGTGGGCAAGGTTGATAGCAGCTTATTGTATGAACTGTTTTGTTTTATTATGTTTTTAAAGATCCCGTCATCACTGACGCAGTACTAGAAAAGAGCGCTGAAAGCACGAGAGCCATAGACAGCTGAACGGATAGGAGATGGTCACGTGCAGTATCAGGTTGCTTTTTGCGTCTCTAGACATCTTATATTCGGCGGTATCATTTGGTACACCACGTTTAATATGTAATAGCTTATATAAAAACTTGAATTGAGGAGTAAACTGTTATAGTGATGGACCACATGCAGGAGGACGGTATGTGGAAATATTTTTTGTGTCTTATGAGCATGTTGCTCACTTTGACCGCTTGGGGATGCAGCCTTGCGCCTCAACCCGTCGCCCGGCCTGTAACAGGGCAACAAACCCTTGAGGCCGCCGATCACTGGCGCATCCTTGCCCAGCAAATCGTTAAAGAGATGCAGCCCACCATAGGAAGTTCCGTCTATGTCTCAGAACAGGATCGTTCTCCTTTCGGACGAGCCTTTACGACACTTCTCCGGCATGAAGTAGCTGCTTCCGGGGCACGGCTCAGCGGAGCCCGCGAAGGATCCCTCTGCATTGATTGGGGGGTTCAGATCATTAAGTATAGTGAACCCCGGCAGACCATTCAGGTTTACCCGGGGACTATCGCCGCGATTACGGGAGGCGGGATCGGCGCTGGCTACATTATCAAGAATCGGCCGAGCTCATGGCCGGTTGTTGGTGCCGTGGGAGCCGGGCTTTTAGGTGAGGCGGCGAATTTACTGGATATGGCCACTCCAAAGTACCCTATTGATACCGAAGTCCTCATAAATATTACAGGGGCAGTGGATGGGGCCGTAACCTACGATTATTCAGGTCTTTTCTACATGCGTGAGAAGGATTCCGACCAATATTGGGAACGTCCCCCATATAGAGGAAAGGAGCAGCCCATGCAGGCCAAAACATACAGAAGTGTGGGGAATTAGCATGAGTACTGCAAAGATCTGTGTGTTTGGGCTTGCACTTTTCTGGTTATGTGGTTGTACGGACAGCCTCTATGAGATGAAGCAGGTTCCTCCGCAGCTTTCCCAAGCTGAGATGTCGAGGACGGATGTCGTAAAGGTCGGATACGAGCTTGCGGACGGCCTCATCAAAAATCTACATGCTCCCCTCAACGAAGGGGAGACGGTCATTGTTGCCAGTTTCGCGGATGTGGACAATTTGACACAGTCTTCGACGGTGGGAAGGCTGCTTGGGGATATCGTGGGGTCACGCCTTTCACAGCAGGGATTTACCGTTGTCGATATACGCACGCGGCAAGACTCTATTTTCATTCAAGAGCAGGGTGGGGAGTTCGTACTCAGCCGAGATGTGAGAGCGTTGAGCAAAGCCAATAACGCCGCTTGCGTGGTAGCCGGTACCTTTGGGCGCCTCGGCAAGTCCACAGTTGTCTCCGTGCGCATGATCCGTGCTTCTGATAATATTATTTTGTCCTCCGCTGATGGTGTGTTGGTTCGCGGACGGTAATCCGCGAGAGCAGAGGGTGAGTTCTTGCGCTGAGCGCGCGGGACTGGAAACAGCGGAATAAAAACGCTGCACGAATGCCGGGAACTGATGTGGTTCCCGGCATTTTTCTGGATTACTCTTCTGTGTTTCGCCAGAACAAGCTCTTTGAGTCACACGATTTGCTTTTGAGGATTTTCGTTAATACGGCTTCCTCAAAACGGTTTATCCCCCTTTTCCTTATGACATGAGCGCCGATGATTTGAGTGCCACTGAACAACGCACTGGAAGCGTACACCGTTACGGGCTGGGCTCATACAGATCGAACGTTGGGAACAGGCTTAAAACAAAGACCCGGCCAATGACCGGGTCTTTATCTCTATCCTCTTGAGAAAGAAGGCAATATTTTTTATGCGGCGGCGGTGCGTGGGAAGACAATGCGATAGCCAGCCCACACGGCGCAGATGCATATTACGGCATTGAGGAGAATGTTCAGGCCTGCGAGCATGAGATCGCCGGTATGGTAGAGGTTAAACGTATCGAGCGAGAAGGTGGAGAAGGTGGTGAAACCGCCGAGGAAGCCGGTTCCAAGCAGGCTGTATCCCACCGTGAACGGTTTTCCGCTGCGTTTCATAGCTCCTTGCAGCAGGCCCATGAGAAAACCGCCGAGCACGTTGATGCAGAGGATGCCGAGAGGGAAGGACATGGTCAGGCCGCTCATGATCGCGGCATTCAGCTTGAAGCGACAGACCGCCCCCGCCGCGCCGCCGCACAGGACAGCAATGGTGTTTTCGATATATGACATACCTTCCTCCTACTGAACCATCAGGAAAAAGCCGAAAGCGGTCCCACAGAGGCACAGGACCATATTGACGACGACGTTGGTGACGGCCTTTCCGGGCTGTCCGTCGCGGAAGGCGGTGAACGTATCCATGGAGAATGTGGAGAACGTGGTCAGCGCCCCGAGAAAGCCTTCACCAATGAAGTCATGCCACGGGATAAAGGGAACGGCATCCATCTTGATTGCCCCTGCAAGCAGCCCCATAATAAAAGAACCGAGCACGTTTACGAATAGGGTGCCGTAGGGGAAACCTTTGCCGAACCATGCGGCGAACCACGCGGAGATCTGGAAGCGGCAGTAAGCGCCGAGCGCGCCTCCGCCCGCGACCCAAAGTGTTCCGGTCAATTCAGTCATGTTGTTTCCTTTCAAAAAAGGCCGGGTAGCTGGCCCGGCCTTTGAGAGTTACATCTTGTAGGCGTCTTCGCCGTGCAAGGACTCATCAAGCCCCGCTTCTTCCTCTTCCTTGGTGACCCGGATCGGCCCCCATGCGCTGATGACCTTGAAGATGATGATGGTCACAACGAAGGAGTAGACCGCCACGATGATCACGCCGAGGAGCTGCATGAGGAACTGATGGATGCTGGCGTTCACCTTGTCGATGTTGCTGCTGGCGAGAATGCCGAGGAGCAGGGCGCCGGTGACGCCGCCCATGCCGTGGGCGCGCCATACTTCGAGCGCATCGTCAAACCCGAGGCGTTCCTGCACATACTTGGCGTAGTAGCATACGGAGGAGCCCACGGCGCCGATGATGATCGCGGCCCACGGTTCCACGTATCCGGCGCAGGGGGTAATGGTGGCGAGGCCGGCCACGGCGCCGACGAGCACGCCGGAGAAGGAAGGCTTGCGGTCATAATGCCAGTCGTAAAGCATCCAGACGATCATGGCGATGGAACCGGCGATGGTCGTGTTGGTGAAGGCATAGGCGGCCAGGCCGTCGGCGGCGTATGCGCCGCCCGCGTTGAAGCCGAACCAGCCGAACCACAAGAGGCCGGCACCCACGGCGACCAGCGGCAGGTTGTTGGGTACGGTCGGTTCGCCGGGCTTCATGTCGTCACGCCGTCCGAGGAAAATGACCGAGGCAAGCGCCGCAAAACCGGCGCTGACGTGGATCACGATACCGCCCGCAAAGTCCATTACGCCGATCTTGGCGAGGAAGCCGCCGCCCCAAATCCAGTGGCAGACGGGAATGTAGATGAAGATCATCCACAAGATGAGGAACTTCAGGTAGCCACGGAAGTTCAGCCGCCCGGCGAACGCGCCCGTGATCAGCGCCGGGGCGATGACGGCAAACATAAGCTGGTAGGCAAAGAACAGGATGAAAGGCACAGTGCTCGCATAGACGGGGCTCGGAGCGATCCCCACCTTATCCAGCGCGAAGTGGTAGCTGATGTCGCCGAACAGGCCGCCCACATCCGGCCCGAAGGCAAGGCTGAACCCGCCGAAAATCCAGATGATGGCCGTAACGCCCATGGAAATGAAGTTCTGCATCATGATGGTCAGCACGTTCTTTTTGCGGACCATGCCGCCGTAGAACAGCGCAAGGGCGGGCGTCATCATGCACACCAATGCGGTGCAGAGCATAACGAAACCAGTATCACCCGTGTTGAGAGAAAACATATGGCTACTCCTTTAGGGTTGAGGATGATCAGTTCTGATGGGTCTTGGGGAGCAGATCGATGTTCGGCAGCAGGAAAATCCACGCCGCGACCACAAAGGGGAAGGTCAGGGTCGGGATACCATAGACGTTCAGCAGCACATTGAGCGCTCCCTGAGCCACCACGGTAAACACGGTACCGAGGAAGGTGTAGCAGATGACCCGCCAGTTGGGATTGTAGAAGGTTGTACCGAGGCCGATAGCGGTCAGCACCGCGCTGAACTGGAACAGGCCCGCGATGATGGCCGTGGAGCCGCCGCCGAGGATGACGGCCGTGCAAATGGCGATGATGGAGCCTATAAAAGCGAATACCGCCGCCCAGATGGAACTCACCGCAAGGCCGATGAGGAACAGGATGCCCGTGATCACGTTGTTGATCAGGAACACCTGTGATACGCCGGCGAACGCTGCCCTCCAGAACTGTTCCATGTTTAGGGCGAACAGGTCGGACGCCGCGGGCTGCACAGAGATGGCGGGATGCGGAAGGCTGATGATCTGAATGTTGCCGAAGTTGTAGGCGGCAAGCATCAGGAACCATGTGGTGATGACGAAGGGGCCGGTCATGGCCGAAACCTTCCACGTCCGCAACATGCTGGAGACGGCCATCATCAGGACGGTGGAAAAGATCGAGCCCGCCACGATGTACCCCCACAGCAGGGGCGTGGGCGCGAAGAAGGTCGGCAGGGCACAACCCACGAGGATGCCGTTATAGCCGTGCAACCCGATGTTGATGTTCTCTTTGGGCGCTCTCAGGGCGTAAGCGGTAAGCGTGCCCACGATCGTTCCGATCACCGCACCGATTCCCACGGAGATCATGTGCGCGGAGTAGGCGCCCCAAAAGATGCCGACCAGGAAAAACAACCCGGTCAGCGGATTGTTTTGGAACATGACCTGCCCCGCACCACGCAGGCAGACGTCAATGAAGTGGATGACCGGATTCTGGGACGCAAGCGCGTTCCATGGGTTGGGTGAGTCTTTGGCGACAGCGTTCATGTTTCCCTCCGGATGTTTGCCGGGTTGAAGAATGGCCTTGCGGCAGAAAAGGAGGAACCCGTTTGTTGAAGCGGGCATCCGGACGTTGGCGGCGGAAACCGCCGCCAGTGTCCGTCGGAGCTTTCTATCGGTTCGCGTCACTGCCACAGGAAGGCTTGCGGCAGGTCATGCCCGGTTACGGCCTTGCGCGCGATTTGCCAAAACTCCCGGATTTTGCCCCGGACCGATTCCGAGGTCATGCCGAGAACTTTGAAAATCAGCCCGCATTCACCCGGAAGCAGGGACGCCCCATAGGCGAGGTCCGCCTCCTTATCCAAGCCGGCCTCCACCGCCTCGCGCACCTGCATGGTCTTTTCCTTCGTCGTCATGAGGATGACGTTGCCGAACACCTCATAGCCGTTCATGATGCCGGTCCGGGACAGATCCGTTTCGCGCGGGTCTATGATGAACTTCTCCACAAACAGCTTTTCGCCGCTCTCGCGGCGGGTGGCCTCAATGGTCGAAGAGTAAAGGTCGAATCCGAACAGTTCGTCTTCGTGGTGGTATTTCCGCCCCGGCAGCACGACTTCGGCGTAGAGCAGGCTCCCGGTTTCCGCGACGGAAATCCGGGTCTTGCTGAGAAAGCGCGAAGTGCGATGCGGGATGAGCGGATCGGGCATGTACTCCAGATAGCCGCCTTCCTCCACGACAATGTCCTGCAGCTGCGAGGCGTAGTTGGCATTCATCATATGAACCTTGGTCGCAGACTGCGTGGTGACGTGGGCCTGCGCGTTCTTGCCGACCTCGATCTCCAAAGCCATCCGATCGCCCTGCAACACGCAACCTGTTGTCGTGATGATGAATATGCAGGGCATCTGCGGCATGGCCTCGTCCCAGTACAGCGCGCGCTGGACAAGGAACGGCACACGCCGATCCATAAACGCCATCACGCTGCGATCGCCCTGATCGGCGAACTCAAGCCGCAAATACCCGTCTTTGCCGACCGTGCCGCTGGGCATCTGCGCCGGTTCATCCTGATAGGGGCGCAGTTCCGGCGATTCGAGCCCAATCCGCGAAAGGGCCGCCCTTGCGAGCTCGACGCGGGCGCGGCTGCTGAGCTGACTCATGGGCAACCTCCTAGGCCGTCTTTTCGGCGGGCTTGAAATCAAACAGGGCGTCACGGATGATCATGTCCGTGAGCTCTTCGATGTTCTTGCCTGTCATGCAATTGGTAAAAATGAAGGGCTTGCCGTCGCGCATCTTCCTGGAATCGCGGTCCATGACTTCAAGGCTGGCCTTGACGTAAGGGGCTAAGTCTTCCTTGTTGATTACGAGGATGTCGGACTGGCATACGCCGGGGCCGCTCTTGCGCGGGATCTTGTCCCCTGCGGCCACGTCGATGACGTAGATGAAGAAGTCCGCCAGCGCCGGGCTGAAGGTCAGGGTGAGGTTGTCGCCGCCGCTCTCGATGAAGATGAGATCGCTGTCGGGGAACTTGCTTTCCAGCTCTTCCACGGCGGCGAGGTTCATGCTCGGGTCCTCGCGGATGGCGGTGTGCGGGCACGCCCCGGTTTCCACGCCCACGATCTTTTCGGCTTCAAGGATGCCGTCCAGTTCACGCTGGACGTGCTTGGCGTCTTCGGTGGTGACCACGTCGTTGGTGATGATAAGCGGCTTGATGCCTCTGCGGATAAGAACGGGGGTGACGGCTTCGATGATGGCCGTCTTGCCGGAGCCGACCGGGCCGCCCACGCCGATGCGAGTGATTTTTTTCATTGCGTATTCCTTTTCAAAAAAGAGGTAGAGGATCTTTCCGGAACGGATGGCCGGATCAGCCCATGAACAGCCGCACGTGCGCCTTGACGTGGCTGGCGGCGAGGATGTCGGTCATAGGAGCGTAATTGGACATCTGTTCCAGCGGCGTCCGCATGGCGGTCCGGCACATGGCGTCGAAATCCCGCGTCAGGCTGTAGAGCACGCGCTGCATGTCGATATGGCTGATGCGCATGATACGCATGGATGCGTTCAGGATGGTCATGGCGACGCCGTACTGGTGGACGGTAAGGACTTCGTCGAGCGTTCCGGCGTCGAGCTTCTCCTGCGTGGAGAGGCCCATTGCCACGAACTGCACGGCGAGGGAGACCGGGTAGGTCCCCGGAGCCCTGCCGTCCTTGATGGCGTCACGCCAGCCGATGACGAGGGGATTCTCGGTGATGTCCGCCCCCATTTCCGCGAGCTTGCGGCCCATGCGGGTGGCCATAAGCCTGGTTTCTTCGTTGAGCTTGCGGCACAGGACTTCACGGTCAATGCGGATCAGCTCTTCCAGATCCCCGGCGAGGGCCGCGCGCGTCGCCCAAACGACGGCCACGGCATCGCCTTTCGCCGCCTGTTCGAGAGCCGTATGCGTATATTGACGCAAGGTTTCGGCATCGTGGACCACGCCTTTCTGGACGGCCGATTCCAAGCCGTTCGAAAAGGCGAAGGCCCCCACGGGGAGCATGGAGTCGCCGAACTGCATCATTCTGGAGAGGGAAAGAATATTTTTCACGGTATGCTCCGGGGCCTTAGTTGTGGCAGTGGCCGTCGTGGCAATGTCCTTCGTGTGCGTGCGTGTGGTGATGGCCATGGTGGTGCGCATGTCCGTCGGGAGACGCGTGGGTGTGGCCGCCGTCCATGGGGCGCTCCGTGCCGCCGAACAAACGGCGGGCCTGCGTGGGTTCGAGGAGATCCACGATCTCGGAACCGGGCGCGAAGCGGAAGGTGATGTCTTTAAAATGATGTGTGTTCATGACCGAATTCATGACGAGGCGGTTCACCGCCATGGGCACGTACACGAAGCCGTTCTGTACAATGGCTGGCCAATGCTGGTTGCCGAGGGCATGTCCGAGCTGGACGCAGCGCTCGATGAGCTGATCGGCGGGCAGCTTCTGGAGGCCGCTCAGATCGATGACAAGCACCTCGCACAGGTCGATTTTGCAGATGACGGCCTGTTTCGTTTTTTCGTCCCAAAGGAGGATGTCGCCGTCGTGCAGGAACGCGTTGCGGTCAAGGGATACCGCGATGGCTTGTCCATTGCGGGTATCCTTGCGGAGCCTGTTTTTCTGAGCGTCCCATTGGCTGAGTTCGAGTGTATCGATGGTGGCGTCGGCCAAGCGGGCCTTCCACGCGGGATCGTTGCTGTTGCCAAGTACATTTTCTACGAGCTGCATGGGTTTTCCTTTATTGTGATGCCCCCGGCGACAAGGACCACCGGGGCAATGATTTCCCGGCTCCCTTGGAGCTGCCGCAACACGGCCTTGCAGCCGTATCCCGGCGGCTCCAAAGGCGTCGGGGAATTGTTTGCGAGTCCGTGTCAGAAAGGACTCATATCGAGCAGCCTCCCCACCCTTCGAAGTTCTTACGGGTGGGGGCTGGGGGAGGGCACCTTTTCCCAAAAGTGCCTTCCCCCAGTCTTTCAACATTTAACTGAAGAAGTAGAGCTGACCGAGGGCAACCTTCTGGGCGGGTTTGACGGTGGCGTGCACGCCATCGACCTTGACCGCGAAGGTTTCGGGATCAACTTCGATTTTCGGCAGGTTGCCGTTGCGCACCATGTCGTGCTTGTTCAGGCCGCGGATGTTGCACACGGGTTCGACGCAGCTGCGCAGGCCGAGCTTTTCGCGGACGTTCCGTTCCATAGCGGCCTGCGAAACAAACGTGATGCGGGTGCGGGGCTTGGCAAGGCCCATGCCGCCGAACATCGGGCGGTAGTAGGTGGGCTGCGGCGTGGGCAGGGATGCGTTGGGGTCACCCATGTTGGCCCAGCTGATCATGCCGCCCTTGATCACCATCTTGGGCTTGGCGCCGAAGAACTGCGGTTCCCAGAGCACGAGGTCGGCGTACTTGCCCACTTCCACGGAGCCGATGAGGTGGCTGACGCCCTGCGTGATGGCGGGGTTGATCGTCAGCTTGGCCACATAGCGCAGGACGCGGAAGTTGTCGTTTCCGGGCGCATCTTCGGGGAGTTTGCCGCGGGCGGCCTTCATGGCGTCGGCCGTCTGGATCACGCGCAGCCAGTTTTCGCCCACGCGGCCCATAGCCTGCGAGTCACTGGAGATCATGGAGATGACGCCCATATCGTGCAGCACGTTTTCAGCGGCGACGGTTTCGGCGCGTACGCGGCTTTCGGCGAAGGAAACGTCGGAAGGGACGTTGGGGTTCAGGTTATGGCAAACCATGATCATGTCGAACAGTTCCGACTGGGTGTTGATGCCGAAAGGCAGCGTCGGGTTCGTGGAGCTGGGCAGCACGTTGGGATGGCTCGCTACGCGCAGGATGTCGGGAGCGTGGCCGCCGCCCGCGCCTTCCGTATGGAAGGTGTGGATGACGCGTCCCGCGATGGCGTCGATGGTGTCTTCCACATAGCCGGATTCGTTCAAGGTGTCGGTGTGGACGGAAACCTGAACGTCCATGTCGTCGGCGACGCTCAGGGCGGCGCGGATCATGGAGGGCATGGCACCCCAGTCCTCATGCACCTTGAAACCGCACGCACCGGCCTCGATCTGTTCGACCAGCGGAACGCTGTTGTAGGCGTGCCCCTTGCCGAGGATGCCCATGTTCACCGGCATGGCGTCGATGGCTTCGAGCATTTTGCTGATGTTCCACGGGCCGGGGGTAATGGTCGTTCCGTTGGTGCCGTCGGTGGGGCCGACGCCGCCGCCGAAGAAGGTGGTCACGCCGTTGGAGAGCGCGGCGTAACCCTGTTGCGGGGAGATGTAGTGAACGTGAGAGTCGATGCCGCCGGCGGTGAGGATGAGATGCTCGCCGGTGATGGCGTCGGTGGAATTGCCCACGATGAGATCAGGATCGACACCATTCATCATGGACGGGTTGCCGCTCTTGCCGATGCCCACGATCCTGCCGTCCCGGATGCCTACGTCGGCTTTGATGACGCCCTGCACCGCGTCGATGACGGTGACGTTGGTGATGACTAGATCAAGCACGCCGGCATCGCGGTTCAGGCGGGCATCGCCGCCCATGCCGCCGCGCAGGGTTTTACCGCCGCCGTACATGGACTCGTCGCCGTAGTGGCGCAGGTCCTTTTCGATTTCAACAAACAGATCCGTGTCCCCAAGCCGGATTTTGTCCCCAACGGTCGGACCGAAGAGGGCAGCGTGTTCCTGACGAGAAATTGTCGGCATATGAAACTCCTTTCCGCCGCGTCGGTGGCGCGGGGATTACTTTTTGGCGTTCTTGAAGCCGAGCTTGTCGGCACGTTCTTCGTTGATGACCCGTTCGTGTTCGTCCCCGGTCCAGCCGTCCACGAGGTTGTTGAACCCGTAGGTGCCGGAAGTCCCGCCGATGGAGACGAGGGATACGGTTTTTTCATCGCCCGGCTCGAAACGGATGGCGGTGGTGGAGGAGATGTTCAAACGCATTCCGTAAGCTGCGTGGCGATCGAATTCGAGGGCGCGGTTCACTTCGAAGAAATGAAAATGGGAGCCGACCTGAATGGGGCGGTCGCCGGTATTACGGACTTTGAGGGTGATGGTTTTGCGCCCCGCATTGAATTCAATGGGATCGGAACCAAGGATCAGGCCGCCGACCGGCGTTTTTGTCTTGTTCGGAGTCTTGTTGGTCATGGGAAAATCCCCCTTTAGTTGATGGGGTTGTGAATGGTGATGAGGCGGCTTCCGTCGGTGAAGACGGCTTCCACCTGCACAGTGGGGATCATTTCGACCACACCTTCCATGACGTCGTTGCGGGTGAGGACTTTGCGGGTTTCGGCCATGACTTCTTCGACGGTCTTTCCGGCGCGGGCTTCCTCAAGTGCGGCGGCGGAGAGCACGGCCACGGTCTCGGGATGGTTGAGCTTCAAGCCTTTGGCTTTCCGCTTGAGCGCGACATCAGCCAAGGTATGAATCATGAGCTTGTCGAGCTCGCGAGGAGTAAGGTGCATATGGACCTCCTTTGCACTGTCTGTAACACGCATTGTATGAATGTAACACGAATGTTTCATGACGAGTACATCACGTCATGAAGTAACCAAAGGTTAACAATGCAGAGAAAATATGAACAATTATAAAGTGTATTATATTGTGTAGATATGTATTATATCTATTTTTATTGTTAAAAATGAAATATACTATACTGTAATGAATTTAAATTAATGTTATACGTATTATTATAATGGTAAAAATGTATTATTTGCATGAATATTAACAAAATTATTATTGAATTATAAAAATAATATATAAATTTTATGGTTAATTATTGTGTATAATAGTAATTGTATATTGTTAGTGAATCAATAAAGAGATAAGTAAACAGAAGATGCAGTAGGATATGATCAGTAGTGTGGATCACGCGGTGTGCCGCGTGCTGGCGAGAAAAGACCTTGCGGAGGGGCCATGCCGGAAAAAAGAGACTTGGCGTTGTTGTTCGGAGTCCGCTTGCTGAGCGCTATGGGGGTCACGCTGATTCTGCCGGTCATGCCGGCAATGGCGCGGGCATTTGGTCTGAGCATTGCGGAGGCGGGCATGGTGGTTGTCTGCTTTACGTTGGCGGAAGCCACAATGACGCCTGTTGCGGGCGTACTGTCCGATCGGTTCGGGAGAATGGCGGTTTTGCTTCCGGCTCTGCTGGTATTCGCAGGAGGGGGGATTTTGTGTCTCTTTGCGGAGAGCTGGCGAGATGTGTTGATCTGCCGTGTCATCCAGGGGATTGGTGCTGGGCCGCTTGGCGTGCTCTACACCATCCTTGCGGCGGATATGGTGGATGAGAAACATCTGCCGCGTATCATGGGGCGTCTTACGGCTGTTTCGAGCCTCGGGACCATCGTCTACCCCGTTATTGGCGGCCTTCTCGGAGAATGGTCATGGCGGGCTCCGTTTTTCGTCTTCACGCTGGCCCTGCCGACAGCGGTTTTGTCCCTCATGGTAACGCTGGAAAAACCGCAAGGGGCGATGGACTGGCGGCGCTACTGGAAGCAAACGGGGAATATCCTACGTGAGAGGCGGGCCATTGGCTTCTTTGTGCTGGTATTTTTGTGCTACTGCGCCATCTATGGGCCCATCAACACCTGTTTCCCGATGATGGCCGAAGCGAAGTACCACGCATCTTCGTCCCGTATCGGCCTTGTCTTTTCGTTCGTAGCCATCGGTTCCTACTTGGCGGCCGCAGGGCTTCCCCGCCTCCATGCAAAATGGTCTTTTCGTGCGCTTATCCTCGTGGCGGGGCTTTGTTATACGCTGCCTCTGGCTTTTCTGGCCTCCGTTCCGGGTTTGTGGCTTTGCGCGGTGCCTCTGTTTGTTTCCGGTGCGGCGCAGGGGCTTTCCTTACCCATCATCAACGATAATGTGGCACTGCTCGGCACGCCCGATGACCGCGCCGCCATCCTTGCTGTAAGCGAGACGTCCGTTCGCGTAAGCCAGAGCGTATCACCGCTCCTGTTCAGCATCATTTCCATGAAGTGGCTCTGGGATGGCGCCTATGCCTCCGGTTTTGCCGTGGGTATATTGATTCTGCTGGTAGCGTTTTTTTTGTTCAAACCCCGTACCGCTCCATCGCAGAAATAAAAAAGCGTTCATCCTCCAGCTCTCAGGACAAACAAAAAGGCCGGGAAATGCTCCCGGCCTTTTTGTTTTGAGGAATTTCTGAATGTTTTGGCGGTGTGAATACTTGTTTTTTAGTTTTTCATCTCATCTTCATCAGCCATCGGAGCATCGGCTATCGAAGGGCTTTGAGGTAGTCGTCCGTAACGGCGTTCATACGCTGCAGGCGCTGCCGGTCTTCCTTGCGTACCATGCCGATGCTTTCATAGAATGCGACAATATCTGTAAGCCAGTTTTGAAGTTTGCTTTTGCCCTGTGCGTCATCAAAGAGGGCAAGCTGTTCCTCGAGATTGAACACCGCATGATTCGCCAAATCTTTTGCGGCGATTTCGGAGGCAAGTTTGCGTCCCGTCCATTCTTCATAAAAGCGGACATAATCGGGGACGAGCGTTTCGACGGGCGTTTCCCGCATAAACGCGATTACCCGGAGATACATTCTCAGGAACGCTTCGATCTGTTCCGGGTATCGGGTGGCGTATTCATGGTTGGCGACGATGAGGACGGGCTGAGAGACTCCGCAGTCACTGGACAAGGCGGCTGGCCTGAGCCCCTTGGCATCGGCATCGTAAGTCAGAGGAGCCCACAGTGCCACAACGTCGCCAAGTCCGCCTGTGAATGCGCCAAGCGCTTGCGTCGGGGACATGTACTTGACGCGTACGTCCTTTTCTTCGAGGCCAAAGGATTTGAGCCATGTGGCCATCATATAGTGGGCGGAAGTGCCTTTCGGACAGAGTATCTCTTTTCCCTTAATCGTGGCTTGATCGCCGTAGATGTCAGGATAGGCCGGGTTTGTTCCCTTGATGCTGAGGAGCGGGCTGTCAGCGCGGACATAGAGGGCGTTGACGGCGGATTCGTCATTGGCGACGGCAATGATGTCGAGGCGCTCGCTCAGTGCTGCGGTAAGCGCGGGGACAGCCCCACAACCGGCAATGGCCCAATCGTAGGCAAGCACGCCCTCCACAATGGCCTTGCCCGAGTCAAAGCGGAGCATGGTGATATCCAGCCCGGCTTCCTTGTCCCATCCTTTCTGTTTGGCATACCAGACGGCGAAGGTTTCGTGTTCGCCCAGCCATGCCGTCTTCATGGGGACGGGAGATGCGGACCGGGCGGGAGTGCTCCAGGCCAGCGTAAGAAGCACCAGACAGATACCGACGAATGACCGTTTAAATCCCATAACGCACTCCTCTCAAGGGTCCCGGACCGCCGCGATGGGGATCCGGGAGAGCCGTCGCTAGTTGAACTTGTTTTCCCGCATGATGTCGCCGATGGTCTTCCACATATTGTCGAGAGCCTTCTGGAAGTCGTCGGCGGACAGATAATCGGTAGTCAGGCCGGCCTTGGCGAACTTGGCCTGCACGTCGGGATCGGCGAGGGCTTCCTTGACGAGATTCTGCATGGTCAGGATACGGTCTTCAGGGACGCGCTTGGGGGCAACCAGGCCATGCGAAGAAGCAAAAGTATACTCGGGGCCGATCTGCTCGGCGAAGGTGGGCACATCGGGAAATTCAGCGAGGCGTTCGGGGCTGGATACGCCGATCATGGTGAAATCGCCGGAAAGGACATAAGGCTTTTGGTTGGTGGTCACGCCAAAACCGCTGGTGACATGGCGTCCGAGGAGAGCTGTGGAGACTTCATGGCCGCTGGTGTAGCTGACATGGGGGAGATCGACGCCGGGGAACGCCTTCAGCAGGCGGCTCATGAACAGGCGCTGCGTAGAGAGGGCTCCGTGGGTGGCATAATTGTACTTGCCGGGGTTCGCCTTGGCTGCGGCCATAAGCTCGTTGATGGTCTTGATGCCGGAGTCGGCGTTTACGGCGAGGCTCAGCCACATATTGGTGACTTGCACCACAGCGCGGAAGTCGGCCAGCGTATAGCCGGTCTTCTTGATCTGCGGCGTGGTCGAGAAAGTGGCTATGGCCGGGAAGCCGAAGGTATAGCCGTCGGGACGGGCCTTGGCCACATCAAGCATGGCGGGGGCCCCCGCGCCGCCGGCCTTGCAGACGATGTTCAGCGTGATTTGGTGCTTGTTTTGAAAGTACTCGGCCAGGATGCGTGCTGCGATATCCACGGCCCCGCCGGGGCCGAACGGGATAATGATGGTAACGGGCCGATCAGGATACGCGGCGGAAGCGGTACGAGGCAGGCCGGACAGCAGCAGGGTGCAGACGAGGAGGGCGCAAAACAGGGCTTGAAGCTTCTTCATGGTCTTTTCCTTGCGAGGGTAAAGGTTACAGGGAAACCTTCGCGGCGGGTGCGAATGCCCGTGCGGCCTGAATGGCCGTGAGCGCCGCGAGTTTGCACCGGGGAACAAAGGTAGACGGGATCATGTATTCATCCGCGGAATGCAGGTTGGAACCTTCCGGACCCATGCTGCATATCGCCGGAACGCCAAGGACGCTGGAACAATAACCGGACTCAGCCGTCCCCTTGGAGGGTGCCGAGTGGACGGAATACCCGATGAGTTCCCCGGCCTGTTCAGCCAGGGAAAAAAGCTTCATGACGCCGGGAGTGGGGACAAGCGGAGGAAGGCGTACGCCGCCGCTGATGTGTGAACTCGTGCCCGGGATATGGTCCTTTGCGGTTTCAGCGCGGAGCGCTTCAGCCAGTCTCCGTCCGGCTTCAAGCGTCCTGAACGTAATATGGATGCGTGCGGAAGCATTGGGAGCGACCGAGTTCGCAGACGTTCCGCCGTTGACGAGCCCTGTGTTGACCGTGGTGTCGTGGTCAAGATCCACATAGGCATCGAAAGCGAGGATCTTGTGGGCCAGTTCGAGGATGGCGGAAGCGCCGTCCTGATAACAGCGCCCCGCGTGGGCGGATATCCCCATGATTTCAAGGAACATGTGGCCTGAACCTTTACGCTCCAGGGTCACCCCGCCGCCGGGATAGCCCGGTTCGGTGCAGATGACGGCCTGCGCGCCGTTGAGCTGCTCGCCCAGAATGGGAGTTGTGGAAGGGGAGCCGAGTTCCTCGTCGGGCGAGAACGTCAGCGTCATGGGGACGTCCATCAGGCCGAGTTCCTTGAGGGCTCTGGCGACAAACATGTTTTGGACAATACCGGCCTTCATGTCGGTTACGCCGGGACCCGTGGCGCGATCCGCCGCGCGATCAAGCCGGAAAGGACGCGCCCCCGCCGTACCCGCAGGGAAGACGGTGTCCATATGCCCAATAAAGGCCACGCCGGGTCCGCATTCCACAGAATGGGTACGCGCCGAGAAGACATTGCCGAGGCCATTCATCCACTGCTCGTCAGCCGGTGCGGGCTTTTTCGGAAGTTTTGCCGTGTGGAAACCGGCCTCCGCAAGCCATCCGGTCACCACTTCGCCTACCTTGTTCACGTCGGCGGCATCGTTGGTGAAGGAATCCATGTTGACGATGCGTTCCAACATGGAGAGCATTTCCGGTTCCTTCTCGGAAAACCATGCATCAATCCGTTCCTTACATTGAGAAAGTTCCATAGCTGAGGCTCCTTTTGAGGATCACGCCGCTGCCTTGCGACCGGCGCGGAAGTCGTCGTAAATGGGCTTGAGGAGGACGATCAAACTGACGAGCAGAATGATGCAGGCCACGGGGCTGGTGTAGAAGATGCTGTAGTCGTTCTGGGAAATCGTAAGCGCCCGGCGGAAATTGGCTTCGGCGATGGGCTCGAGGATCATGGCGAGCAGGAGCGGCGGCTGGGGAAAGTCACATTTGATCATCAGGTAGCCGACCGTTCCGAAGATGGCCACGACAAGCAGGTCGAAGGTGGAGTTGTTGACCGCATAGCCGCCGACCACGCACAGGGTAATGACGATGGGCATGAGCACGGCGCCGGGGATGGCAATGATCTTGCCCGCGCCGCGTACCGCGATGAGCCCGCACACCAGCATCATAATGTTGGCGATGATGAAGGCGGCGAAGATGCCGTATACGGTAACGGGGTGTTCCACGAACAGGAGCGGGCCGGGGGTGAGCCCCTGAATCATGAGCGCGCCGAGCATGATGGCGGTAATGATGTCTCCGGGCACCCCTAGGGTCAGGAGAGGGATCAGCGCGCCGCCGCATACCGCGTTGTTGGAGGATTCCGTTGCGGCGATGCCCTCCACACAGCCCTTGCCGTACATTTCCGGCGTCTTGGAAAAGCGCTTGGCTTCCGAATAGGCGAGAAAGGACGCCGCGCTGACGCCCGTAGCGGGGATGATGCCGATAAGCGTGCCGATGACGGAGGAACGGATGAAGTTCACGACGTTGCCCGTCAAATCCTTGAGCGAGATGCCGTGCTTCGATACGGTGCTTTCCTTGAGGGACACGCCGCGGACCACGTCTTCAACGGTTACGAGCACCTGAGAGACGGCAAACAGGCCGACAAGAACGGGAACCAGAGACAGGCCGTTGAAGAGGTTGGGATTGTCGAAGGTATTGCGCATGTCCCCCGTTACGGGATCGAGGCCGATAGTGGCGAGGAACAGGCCCGCAAGCGCGGAAATGAGCCCTTTGACGAGATGCCCGGACGACAGCGAGGCCACCACGGTAAGGCCGAACACGGCCACCGCGAAGTATTCGGGAGCGCCGAAGGACATGGCCGCCCGGGCCAGCATCGGAGCGATGAAAATCAGAGCCAGCGCACTGACGATGCCGCCGACGAAGGAGGCTATGGTAGCCATGTCCAAAGCCCGGCGGGATTCTCCGCGGGCCGTGAGGGCGGGGCCTTCAAGCATGGTCGCGGCGGCGGACACCGTACCCGGCGTGCCGACGAGAATGGCGGTGATGCAGCCGCCATAAATGGCTCCCACATACATGCCGAGCAACGCGGAAAAGGCTTCCACGGCGGGCATACCGAAGGTTAGAGGGATAAGCAGGGCCACCCCCATGGCTGCGGTAAGTCCCGGAAGCGCGCCAAAGATGATGCCAAGGGTGACGCCCATAAGGTTTGCCAGCAGGGAGCCCATGGAAATGGCGTTCATGATGCCGTCAAGAATGTTCGCTAACATAAATCCTCTCCAATCAGTCATAGAGATTATCTGTAAGGGAGTCCCGGGCGGCTAGGGGAGCAGAACCTGAAAGAACCAGCCGAAAGCGAAGACGAGTACCGCCGTCGTCAGGATGGCTACGGACAGGATCTCGATGGGCTTGCGTCTTCCTAGCAGTGGAAGGGCTATGAGAAGGAAGAGGAAGGTGCTGATGCTGAATGCCCCGTTGGCCTGAAAGGGGGGATTTTCCATATTCAAGAAGAGCTCGCCGAGTCCCGTCAGGGTAATCAGATATAGGTAGAACAAGCCGATGAAGGCGAGGATCTTCTTGAAAACCTTGGATTCGGGCCAGTAGACTTTGACGGGGGAGCGGCGGAACCCCTGCACGATGAGAACAAGGCTCAGCGCGGTCAGGAGCACGAGAATACCGGCGGGAAACGCGCCGGGGCCGACATGCTCCATGCCTCCGGCATCCGGCAGGGTAGCGACGCTATAAGCGCCGACGCCGCACAGCCCAAGCAGAATGAAACCGCTGACGACATCTGTGGGACTCTTCATGGCTGTTCCTCTTGGTGGTTCAAGTAGGGGTATGGTTACAGGGCATTCGCCGACATACGTACACCGGCGGCAATAGCCGTACGGCGGAACACTTTCTGAGCTTAGGAACGGATATATGTAGTAGGCACGTGAGCCCCTATGGGCGCTGCGGCGCGCTCACCTCCTTGATGCGGAAAGTGCTTAAGCTTTCAGCAATGGCTCCCCGCAGGCAAAGGGTGAAGATGGCAGTCATCTTGCTAGTCCCTTGCCGTGACGAAAAGGTGTTTGTGAACGATGGTATCGAGATGTTCTTCGACGGCTTTGCGGCAATCTTCAGTGGACTGGCGCTCAAGAGCATCAATGATGCGCAGGTGGGAAGCGACCGAGAACTGGTGCCACGATGCGTCGCGTAAGTCCGCGGTCCGACCGCTGGCGTACTGCTCGTTCAACAGGGCCACGGTATTGATGAGCAATCTGTTTCCCGAACACTCCGCCAGGCTGAGGTGGAATTGGGCGTCCAGCTCGCCGTCATCCCCGTCGATGAGTATGCGGCGCTGTTGATCGCAGGCAATGATCTTCAAGCGGTCGAGCTGCTCGGGGGTGCGGCGGAGCGCGGCAAGTTCGGCTACCGCGGGTTCGAGTATCCGGCGATATTCCATGACTTCGTCGAACATGTGTCCTTCCGAATCCACCGCCTCAAGAATGGCGCTCCTGAGAGGTTCCATGTCCGGCACTCTGACATACGTGCCGTCGCCATGACGGCTCTCAAGGAGCCCCCGTTCGGCGAGGGCATGAATGGCCTCACGGACGCTGTTTCGGGAAACGCCAAAGGATTCCGCCAGAGCCCGCTCCGGGGGGAGCTTGTCGCCATCCCGGAAATGGTTCTCGGCCATGAATTGCCGGAGGCGCTCCGAGAGCTTCTGGTAGCGCCGGGGGCGGACGGTGGTAGGCAAGGGTGTCTCTTTGAGCATCTGAAACCTTTCCTGTTAATTGGTAAGACCAAAATGTCCGATTGTTCTTTTTTTGTCAACCATTTTGAAAGTATCAAACCAATGTATTTATATATAAAAACATGTATAAACAATATGTTATGAGTAATAAATGTGGACATGTTTTTTTCTTCTTTGTAGAACAATCGGCATAGTGGAGGAAAAGGGCTTCTTGGCGGCCTGCAAAGATAAGGCCAAAATACAGCTGATTGGTTTGGGAACTCAAAAGGTGAATTCAATTGGTATGATTTCATATAATGTTTTACGAACAATGAGTATATTGCAAAAGACAGAAGAAGGGAGCGTGATGCCGTGGCGTGTTCTTTTTGTTGCGGCGATGTAAGATGGTATAAATTGGTTTGATAGCATTGTGTACAATATTTTCACTGGGATAGTATACTTAGTTGGATAATATTATGAACTGATGTGAGGTGCTTTCCGGCTTTTAAACCTCTTCAAAAAAACATTACCCTGCGATTGCAGACCGTCGTCCCGTGTGACTGGCATTTGCCATGGCCAAAACCTCTCAGCTGGAGGCGCGCCTTTTCTTGAAGGGATGAGCTTGCGTTCATGTGGGCTGGCGCGTAATCTCCTCAAACAATAGTCTATTGATAGCCTTGCTATAATTGGTCCCTCCCGTTGGGAGGAAGCCGTAGAGGAAAGGAGTGCCCCATGTTTGAGTCCGCGTCATTGGGCCGGAGTTATCCGGCAAAGGAATATGCAGCTCTTGAAAACGACCTGCGCATGAAGCTGTTCAAGGCGCAGGGGACCTGCATTGAGCACAAACTTCCCGTCTTGATTACCATAGCCGGGGTGGACGGTTCCGGGCGCGGCGCCGTCGCCAATATGCTTTCCGAGTGGATGGACGCCAAGACGATCCGAAATCATGTCTTCTGGATGCAGACGGATGAGGAGCGAAACCGCCCTGAAGCATGGCAGTTTTGGAACAAGCTCCCTGCCGGAGGCGAAATCGGGGTCTTCCTGGGTGGTTGGTATGGTGGAACCATCAGGCGTTTTTGTTGCGGAGATATCGGCGAGAGTGAGTTCAATGCGTCGATGGAGCGCTGGAGGAGGCTTGAGCATACGTTGGCGTCATCCGGGACTGTCATCATCAAGCTCTGGCTTCATCTCGGCAAAAAAGCCCAGAAGGCCCGTTTGAAAGATCGCCTGAAGCATCAGGAGATCCACCATTTCACCCCTTATGACAAGAAGAGTGCCGAGAACTATGACGGCCTTGTGAGTGCGGCAGCCAAGGCCATTACTCTGACGGACAGGGTGGATGCTCCTTGGACCGTCATCGACGCGTATGACGGCAATTTCCGTAATGCGTCGGTAGCCCGGGCCATTATTGCGGCGGTTGAAGCGGCGGCTGCCGTGAAGCGGCAGAATGCGGTCTCAGTGGTTCCAGCGAAAGCGAGTGAAAAAGAGATAGGGCAGATTTCCGCTCTGGATGCCATCGATCTTTCCAGGACGTGCGAACGCGGGGTATACAAGAAGGAATTGGCCGAGTTGCAATCGGAAGTGTACGATTTGACGTATAAAGCCTACAAGAAGGGCATTTCCAGCACGATTCTTTTTGAAGGCTGGGATGCGGCGGGCAAGGGGGGCGCTATCCGGAGGCTGACGGCGGGCATAGACGCCCGGATTACCCGGGTCATCCCTGTCAGTGCTCCGACCGACGAAGAACTCGCCCATAATTATCTGTGGCGGTTTTGGCGTCACATTCCGCGGGCGGGATTCGTCACGATTTATGATCGCTCATGGTATGGCCGTGTGTTGGTGGAGCGGGTGGAAAAGCTGACGCAGCCGGAGGATTGGAAGCGGGCTTATGCGGAGCTGAATGACTTTGAGGAACAGTTGCAGGAACATAACAATATCCTGCTCAAATTCTGGCTGCACATTTCCCCGGACGAGCAACTGCGGCGGTTCAAGGAGCGGGAAGAGATCCCGTGGAAAAACTATAAGATCACCCCGGATGATTGGCGCAACAGGGAAAAATGGCCCGCCTATGTGGAAGCCGCCGATGAGATGTTCCTCCGGACAAGCACGGAATACGCGCCGTGGCATATCATTCCAGCCGAAGACAAAAAATGTGCGCGGCTGGATGTGATACGGATATACCGGGACGCCCTCAGGAAGGCCTTGGAGCAGAAAAAGAAGAAATGAACCCGGGCGGCTTGTTCTCGGGACTGCCGGAAGGATGAATGGATCCTGAAACCTTCCGATCGAACAAAAAACGCGCCCTCCGTTCTCAATGAAACAGAGGGCGCGTTTTTTAGACTTAAAAGTGAGGCGTTATCGCTCCATTGTCCTTGTCTCTATGCAAGGAAAGGCACTGTTATGAGGAGCGATGTCTGATTTTTTTCTGAACAAGGAGGTTGACGCCTATGGTCGTCAGGACGGAAAACGTCATCCAAAGCACTCTTCCAAGGGGGGACCATTCACTGAGCGGCGTATACTTCCAGAACAGGAATACATCAAACATGAACCAGAATACCGCTGCAAGGGCAAAAACAATCAAAAGAAGAAAAAAGTAAAAGATACGTTTGATGATAAACTCGAATTGGGGAAATTCCATAGCGTTTTCTCTGAGAAAATACGTTTATGAGTGTCTCACTGAATACAACGTCCAGCCTAAAGTTATTTTTCAACAGGCCTGATTGAAAAGAAGCTCAACATCTGTAAGGCGTTTTCATTTGCAATGCAGTTTTCCCGAGAGGCCGTACACACGGCCATATCCCTTCTGGGGCACCGATCTGTCATATACAGAATAACATGAACTGTCTAGAAGGTACCGCCACTTTTTAGGAAGGAATGGGAGCCCTTGAAGGCAGGAGCGCGTAGCCAGAACCATTCGGGATAGCGGTTGCGTCCCTTACGGCATCGCGCTATCACCGTCCGAGCATAAGCCCAGGGAAAGGAGATGAGCATGGACTTCATAAAGGTATACGAGCGGATCAGAGAGAGCGGCATGGAGGCGGAATGGGGAACCCTGAACAATGGCTTGCCGCAGATCAGCGTGCGGGTTTGGGGGATTACCTTTTTCGTCGTACCAGATCATTTCCCCGGGTATGAGAAAGTGGAGAGCGATTTCATCTGCCTCAGGACCTTCATGCCCATGGAAACGGTCAATGTGCGCCACAAAGCGTTCCTTGATGCCGCCTTCAATAAAATTGCCAGCAATATCCGAATGGTAAAAATATACAGTGTGGAAAATGATGGTATTCTATATGCCTTTTTTGAGGTACAGGTGCTGAGTACACCCGAGGATTTCGTCCAGAGGTTATCCCTGTATGCGAATGAGTGTGTGCGTGCCATCAGAGGGGTAGCGGCATTCGTCAACAGTCAGACTTCGCTTGCGGAGAGTTGAGCGAACCTGCCGCTGACAAATAAAAAGCCCTATCCGGTCATTCTCGGATAGGGCTTTTTTTCAAGGGCGAGGCATCCCTTTATTCTTCAAAGGTTCCCTTCTTGCATAGCGAGCCTTCCCGCATCATGCACTCGCCGCGCGCGATAACGGTATGCAGGGCCAGATCGGGCGCGAGCAACAGGATGTCGGCATCGGCGCCGACCGTGATATGTCCCTTCCGGGAGAGTGAGAAGGCCTGAGCCACATTGCGGGTAATGGGGCAAAGCGCTTCGGAGAGCGGCATACCTTCCTTTACACAGTCAGCAAACTCCGTGTGGAGGCTGCCGAGATCAGAGGCCACAAGCCCGCTGACACTGCCGTCGTCTCCATAACGGGCCGCGCTGCCGTTGCCGTCCGAACTCATCAGGATACGTTCCTTGGCGACTCCCTGACGCATGGCTAGAGCAATGGCTTCCGATGGTTTCAGCGTGTCCGGCCCTAGGGTTTGGGCGTTCAGGCCGGAAGAAATATCCATGAAGCCGCCTTTGGCAACCAATTTGGCAGCTTCGGAAAAGGCGAAGGGGCTGCGGTTGATGTGCGTGGCGATCAGGTGGCGCCCCAAGTGCGGCGCGCGTTCCAGCGCGGCGAATACACAGGAAAGCCCTTCCGCTGCCGCTCCGATATGCATGATCAACATACCGATGAATCCGCGGAGCATCCCGCCTACGCGGGCTTCCGTGGCAACGGCAAGCAGGGTTTCGGCGGAAACGGGAGCGACTCGATGGTCCGCAATGGCAATTTTGCCGCCGCGGACCTTTTCGATGAAGGCAATATCCGAACGGATTGAACCGGTCAGCGTCGGAGAAGGTACAGGATAACCTCCAGACATGATGAAGGAACTGACGCCTTCCTCTTCAAGGGAGTTCGCTTTGGCGAGTACGGCGTCAACATGCCGGGTTACACCGTCCGTGCCGAGAAGGCCACCGACAGTCGTCACACCCGAGCGGATAAGCTTTGAAAGCGGAAGAGGAGGGACCTGAGAAGAAAACCCCGCCTCACCGCCTCCTCCGGTAATGTGGACATGCGCATCGATGAATCCGGGAACGGCAAAGAGCCCTTTGCCATCCATTTCCTGCACCGGTCCGAGCCATTCGGGGATGGAAATATTCTGTGCGATGGCGGCAATGCGATCGTTGATGATCAGGATATCGTTGGTTCCAAGGGGGTCGGGAGAAAAAAGGGAGGCATTACGAATAAGAATGGTAGCCATGATATTTCCTTTAGGAGGAACCGCCGCCCTGGGATAGGCGGCGGTTCAAGGGATAGGATGCGGGAGGGAGGATTACTCCGCTACGAACTCTTTGTTTTCTTCCGCCATTTCCTCGGGGGTAAGCCGGGTCATGTTGATGTTAAAGGCCGCGTAAAGAATGGACATGAGGGGAGTGAGGTACAGGACGAACGCCCACGGTGCGTAATCCATATACGAGACGCTGAGCATACTCATGGGGAAGAGGGCATTGGAGGCCCAAGGGACAAGGGGGCCGCCGAGCGTTCCGGCGTCTTCAACGACGCGGGAGCAGTTTTCGGGGCGGTAGCCGCGTTTGCGGAACAGGGGAGCCATGACGGTACCGTTCATGACGATGCTGAAGTAGGCGGCGGCCGTCAGCATAAGCGTCCCGTAGCCGATGAACAGCGTGGCGAGTACCAGAGAGAGGCCGGAAGTCGCACGGCGGGCCACGGGTTCCAGCACGACGTCGATGATGCCGATGTGGCGAAGCATACCGCCAAGCCCGCAGGCAAAAATGACCAGTGCGGCGATGTCGAGCATACTGGTGATGCCGCCGCGGTTGAGCAGCTTCGCCAACATGGGATTGGCGAAATCAGCCTTGTAGCCGCTCCACATGGAGTTGAAGGCGGTCGTCAAATCCATACCGGCATATCCTACGGCGATGAGGACGCCGAAGAGCGCGCCGCTGACGATGGCGAGGACCGGGTTGGTCTGGCGGATCAGCAGGCCGAGCACCAGCAGCATGGGCAGGGCAGGGATAATGCCGATTTGGAAATGTTCGTTGATGCCGGTGAGGATGGCATTGAGCTGGGACGTATCTGCTACGCCAGAGCCCTGCTTGAACCCGATGATCGCGTACAGGATAATGGTGATGATGTAGGCGGGCGTGATCGTGTTCACCATGTGGCGGACATGCCGGAGCAACGGAACCCCGCTGACCGCGGCGGCCATATTGGTGGTGTCGGAGAGAGGGGAAAGCTTATCGCCGAAGAACGCGCCGCAGATAATGGAGGCCGCGGTAATACCGGGATCAAAGCCGAGGCCGGCGCCAATCCCCATGATGGCAAGGCCGACCGTTCCGATCGTACCCCATGAAGTCCCTGTCGTAAGTGACGTCACCGAACACAGGATCAGGCTTGTCACGAGAAACAGGCTGGGGGAAATGATTTGGAGGCCGACATAGATCATCACCGGGACCGTTCCGGCGGAAATCCATGCCCCAATGAGCGCTCCGACGCACATCAAAATGATGACGGCGCCCATAGCTCTCTGGATGAGCTCATAGGCGCCGACTTCGAGTTCCGTATACGTATAACCCAGACGCCGGGCAAACAGGGCACAGACGACCCAGCAAGACATCATGAGCAGGTGAAGTTTCAATTTGAAGAAAATCATCCCGCAGGCAATGATCGTGACGATGGAAAGCAGCGTGAAAAGGGCGAAGGCAAGTGTCGGTTTTTTATGCGTGGTCACAGTCGGTCTCCCTGTAGTTGCATTGTCGGGTTTGAAAAATCTGGAAGGCTCTTCCTTATTCCCGCAAGATACAGAGAATCCGATGTCATACTCGTCGTCCCGGCATTCAAAGTCGGAACAACTCCCGAGTCGTACGAGCTGAAGTCTGTTTTTGTCAGGTTTTCTATAGATAAGGAAAAGATTCGATTGCAGCTGGCATTCCAGATAATCACTCCATTTGCCGGGCAGCGTGTGCGCCGGCATACCCACCATGAATTCAAGATCACGCGCCAGAATGGAGAGCAGGTCTTCAACGGTTCGCTTCCGGCCCGGATCCTGGCAGACTCTTTTCAAGTCCTCCTTGAAGGTTGGGGTTGCTTCAATTGTTCTCATCGATGCTGGCCATAAGTGATGTGACAGACTCGAAGGATTCCAGCGTACCTACATTCACGTCTTCCATAGCTCGGATTGTGCTTGTGTTGGGAACCCTGATTTCGAAAGGCAAAGCCTTTTCTGCCGCCACACGAACAAGGAGCAGACGCACAGCATCGGAAAGAGACAGGCCCATGCCGTCCAAGGCGGCACATGCTTCGCGCTTGAGCTTTTCGTCAACACGGATGTGGACCATTGTCGTACTAGCCATACTCACCTCGTATCGTATTTGAGTTATAATGCATCTCAATTGAGATACTGTCAATCTAACGTCCCGAAAAAAGGGACTGCTTAGAAACATTTCTTGTGTCCATCTTCCGAATTTTTTATATTATACTGTATTTACAGGATAATGTCTTTATTTGCTCCCATGCGTGCACAAAAAAGAGGGCGGACCCAAGCCCACCCTCCCATATATCCGATTTTTTACGGAACTATCAGGCATTTCCCCCGATAGCGGCTGTTTCTCTAGCAGCAGCCCTTTTATTGCCCAGCATGTGCAAAATGAACACACTGATGAGCAGCAGGACAAGGGAAGAGCCAAGGCTCCACCACAGGTTGGCCTTGGTAAATCCGGCGACAACGTAACCGACGAAGCAGCAAAAAGCCACGATGCACGCATAACCCAGCTGTGTCGATACGTGTTCGATATGATTACATCCGGCTCCGGCACTGGAGAGAATGGTCGTATCCGAAATGGGGGAGCAATGATCCCCGAACACGCTGCCAGCAAGGGTCGCGGAAAGGGAAACCACCACGAGATCCGGATCGACAGCCTGAGCCACGGGGACGATGATCGGGATCAGGATGCCGAAGGTCCCCCATGCCGTGCCCGTGGAGAAGCTCAAAAAGCCTGCAATCAAAAACACGATGGCGGGGAGGAACGCCCCGGATACGCCTCCGTCCGCCACAAGGGACTGCACGAAAATAGGCGTTTGGAGAAGATCGCGGCAGACACCGCTGATCGTCCATGCCAGCACCAGAATGATGTTGGCGGGCAGCATGGCCTTCATGCCTTCAACGGCCCCGTCCATAAATGTCCTGAAAGACAAAAGGCCGCGAGGAACAAAAAGCAGGAAGGAAACGGTAAGGGCTCCGACGGATGCCCAAACAAGCGCCTTGGCGGCCGTACAGTTGCCGAAGGCCGCGCCCATGGTGTGAAACGCCGGATCCTTGCCCCAGTAACCGCCGCTATAGAGGAGGCCGAGTACGGCAAAAACGATCAGGCTGCCGATGGGGAGCAACATATCCCATACGGTCCCACGTTCCGCCGGTTGAACCTGCTTCTCGGAACTTCCATCAATGGCGCCAAGATCACCGTGTTGGGCGCGTTCCTCAGCTGTGCGCATGGGGCCGAAATCCGAATTGGTCAGGCAGATAAGGCCCACCATAGCGATGGAGAGCAGGGCGTAGAAGTTATAGGGGATAGTGGAAACAAACGCGGCAAAATCGCTGGTGAACGCCCCGGTTGTCCTGAGGTTGCTTCCCACCGCGGCGGCCCAGCTGGAAATAGGCGCGATGATGCAGATGGGCGCGGCAGTGGCATCAATGATATAGGCCAGCTTGGCGCGAGAAATTTTGTAGGAATCGGTGACAGGTTTCATAACCGTACCGACGGTAAGGCAATTGAAATAGTCATCGATGAAAATGAACGCTCCCAGACCGCCGGTGGACAGCAGGGCGGCTTTTCGGCTCTTGATCCTGCGCGTAGCCCATTTCCCGTACGCTCTCGTCCCCCCCGCCATGGAAATGGTGTAGACCAAAGCCCCAAGCAGCGTACAGAAAACCAGGATGTTGAAGTCGACCTTGTTGGCCATAGTGTCAAAGGCCGATTCAATGGTTCCCATGAACAGGACATCACTATTCATCCCGACGGAATAAATGAACGTTCCCGTCAATATGCCGATCAGCAAAGAGGAAATGACTTCTTTGGTCAGCAAGGCCAAGGTGATGGCGATAACTGGCGGCAGCAGCGAGAGCCATCCTGCGTAATACGGTTCCACGATCTCATCCTCCATGCAGCCGATATGAATCCGGCAACATCTTTTTATGCTCCTCTAAGCTCCGCAACGTCCATGTCGGCAATCGACACAAGCCGATCCGTTTCTTGCCGGGCATGGGCGTTCCCCTTATGTCGGGCAGAGTGAAGCAGTATTCAAGAGAGCTGTTTAGGGACAAAAACAGCATGGAAAATATGCCATTCGGGGGACTATAATACAGGCTAAGGGGGGTTGTATACCTGTTTTTATTTGGAATGAGCGCCACTGCGTTACGGTATGCATACGTTGATTTTTGAATGGAGTGTTTTGTATTTAAGGCGGTCTAGTTATAGCTCATAATTATTTATAATTATGTAAATTTATATATACTCAACAAACAAAATTTTCCACATAAACAAACATAATTACGCAAAAATTCTCAAAACCATAACCGCACTCAAAACAAATTCCGCGCCAAGATCTACAGTGAGAATCCCGCCAGTCCGAATGGTTTTCAGCATAGCCCACTTGACAACGCGTCCATTTTTTATACCGTAAGCCTATGAATTGCGGATACTATCACAGGATAGCTTCTCGGTTGCCTTCAATCATATCGAGGAGAGTGCGGCATTCAGCCGTATTTTTTGATAGAAACAGGATGATGCTATGAAACGATTTGGTGTGATTGGTGCTGCGTTGTTGTTGCTCTCTGGTTGTGCCGCGAATGATACGGGAACCCCCTCAAACCTTGAAGGGGCCGTTTCTGAAGCCCCTGCAGCTAACACTTCCGCTCCTGCCGTAACCGATGGACAGATGCATACGTTAAGCGTCGAATTGATGACGTATCAGGGCGGAACGAATGGCGCTCGGGAATACGTCGTGGCCCAAGCGAAACAGGCTTGCGACAGCATCAATCAGGAAGTGTACATCGAAAGCCTTACTTCGGAAACGACATGGCGCGGGGGCAGGGCAGAGTTGACTTTTGCCTGTGTCGATAAAAACGATTCCCGCCTCAAGCAATAGCGGGCAGGCCCGCCACGCAGCTTTTGTGCGTTGTTGTGCCAATAAAAAAACTCCCCGGTAGCTTCGGGGAGTTTTTTTATTGAGGCCATGAGTTGCTATTACCCATTGAACGCAAGCGAAATCCGCTAGGCCCTCATAACAGGGAATTCAAGGACAATGGATGTCCCGCCCCCCTGTGCCGCTACAGCCCGGATGGTGCCACGGTGATCGGCGATGATGGATTTGACAATGGCCAACCCCAGCCCCGTGCCCCCTTTCTTGCGGGAAAAGTAGGGCTCAAACATACGGTCCCGTTCTTCCGGCTGCAATCCCGGGCCATTATCGGAAATGATGAGCCTGAGGCTACCACGTCCACGGTCGTGGACAGCTGTAATGCGTACCCGCTTGGTGGCTTCGGGCGGCAGGGTATCCAGCGCTTCCGCAGCATTGGTAAAGATATTCAGCAAGGCACGGTGCAGCGCCGCAGGATCCAAAGCTATCTTGGGCAGGCGTTCGGGCAGATGCAAATCCCACATGACGCTGCTATGGCTTTTACGGGAGAGCGGCGTGAGCTCGTCCAGCAGGGGGGCGACATCGTCTGGTGAAAGCTGTACTTCCGGAAGCTTCGCAAAAGAGGAAAACTCCTGCACCATTTCCTGCAGCCGCTCGACTTGTTTGACGATAAGATCAGTACATTGACCAAATGCCGGATCTTCTATCTGCTTGCCGAATTTTCTATCCAAGCGCTGCGCCGATAGCTTGATTGGAGTAAGCGGGTTCTTGATCTCATGGGCGATGCGCTTGGCGACTTCGCGCCATGCGGCCATCCGCTGCATTTTCTCGAGTTCCGTGATATCTTCAACAACAATGACATATGCCCGGATACCGCCAGGCCCGGAGAGCGCAACCGCGTGCAATATGAGCTTCCAGCTCCGATCCCCAAGCAGAAAATCTTCCTGGCGCTTCCAATTTTGCTCGGGGTGTTCGCGTAACGTTTCAAGCATGGAAACAAAAATATTGGAGTAGCTTCTGGGAAGAAATTCCGCGGGGTTTCTCCCTTCGAGCCTTTCGGGCTGGGCATCAAAAATGGAACTTGCCGCTTTGTTCATTGTCCGGATGCGCCCATCCGCATCCAACGTGATGACGCCTGTAGTGATATTGTCGAGCACCGTTTCGATGTAGCGATTGTGTTCGGCCAGCATCGCGTTGGCATGGGTCAGGCTCATCCGGCCTTCTTGGAGATCTTTAGCCATATGGTTAAAGGACTGCACAAGAAGCCCCAGCTCATCAGCGCCCTTATCCTCGAGACGGAAATCGAGATCGCCTTGCGCAATGCGTGTGGTCCCTTGCGCCAAAGCCAAAATGGGGGCCGTGAACTCTTTGGACAGACGGAAGCCAAACCAGACGGAACCGAAGATGGTGATCATTCCCAGCACGCCCAAAATAAGCAAAAAAGAAACCTTGAGCGGCTTTTTGAGCTGCTTCAGCTGAGCGTATTCTTCGAAGCCCTTTGAAATCCGTTCGAGTTTGGCCAGCAAGCCCTGCCCAATGCTCTCCGCCGTGATCAGGTAGCCGGTTTTGCCTCCATCAATCGCCAAAACGCCGATGACGTAATCGGCATCATCCGTTGCCCAGAGCAAGGAGCCGAAGGTCGCTCTGGCCACATGGGTCCAATCGATTCTCGTGCGTGCTTCCTGCCATCCCTCGGTAAAGGCTTTGGGGGCGTGCCAATACAGTTCCTTCTCCTGCGGCGTGACAAAGCCTACCAGGGTAAGGCCGTATTCTTTTTGCTTTGTTTGAAGAAGCGTATTGGCGCTGGAGGCCGTCCAAGCGATGCGCCGTTGTGCGGCTTCCTGAGCGATCGCCTCGGAACGGCTGTGCAAACGTTCCGCCGCTGCCGCATAAAAACTTTGCCCCACGTCAAGGGCCGCCTGGAGGGATGTTTCCGTCTGCCGGGTAAACCAGTAGTCGACGCTGGTTGCGACGACACGGTTGGATGCCAGAAACATGATGACTGTAGGAATCAGAGAAAGAGAAACAAAGACAACGACAAGGCGGGTACGGATTTGGGCGCCGAAAACTTTTCTGCGCCGCTCCATAATCAGCTTTACGACATTCCGGGCGACAAGGAACAGGATGATGAGCATGAAGATGGAGTTGATGTTCAGCAAGGCGATGAACATCCATGAGTCCACGCCATAAAGCGTGAGCTGCGTCCATGTTCCCCCTAACACCAACAACAGCAGAAGAAAGGCCGCCAAAAGTTCATAACGCCTGCGGCGCCGTTCCCTCTCGTCGGGAACGCCAATCTGGACAACCTTTTCCTGTTCCGTCATGCGTGCCCCCGAGCCTTAGAAAATAAAGTCCTGAGAAAAAGATAAGGGCGGAGTGACTTCCCATGACCAGAAAAAGAGAGCTTTTTCCAGCCACGGAGGAACTTCGGCGTGTTCCAGAGTGATCTTGAGCTGGACGCGATAAGTTTCCCCGGAAACAAGCGGCGCCTGCAAAGGAAGAAGAAAATCCAGATGCTGAAAAGCTGAGGCGAGCAGGGTATCAAACTGCTTTTGCCGCACAATGGGGTGCCCCGGAGACGACAAAATGAACTCGCGGGAAAGCAAATCATGGCGCAACTGGTATGAGCGCGATTCCTCGGAGATGACTTCATTGGAGAGCAGGGTACGCACACGCTCAAGGGCAAGTTTGCAAGTCAGTGTCATGACGGCGCCATCCCGCAGCTGCGACCGGACCACTCCGCCGTTTTCCAGCCCTATTCCCGTGCTGACATGCACGCCGTCGTTAAGCATTTCAATCGTAAAAGTATGTAATTCCAGCTTTGGTGTCTGCCCATTAGAGAGTGATCCGTCTGACGTTTTGAGTTCGACGGACGTGCGGCTCCCCCGTTCCTCCCCTGACGCTGATCGGGCATGGGCTTCCGCAAGGAAAAAGAGCAGAAGGGACAGAATCAGGCAGGCCGAAAAAACGTATGGTATGCGCTGGGGTAATGACATAGGGCAAATGCTGTTGAAGATGTGGAGCCTGAAACGGACGATAAAAAACACAAACACTGTTGTTTGGCACAGGAACCAAAACTTGGCAAGCTCGGTGGAGGCACGCCGTCCCAAAAGAAAATGACAAGACACGAGAAAAGAGCCTTGTCAGCGGTTAAAAACTGGCTATATAATCGGCAGTCATACACGGCACGACGTCAGAATGGAGTTTTCCCCTTATGCCTATGTACGATTTTTATTGCTCTTCCTGCTCTTGCGAGTTTGAAGACATGGTCGGCCCCGATGAAGCCTGTCCGCCTTGCCCCAATTGCGGAAGTACAGACACCGAACGGCTGCTTTCGGCCGCAAACCTGAAACACGGGGCGAAGCCTTTCAAAGTGGGCCCTGTCCGGCCAATGCCTCCCAAACCCTTGCGCGGAGGAGGCCCTTGCGGGGGCGGAGGCTGTGGCGGCTGCGGTATGTAGCCAAAAGCCGCTTGTATCGATGATACAGGCGGTTTTTTATGGAAAAAAGGCCCCGGACGTGTCCTGTCCATCTTCTTGGGTTCGTACCATGCTGCATGGCTCCTGTAAATAAAGAGAGGGGCGATAGGACAGCGTTTGGGTGGGGCGAATGTCTTTTTTGAAGCGATTTTCCGACACAATATACAGAAAAACAAAGGCGATCCGGAAGGATCGCCTTTGTTTTATGTGTGCCGTTTCAATCAGGCATACATTTGATCGATGGTCGCCTTTACAGTCCGATGATGCTCGGTATCGGAATATACAGAGGCATACCGCTCATTGATAGCTGAGAACCAATCAAGGATATCTTCACTCAACAGCGCAAAATCAGAGGAATAAACGCCGTCGAACATCAGGTTCTTCACAAACGGGTTCCCCGGATCGACGATTTCGATGAACCGGACTTGCTTCCAGAGATTTACCATTTTTTGTCTTCTTGAAATCATGTCTCCTGCCCCTCGCAGTTATTGTGAGTTAGTTCCTGTTCGCATTACTATAGGATTTCCTCCTGAAAGGGAACCCTTCTTCACGGAATGGGGCAACAATTCCGCTTTGGAAAAGAAATCTCCCTTTATTGAGAGTTGGATAACATTGCAGCGTGCCGCCGCATCATGAAGGAAGAGCCGAGTCGAGGGTGGGGTGGCGAAAGACAAACCCATGCTCCAGCAGACGGACAGGAGAAGCCTTTTGTCCGGCAAGAAGCAGCTCATCGGCCATATCTCCGAAACCAAGCCGTAAAAGAGGCGAGGGGACGGGAAGCCATACGGGCCTTTTCAGCACTTTTCCGAGGGATTGCACAAAATCATTCATGGTACTGTGCTCAGGGGCCACAAGGTTGAAGGGGCCGCTCAGCTCTTCATGATCGAGTAAAAAAAGAATCGCGGCTACTTCATCGTCAAGATGAATCCAAGCGAACGGCTGCCTTCCTGTCCCCACCGGCCCTCCAAGCCCAAGCTGAAACACCGGGAGCAGCTTGGCAAGCATACCTCCACCCAATCCCAACACGGGCGCTGTCCGGATGATGCACCGGCGGAGTCCCAAATGTTCCGCCTGCTGTGTTGAACGTTCCCATTGGATGGTGGTGGTCGCCAAAAAACCTGAACCGGCGGGACTGTCTTCGGTACAGTCGGGAGCCGAAGCGTTTTCGGGCCAGAATCCGTAATAACCGATTGCCGAAGCCTGTATCAAGACTTTGGGTTTTACGATTGGCATTTGCAGAGCGATGACGAGCGCCTGCCCCGCGAGGAGCCTTGAGCTGATGATGCGTTCTTTTTGTGCAGAGCTCCAACGTTTCGCCGCGATGTTTTCACCAAGCAAATTAATGACGGCATCGGCCCCATTGAGGAGTTGGCTCAGGCTCGAGTGATCCTGCCCATCCCATAACTGGTATTCTGGGCCGGTGGAGGGCGTTGCGGCTGGGACATGCCGAGTCGGAACAACCACCTCATCGCCACGGGAAATGAGCGCCTGCGTCAGGGCTCTACCTATGAAGCCGGAACCACCCAAGATAATGACCCGCATACAGCACTCCTCATCAAAACTGATATCCCTCAGCGATAAAGAAAATGAGGGGAGCTTTATATGATTACTTCGGCGGATACAAAAAAAGCCGGGCTGTGTCCCGGCTCTCGGCTGTGGAGAGAGGTTATTTCATCTGGAGAAGCCGGTTGGAAAACTGCATACAATCAAAATTGGAAGGCTCCAGTCCCCGATCACGCAAAAGGATTTTCCCGATGCCAAACGCAAACCACAAATGCTTGGCTTCATCCATACCGACCTCAGGGACTTCCGCAATGCGTTTGTCTGGGATCTTGTCAAAGAGCTCGTCCGCCACTGAACTGACAAAGACCCGCTTGATATCGTACGTTTCGGCAATTTTCAGCAGGAACTCCTCGTTGGAAAGGCCTTTCTCCTGAAATTCCGCGCGCAAGTTGTCAGCAAGATCAAAAACATCCATCATGCTCCTCCTCTATGGGTATCATTGAACGCAAAAGGTTTCGGATGACGTGTCGTTTCCCATTCGCTATCATGCTGTATCCATTCTGTAAACACAGAAAAAAATTCAGACTGTACCGTAATATATCCACGACGCCCGTTCGAGATGGAGCAATGGCAGCCAGAAAGGATACACACTCAAGGGGGTTGCTGAAGAGAGGACATGGCGGGCATACCACAAGAGAGAAAAAGCCCCTCCCCAAATATTCCGGGGTGGGGCCAGTTCATCAGAGGCATCTACATGGCGCTCTTAATACCGATGCGTATGAGCCACCAATTCATGGGGTACGCGGTGATGAAGCCGCAAATCATGCTGATCTGCATCATGAGCCAAAAAACGGGCTGATCGGGCGACATGGGGCCTACCAAAAGGAACACAGCTATGGCCATCCAGCCGTACATCCCCACCTGCCAAGCCGTAAGCGACAAGAAGTCAACCTTGAAAGCCCTGAACCAGAGGGAAAGCCCCCGGTCATGGCTCATCGAGGCCAATCCGGCATATTGGAAGAAAACGCCGATGATCAGGGCCAACACATAATCCACCGCCCATTCCCCATACAGTGAGCTGCCAAAGAGAACGAAGGGCGCCATACGAAAGAGGAAGGGGCCTGTCAAGTCGGCAAGTGTGCATCCCGCCCCGCAATGGAGCGTTCCAGTGAGGGGTATGTGAATGCATCGGTTGCATGGGCATTTCCATGTGCATGTCGGACATGCCATGCCTAGCTCCACCGTCACCGTCACCGTCATGGGAAGGCATACGCCGATTGGATGTTTCATAGGCCCAGATACCCAAAGGGCCGGCCCATAGCGTGATGATGGGCCAAACCAGCAGCATGACGCGCATCATAGGGGCAGGGCGCCGCTGCTGTTTGGAGATAATGAACAGACAGCACAACACGCAGATGCCGATGTACGTTTCAGCGATCAGGTCGAGCCAGTACATGCTTGATTCCATGCGTATCCTCCAGATTGTTTCACCGCTTTCAATGATGTTCTCCAAAAAGAAAGGGGAGAGGTTCCCCCTCTCCCCTGAAGAACCGGTGCTCGCGCATCGGTTCCTGCTCCTGTATGGGCTGACGCCTCATGCAGGAGCCCCGCACCTCCTTTCTAAGTAAGGAGGCCATCCGAAAAAATGATTATCACAAAAAACGGCGGATCTTCTCACTGGAGTTTGCCGCCAACCAAAAGACGGCGGACACTCTTTTGCACGGCAGGCAATTTCAACGTATTGTGCAAAGACGGAAATCACCCTCCTCCCACGGGGGGGAAAATCCCCACGCGATCGCCATCATGGAGCAAGGCATCCTTTTCTACGCCGATGCCGTTCACAAAAATGATCCTGGCTTCTGACTCCGGGATACTGAGCTGCCGCAGCAGGTCGCAGACATCCGTACCTTGAAACTCCAAGCTGCCGCCCGGAGGGGTCAGAGGCATAAGCGTGGCAAAACATTTGACGGTGAGTTTCATCATGGCCTCCGATCGAGCACTACCTGCGTGAAGGTTCCATCTTCAAGATCAAAAAACAAGGCTTCCCGCCGGACGGGTTTTCCGGTCAGGATTTGGAGCACGAGCGCAGCCTGTAACGACGCCGCAAGAAATACCGTGGGCGCGAGGTTGCCGAGGATTTCGTCGGGAGTAGGGCGATCGCCTTCTCCGGCGAGAAGAGACGCGGGCCCCGTCTCTCCCGGAAAGATGGCCTTGCACCAGCCCGTCAGCCCGGCTATGCCGGCACTGACCACGGGAACACCCTTTTCCGCGGCGGCCTTCTCGAGCGCCTGCCTGTCCGTAAGCCCTCCTAACGCATCGACGACAACGTCAGCATCCCGAAACAGATCGCACATGGATTCGAAGTCCTGTTTTTCCGTCACAGGGATGAAACGGACGCCCGAATTGATTTGCCGGGCGCGTAAACGGGCCGCTTCCGCCTTATGAAGGCCGATGTTTTCTTCCGTAGCGAGGAGCTGCCGGTTCAAATTCGAAAGTTCAAAGACATCCATATCAACGCCGGTAATCGTACCGATGCCGAGCCGCAGGAGCTCCTCAAGAACGGTCCCGCCCAAACCGCCAAGCCCTATGATGACAACATGCGCTTGCAAAAGTTTTTCTTGATCCGTCCGGGAAAGGAAACGGGCGTTTCTCCAATAGCGTTCCGGTATGGCGTCGAGGGCGGCGGGAGTGTCCCCGTTCGTGCGTTCAGCGTGTTTCATTGCCTTTCCTATGTGAAATGGGGACGAAGCGTCGTGCGTTTCGTCCCCATATTCATGAATATGCCTTAGCGGGCATAATTATTAAAAATTGAATACGGAATCCAGATCTTCGTCCGAAACATCCCAACGCACATTGTGGGGGGCAACCGACTCACGGCTGAAGTACAAAGGCAACCGATCGTGGGCCTTGGTGAACCCGGCAGCGGCATTGAATGCCCGCTCCTTTCTGAGGATATCCTTGCCGAGCTCCGTCACGTCATCAAGAGTCATGCTCAGATCATACATGGCATTGATCGTATCGACAAGAGCCTGCATGGTTTCAGGCTGGTCAAGCAGGGCAAATGCCGTAAAGAGGCAATAGCCCGTGGCATCGATAGCGGCCGTGGCAATCTGCAGGTTCCGGGATATTTCGGCCTGCCCCTCTGGGGAAAGAGGATCGCTCTTGCCGCCGCAGCCCAAGATGTTGGTCGCCACGGCATAGCCCGCCGTGTGATCCGCACCCATGGTCGTCGTAGCATATGTCACACCCTGCCCCTTGACCGCACGGGGATCATAGGCGGGCATGGCCTGCCCCTTGACGACGGGAGCGCGCTCAATGCCAAAGCAGCGGGCCGTGGTGGCTGTTCCCGCACCAAGGATACGGCCCATAGGCGTACCCTTGCCGATTTCATGAATCATGGCGATGATGCCGTCGATGTCCCCCCATTTGAGGACGCCGGCTTCCATAAGCACGCCGAGAGCCGCGCCGGTCTCGATGGTATCAAGCCCATAATCGTCCTCAAGGCGGTCACAGAGGATGATTTTGTCCAAGTCATCCACGCCGCAATGCGCCCCGTGCGACCAGACGGTTTCATACTCAGGCTGCTTGGACACGAATTCGCCGCTTTCATCCACGCAAATACCGGAACATTTCATAATACAGCCGCGATGACAGCCATGAGTGGGATTGCCGCCGCGACGTTTCTGGATTTCCACCATCGTCTCGGCACAAATCTTATCCGCGCCTTCAAAACGGCCAACCGAGAAGTTTTTTGTGGGCAATCCGCCTGCTTCATTCAGGATATTGACAAGAACGTTGGTTCCGTACGTGGGAAGTCCCGTTCCGCATACGGGATGTGACGAAAGCCCCTGCGCAAAGGCGCGGCTCGCCGCTTTGAACGCTTCAGCGTTCTTCGGTTTGCGGATTACCGGAGTACCCGCCGGGTCCAGCACGATAGCCTTGATTCCCTTGGAACCCATGACGGCTCCGACGCCGCCACGCCCGGCATGGCGTGTAGCCCGGCCTTCAGGATCGGTAAAGCAGATGGTGGAATTGCACATGAGCATTTCCCCGGCAGTCCCGATGGTCACATATCCGGGTTCCATGCCGTATTTTTCCTGAAGGGCGGCAACTAAAGGATAGTTGGAAAGCATACGGTATTCATTACATTTTTCAAACGTCACCGAGTCTTTCGTGATGACGATTTTCCACAGGTCGTCTGTTTTCCTTTCGCCTTCAATGATAATGGCCGCATAGCCAAGGCGGGCCATGAACTGGCCGCCGGTGCCGCCCGAGTTGGATTCCTTGATGGTCCCCGTAAGCGGGCTTTTGCATCCGACCGAGATGCGGCCCGATGACGCCGCAGCCGAACCAGCCATCAGGCCGGGAGAAAAAACGAGCTTGTTTTCAGGACCAAGAGGATGGCAGTTCGGGGGGACTTCGTTGCATACGACGGTCGTCGTCATAGCGCGCCCTCCAAGGCCCGCGTATGCGCCGAGTTCCTCTATAGTAGCCACGGGGCCGTTTTCAGCGCCGACATTGATACGAAGCACTTTTTCCATGCCGCTTCTCCTGTTTTTTCTTTGAGCATAGCAAAACGGGAGCGTTGTGCAATATGTCATGGAAAACATAGGTGAAACATCTTTCCCTTTCGAAGAGGGCAAGGGCATATGCTCATCCGGACATGCCGGAACAGGGCGACGGCGGGAAATAATACATTGTACCAAGTAACCTATTCGCTTATCTTCCCATCCCGAAGCACGTTCTCCATTTTGGAGAGAACATGTCTGTGGCTCATCAGGGAGCTAGGACGACAAAACGAGTCTATTCCATCCACCGGAATTAGTAATTTTTATGAATCCAATAGTTCCGTCTATCAGAACGCTTCTTGCTCCGTCCCCGGACTACCAATGGGGGAAGCATCTTTGCCTGTTGGCACCGCTTGGTGCCATTATGGCGTTCGTTATCCTCTGCCTCGGCTGGTGGGGAGAACCCGTCCGCCAATTCTTTTCTCCGCTAGCGACAGCCGACATTCACATTACCCGCTTCATGAGCGTCGTTACCCATATCGGCAATCCGCTCATCTATGTGCTTTATCTTGTCTTACTGCTTGTTGCTCTCACTAAGCGGGACTGGCGGGAAACAGTGCTCGTTCTGCGTTGCGTTTTGTTCAGTGTCTTCTTTTTGTGCTTCGTCATGCAGATCATGAAATACGGGATGGGTATGCCGAGACCGGGATTTCCTTGGCCTCCATATCCTTTGGGCTTTACCAATCAATATGCTTCGTTCCCTTCAGGGCATACGGCGACTATCATCACCGCAGCCGTGCCTCTGGCACTTTGGTTCAGAAACCGTCCTTTTTCCCTTTTCCTCTCGGTAGTAATCGCGCTCATGGGTTTTTCCCGAGTGTGGCTGGGGCAGCATCACCCCATAGATATTGTTGGAGGAATGCTTTTAGGGAGTATTGCCGCCAGGTGCATTGCCTGCGAACGGCTCCCGATGAGAAAAGAAGAGCAGCAGGCGCTTGGCGAACAAAAAATACGAGAAGAAACGGGTAAATAAAATTACACCGCTGAGAGATGACTGCTCGCTGGCTTTGCTTTTGACGTAAAGAGAGTATTGAGCACAGGCCTCTCACCCAACTCCTCCTTGAAATATGGAGCGGGTTCACTTATCCTTATCGGATTCGCACGGGTTGTGCGGTCAACGTCCTTCGCTGATGCACGCCAGACTGTGCGCAGGAGAATTGAGCTCATGGAAGAAAAAGCACGTATCATTCAGGAACTCGTACCGGGGAAACAGGTTACGATTGCTCATCTGATCGCCCACCCTGACGAGGATCTCGCCAAAAAAATGGGCGTTCCCGGCGCTGAAGCGGTAGGGATCTTGACGTTGAGCCCTCGTGAAGCGGCTATGATCGCAGGCGACTTTGCCACAAAAGCCGCTTCCGTCCAAATCGGATTTGTGGATCGCTTCACCGGCGCACTGGTCATTCAGGGCTCCGTAGCCAGCGTGGAAGAAGCCTTACGCTATACGGTAAAAGCCCTTCACGACGTACTGGGCTTTGCCGCATGTGAAACGACCAAGAGTTAACCCGATGAAACGTTACGTTCTTCTTGGCACGGTCGGCGCGGGGAAAAGCACATTGTACGCGGCCCTTCACGGTATCGCGTGTGATGAGGCGAAAAAAACGCAGGCCATGCAATATGATCTGGACGGAGGCGTCGATACCCCCGGCGAATTCTTCTGCCACCCCATGTATTATCCGGCATTGCTCAGTACCACTGTGGATACCGACGTGCTTATCTATGTCCACCCCGCCAATGATCCGCTGTGCCGCCTGCCCGCTGGTTTTCTGAATATCTATACGCAGCGCGAGGTCATTTGCGCCATCACGAAAGTGGATCTGCCCGACGCCGATTTTGAAGCCACCAAGTCCATGCTCATGGACCACGGCGTTTCGGGGCCTTTCTTCCCTCTCGGAAAAGATCGCCCTGAACTCCTGCAGGAACTGGTGGATTGGCTCCAGAAGGAATAAATTCCAACTGGTGGTAATTAGGGCTGTATGCGGTATTTTTTAAGATGGAAATCCCCCTTTGAGTTTATGCTCAAGGGGGGATTTGCTATTTCGTGAAATGATTATTGTTCGCAACGGAAACCGAACTTTCCCGCGACTACATAGTGTCCCTGGCGAGGGCAGGAAGTTACTTTTTGGCCTTTTCGTAGGCTTTTTGCACCGCTTCGCCAGCGGCATTGATACCTTCCTTAACCTTGCTGAGATTATCCTTGGCGTCGTCAACGAAATCGCCCACGTTTTCCGTGACGGAATCCTTGGCGTCGCTCAGATAATCTGTGGTTTTGTCGAATGCATCCTTGGTTTTCTTCTTGAGCGTGCTGCTTTTTTCCATTGAAAACCTCCTTTGGTTTCCATAACCATGCTCAAAAAGATGTCATACAAAAATGATTTTCCTGTGACTCTCTAAATTATATGACTTTTTAGTGTGAAAAAAATCTCTGCGTTTCGAACTTCCATTGAATGGAAACCTAGGGCTGAGGAATTGCCAGCCCTGTCCGCTGAGAAACATAGGAACGCAACATGTTAGCGGGATACGTATTATGTGTATGCCCGGCGAAGGGCTCTAAAACATATGTGAGGAGGACAATTTTAAAAATATGAAGAACCTCTCCACCTACTGAAACTTAAATCGAGCATTTCAATGTGTTGTTATTCCTCTTCCATGTACGTTGCGGACTGGATGCCCTTTTCGGCTACCGTTACGCTGTACATTTTCACCATTTCGGGAAGCGAGGGTGCCATCTGATTCCAGATATAACGCGCCAAGTTCTCTGAAGAGGGGTTCACGGCATCGAACGGAGGCACATCATTGATATAGGCATGATCAAGAGGCTCGAGGGCCTGTTTGAGGAGGCCCTTAAGGTCGCCAAAATCCATGAGGAGTTCCGTATCCTGCGAGAGGGTATACCCTTTGACGACGACTTCGACGGCGTAGTTATGACCGTGGAGGTGTTCGCACTTTCCTTGATAGTGCCGAAGGGCGTGCGCGGCGCAGAATTCGGAACGAACCGTAAGCTTCCAAAAAGGTCGAGACATGGTATTCCTTTCTTTCTGTATGTTATTGGACAGGATTAGCTGAACACCAGCGATGCATGTCCTGCTGGAAGGCCGGGCCGGGAGTAACCATCCACTGTGGGCCAAGCCGTACCCGGCAGAAGGTGCCGTCAAGGCAGAAAGCCAACTGCATTTCAGTGTTTCCTTTATGCCTTTCGAGAATGGCCTTGAGCGATTCCATCCCCTCAGCGTTCAGGCGGCGGGGATCCAGCTCCCATGAAATGGGCGCGTCACTTGCGGAGCAGGCGTCGTTCAATGCCTGTACCGAAACACCCCGCAGTTTGATTTCCTTGACCGGGGCCTCATCGTCCGAATCGTCATCCGAATCAGGAGAATAAGACGAGCTTTCTCTATTGTCGATAGTCGCGGTCAGCAAAAGCGGCTGTTCCGAGTTGAGCAGATCTCGGCTGGCATTCAGTTCCTCCGTAAAGAACGTTACTTCACCGGAAGCCGTGAGATCTTCCACAGCGACGAAAGCCATGCGGTTTCCACGTTTATTGAGGATTTCGCGGATACTTGTAACCAACACCGCGCACTTGATCGTCGCCTTGTCCGCCATTTCCCGGCAGTCTTCCAACGGGCGCAGATCCAACCGATTCAGTTCATGCCGATAGGGCTGCAAAGGATGGCTGGTCAAAAAGAAGCCAAGCGCTTCCTTCTCAAAGCGGAGCTTCTGATCCTCGTCCCACTCTGAAATGCTTTCTTCCTCGCAGGAGAAGCCTATCCCAGACGACTGATTTTCTTCAATTTTCTTGGGGGCAAGCGTCAACAAGGATATTTGATTGGATTGTTTTTCCTTGATCTTCTTTTGAGCACGGGCGACCACCGGATCAATGGCCGCAACCATAGCGGCGCGGGAACAGCCGAAGCAATCCAGCGCGCCTCCCTTGATGAGGCTTTCCAAGACCCGTTTTGTAACTTTCCGCAGGCTGACGCGAATACACAGATCCAAGAACGAAAGGAATGGACCGTCCTTCTCACGGGCGGCAACGATTTCGCGGATGGCTTCATCACCAACGTTTTTGATCCCGCCCAAACCGTAAACCACCGCCTCGTCGCGCACGATGAACTCGCGGCGGCTGACCTGCACATCAGGCTGCCGGACTTCAATGTCGTTGTCCTTGCAGGCGGCAATGTATTTGAGGATCTTATCCTGATTGCCGATTTCCGAAGTGAGCAGGGCGGCCATGAATTCCACCTTATGGTGGGTCTTCAGATACGCCGTATGGTAAGAAATGAGCGCATACGCGGCGGAATGCGATTTGTTGAAACCGTATTCCGCGAATTTTTCCATCAAGTCAAAGATTTCCGTCGCCTTTTCCTTACTGGTGCCATTCTTGACGGCACCGTCCACGAAAAGGGTTCGTTCTTTGGCCATGGCTTCGGCGTTTTTCTTCCCCATCGCTCGCCGGAGCAGGTCTGCGCCGCCGAGGGTATACCCGGCGACAATCTGCGCGATCTGCATGACCTGTTCCTGATAGACGATAACCCCGTAGGTGTCTTTCAGGCAGCCTTCCAACGACGGCAGCGGATAGGTGACGTCCACTTCTCCGTGCTTACGCTTGATGAATTCATCGACCATGCCCGAACCAAGCGGGCCGGGCCGGTACAGCGCCAGCATAGCGATGATGTCTTCAAAGCAGTTCGGGCGGAGCATACGCAAGTACTGGCGCATACCCGAGCTTTCCACCTGAAACACGCCGTCCGTATCGCCCCGGGAAAAGACATCATAGGTATCGGGGTCCGTCAAAGGAAGGATGTCAAGGTTGGGAGCCTTCTTCCCTTGCTCTTCAATGGCTTTCAGGGTGTTGTCGATCAGGGTCATGGTCCGCAGACCAAGGAAGTCGAACTTCACGAGCCCCACTTTTTCGACCATTTTCATATCGAACTGGGTGACAAGTTCGCCTTTTTTCCCCCGATAGATAGGCAAGTATTCATCCATCGGCTTGTCGGAAACCACCACACCCGCAGCGTGCGTCGATGCGTGACGTGACAACCCCTCCAGACGCATGGAGATGTCGATCAGTTTGCGGATGATCTGATCTTCCTTATAGAGGGTCGCCAGCTCGGGCTCCGCGTCCAGCGCCTTCTTGATGGTCATCTTGAGATCATCGGGGATGAGCTTGGCGATGCGGTCGGTTTCCTTGAAGGACATATCCAGTGCACGCCCTACGTCGCGGACCACCGCTTTGGCTTTCATTTTTCCGAACGTCGTGATCTGCGATACGGAATCAATACCGTATTTTTGGCTCACATACTGGATCACGCGGGTACGCTTGTCTTCGCAGAAGTCAACGTCGATATCGGGCAGGCTGACGCGTTCGATATTCAGGAAGCGTTCGAAAATGAGATTGTAGGGCAGGGGATCAAGGTTTGTGATACGCAAAGCCCACGCGACAATCGAACCGGCCGCGGAACCACGACCGGGACCGACCGGGATGTCGTTTCCCTTCGCCCAGTTGATGAAGTCCTGCACGATCAGAAAATACCCCGGGAAGCCCATCTCGCAGATGACTTTAAGCTCCATCTCGAGACGATCCCAATAGATCTGGTGATCAATCGTGTCCCGATCGGGGTGCAGTTCCAGACGCTGTTTGAGGCCTTCACGCGCAAGGCGCTGGAACTCCGTCGACAGGGTCATCCCTTCCGGCAGTTCGTATACCGGAAAGTAGTGGTGCGTGAAGTCCATCTCCACATGGCATTCTTCAGCTATGCGGACCGTATTGGAAAGGGCTTCGGGAATATGCTTGAACGCCTGCTCCATCTCCTCAGCGGATTTGTAATAGAGATCCCGCGCTTCAAAACGCATACGTTTGGCATCATTGACTTTTGCCTGAGTCTGAATACACAGCAGGACGTCATGGGCCTCAACGTCGTCCGCGTTCAGGTAATGGCAGTCGTTCGTCGCAACCAAAGGAACTTTGGTATGCTCCGCAAGCTCCAACAGCTTATTGTTCAGAGTTGCCTGATCGGGCAGTGTATTGGCTTGGATTTCCAGATAGAAACGCCCATCGTAGATATCCATGTACTCTTGCGTTTGCCGGATGGCGTCGTCAAACGTCCCTCCGTTCGTGATCAGCTTGTTGGCTCCCATCAACGTACGGGGGATTTCACCGGCAAGGCACGCGGAAAGCGCAATGAGCCCTTCGCTGTGCTGGCGGAGCAGGGCTTTATCCACGCGGGGCTTATAATGGAAGCCGTCCAGAAAGCCCTTGGAGACAAGGCGAACCAGATTATGGTACCCCTCGTTGTTCTTCGCCAGTAAAATCAGATGGTGCCGGACACGGGAGAATTCGGAATCCTTATCCCGGTGATCCTTGGTAACATAGACTTCGCACCCGATGACGGGTTTGATGCCGTAACTCTTGCATGTCGTATAGAAATAAGCCGCGCCGTACAGGTTGCCGTGATCGGTAATCGCGGCGGCAGGCATTCCGAAATCTTTGGCGCGTGCGCATAAATCGTTCAGACGAATCGCGCCGTCGAGAAGACTGTACTCCGTGTGACAATGCAGATGCACAAATTCGGACATGAAACAATCCCGTGGAAGAAAGAGTGAAGAGATATGGGGATAAGCCTATCAAAAGACGCGGGTAGGCACAACGAACCTTTCTGGAAGGTTATAATAGGTCAACCTATAATAGACGCTTGTCGATCGCCTTGCTTCGGGGTATGAACAAATCCATGATGCATACCTATGAAAACAATACACCTCAGGCTTGGGACGACATCAGGAATCACGAGGCACTCTTCGAATCGTTTGCCTCCATGTACCTGCGTGAACACCCCGGCGACATGCTCCGGCTCAAACGGGAACATACCTATAAAGTCTTAGCCCATGCCCGTGCCATCGTCGCTCAGGAAGGGCTTGCTTCCCAAGAGGGAAGGGCGGCCCTGCTTGCGGCACTCTACCATGATACAGGACGATTCCCCCAGTATGTCCGTTGGCGCACGTTCAGCGATGCCGAATCTGAAAATCATGGCTATCTTGGCGTCCGTGTCGTGAAAAAAGAGCATTTTTTGGCAGGCGAACCCCCAAATATCCATAAATGGGTGCTCACGGCCATTGCCTTGCACAACAGATATGCACTCCCTGCCTTGCCTGAACCGTACCTCACCATTACACATGTTGTTCGAGATGCGGATAAACTGGACATCATGCGCATCATGGCCCAGCATCTTTCACGGCCCATTCCGACGCGGGATGTCATTCTCCGTGTTCAGGATGCCCCCCAACTGTGGTCGCAATCCATAGTGGATACTGTTCTTTCCGGTGGTATCCCCAGTTATCATGATCTTCGTTATGTAAATGATTTTAGAATATTATTGGGATCATGGATCCATGATCTTCACTTTACGTCTTCAAAGAAAACATGTGTGGCATCGGGATTTCTTCAAGAAGTCCTTAAAGGTTTGCCTTCCACACCGGAACTGCAGCCCGTAACAGCGTATCTGCTCAATGAGTTCTCGACTGTGAGGGATCTCTGTGGCTGACTTCCTCCACCCATCGCTCCAGCGGGACATCAAGCGTTTTTGTTTACGGTACGGGTTGAACGTATCCCATACTTACCATACCCCCACGGACTTTTGGAATGACGAAGGGGCAGGGGAGCAGGCTGTTTTTGTGTGCCTGCTGCACCAAATGCCTTTTGGGGAGGCCTTGAAGCTGGTAAGGGCTGCACGGCAACGTTTCCGGAACGTCCTCCTTGTGGACTACAAGCTGCCGGAAAGGAACCTGGATTTCCCTGCATATTGGCTCGGGCATTGCTGCGAACGGATGGGAGCACACTATGGGTTGTACAACCGCTTTATGCGACATGGCGGTATTGAGGGCGTTGTCCGTCAGTTAGGGGTTGTTCCTTTGAGGAGGGATGTTTTTTGGGGTGGGGGGATTGGCGCGGTGTGGATTGTATGATATGGAAGTAAACAAAAGTTTACATAATTTTAATTATGCGCTATTTATACACTTGCCACAAGATACGTCATTAGCGTAAAAATACATTCTTTCGTTACCCTCATTCAAGGACACGCTCATGGGCATTCTCAGTGCTAGCTGTAGTTTTACACGGTTCAAAATCACGGAACCGGTTCCCAAAGAACTCTGGATGGAAATCCCCGCAAAACTCCGGCAATTCGCCTTTCAGGATATCGACGACATAGCCGAGGAACGTGGATGGGGATGGACCAGTTTTGAGGATATGCTCGATACGCAATGGCGCTCCGCTCCACCGGAAAAAGGCGCGTACCTCGCTTTTGCGCTCCGTCTGGACACACGCAGGATTCCTCCCGCGGTCTTGAAAAAATATGTCACGATCGCACTCCGTGAAGAAGAAGTCCGCATCAAGGAACAAGGAAAAAAGTTCATCGCCCGGGATCGGAAAAACGAACTTCGGGATCAGGTCAAACTGCGCCTCATGGGGCGTTTTCTCCCCATCCCCGCCGTATTTGACGTGGCGTGGGCAACCGATACCAACATCGTCTACCTGGCATCCACACAAACAAAACTCATTGAACTTTTCATGAACCATTTTACATTGACTTTTGATCTCCACTTGGAGCCGATGACGCCGTACGCCTTGGCAGCTTCCATGCTGGACGAGAAAACTTTGGCCCGTTTGGATGATCTTGAACCCACCAGCTTTGTATAAGAGGCCGACAATGAACGAACCTTATCTCGGCCAGACGACGGACATGGTGCTCGGCCAGGAATTTCTGACGTGGCTCTGGTTTCGCAGTGAAACGCAACCTATGGGTTTTAAAGATAAAGAAGGCGTGCCCTTTTCCATGAACCTTGAACAGCGGATCGTTGTCCAAGGTGGCGAAGGCGACAGCCTGGAAACGGCCTCCGTGTCCGGTTCCCTTTCCCAACTGCGTGAAGTCCGCCTTGGCCTGCGGACGGGCAAAAAGGTGACGAGGGCTCTTGTCCGTTTCGAACGGGAAGAATTGGCTTGGCAAACCACCATAAAGGCGGAAGATTTTTCTCTTGGCAGTTTCAAGACGCCAAAGGTGGAAAGAGAAGAGGACGATGATCCCGATGCCGCTTTCCTTGAAAAAATGTATTTGATGGAACTCTGCCTGGGGCTCTTTGACGCTTGTTACAAGCAGTTTTTGGATATCCGCCTTTCCAGCCTTTGGGATAAGGAAGTTCAAGACATGTCCGCATGGATGAGTCAGCAGGCATAGCCCACAAGCGCTGGAGGCGACCATGTTCACGAACGAGACAACTTCCTTTATTCTCCGCTGCGTTCGCAAAACAATCTGGATGCTTCTGGTGCTGTGGGGGATCACCCTCGTCAGCTTCTTTGTTATCCATCTGGCTCCGGGGACGCCGACGGACATGCAGACGACGTTGAACCCCCTTGCGGGGGAAGCGGCGCGGGCTCGTCTTGAGGCGCTTTATGGGATCGATCGTCCTCTGTACATCCAATATTTCGACTGGTTGTCGCGGATCGTACAGCTTGATTTCGGAAACTCCATGTCCAGCGATGCCCGCCCTGTTATAGAAAAAATAGCGGAGCGCCTTCCGCTGACCATCGGCATCAACGCGATTTCCCTCCTGTTAACGCTGTTCATCGCCGTTCCCATCGGAGTCCTTTCCGCATGGAAACAGGGCTCGCTGTTCGATAAAGGAATGACGGTCCTCGTCTTTCTCGGATTCGCCATGCCGGGGTTCTGGCTTGCGCTGCTCCTCATGCTGTATACGGGCTTGGAACACCAATGGCTGCCTATTTCCGGTTTGATGTCCCTTGACTATGAGTCGCTGTCCTTCTGGGGAAAGCTGATGGATCTGGGCAGGCACCTTGTTTTGCCCATTACCGTCATCACAGTGGGAAGCGTCGCAGGCATGTCCCGCTTCATGCGTTCATCCATGCTGGAAGTCCTGAGGCAGGACTTCATTCTTACGGCCAAGGCCAAAGGGCTGCCCGCACGCGTGGTTATTTTCCGACATGCCCTGCGCAATGCGCTCCTCCCGGTCATTACCCTGCTCGGCCTCTCCGTGCCCGGCCTTATCGGGGGCAGCGTCATCATTGAAACCATCTTTGCCCTGCCCGGCTTGGGACAGCTTTTCTACGCCGCGGTCATGGCGAGGGACTATCCTTTGATCATGGGGAACCTGGTTCTCGGCGCCGTGCTTACGCTCGCGGGCAATATGCTTGCGGATATCGGATACGGGCTCGCCGATCCCCGAATCCGCGCTCAGGGGAAACGCCAATGAACGCAGACAAGACGCTTTTGACCCCACTCTGCAAGCGCCTCGGCGCCACCCTTTCCCGGCGTGGAATGCTCTTTGTCGGCCTCGGCATCGTCATCATCATGTCTGCGGCCGCCCTGCTCGCTCCGTGGCTCTCCCCCTATGATCCCACGGCATTACACCTCAAATCCATCTTGGTGCCGCCGAGCGCGCAGTTTCCTTTGGGGACGGATGCCTTGGGCCGGGATGTACTCTCACGTCTGCTTTACGGCGCACGTGTCTCGCTCTGGGTAGGCTTTGTTTCCGTGAGCATCTCCATAGCCATAGGCATTGCCTTGGGGCTGCTCGCCGGATACTTCAGAGGCATCGTCGATGAAATCATCATGCGCGGCGTCGATGTCATGCTCTGCTTCCCTTCTTTTTTCCTTATCCTTGCCGTTATTGCGTTTTTAGAACCAAGCCTCAATACGATTATGGTGGTCATCGGGCTGACCTCATGGATGGGGGTGGCCCGGTTGGTCCGTGCGGAAACCCTTTCCCTGCGCGAACGGGATTTTGTCGCGGCCGCCCGGTTGGCCGGTACCCGCCCTTTCCGCATCATGGTCATGCATATCCTTCCTAATGCACTCACCCCTGTTCTTGTCTCCGCCACACTCGGCATCGCCGGAGCCATTTTGGTGGAGTCTTCACTCAGCTTTCTCGGGCTAGGCGTCCAGCCGCCGGATCCCAGTTGGGGAAACATGCTGATGGAAGGTAAGGACGTCCTCGAAATCGCGCCGTGGTTGTCATTGTATCCGGGGCTTGCCATCCTGATCACCGTCTTGGGATACAATCTGCTGGGAGAAAGCCTGCGGGATACGCTTGATCCTCGGCTTAAGCGGTAAACGGCAAACCAGCCCTTTCTTCGCGGCTTGCATCATTCGGGTAATCCCCCTATGGTAGCCCTCGTTCGCAATGAAGCCCGCGTACGGCTTCGCAAGTCATGACCTTTCTTCGTTACGAGTATTCCTTACTATGCTTGAATATTTGCATATTCGTGATCTCGCCCTGATATCCGACATGGAACTGGAATTTGCCTCGGGCATGAATGTTCTTACCGGCGAAACAGGAGCTGGGAAAAGCTTCATTCTGAAAGCGCTCAACTTTCTGATGGGAGAGAAGCTCGGAGCGGACATGGTCCGCCCGGGAAGAGAGCGGGCTCAGGTCGAAGCCCTTTTCATGCGTTCCGGGGAAGAACTCATCGTCCGCAGGGAACTGATTGCGGAAACCGGGCGTAGCCGCCTGTTCATCAATGACACCCTGGCCTCTCAAGAAACGATCAAGGAACTGCGAACCACCCTTCTTGTCCATACGAGCCAGCACGGACAGCAGAAGCTGCTCCAGCCGAATTTTCAGGCCAAGTTGATTGACGACTGGATGAACCAGCCCGATCTTTTGGCGACACGCAACTCTCTGCTGAAAGAACTCAAAGAAGCGGCCGAACGTAAGGAAGCGCTCCGTGCCCGTTTCAGAGATCTTGCGGATCGCCGGGAACTCCTTGAAATGCACCTCACGGAGATCGAAAAAGTTTCTCCTGCTGAAGGCGAAGAAGAACAGCTCGAAGCCATGCGTGCGGAGTGGCGCGGGACCGAGCAGTTGCGGCGGCATTACGAACGGGCGCAGATGATCCTGCGTGGTGAGGAAACGGGACTTCTTGAACAGATCGGCCATCTGGAACGGGCGTTGGAGCTGCTGGCCGGAGACGATGAGGATATGGCCGCGTATCTTGAGTCGGCAGTCTCTTTTCGCCAGACGATTGCCGAACTGGAACGGAAACTGCGCCGCCCTCCCCTGCCTCAGGCTGATATCGATCCGGAACAAATAGAAGCCCGGCTTTTCGAATTGGCGCAGCTCAAACGCAAGCTTCATCGAACACTTCCGGAAATCCTTGCCCTCAGGGAAGAAATTCAGGACAACCTTTCGTTTCTTGACGCCTGTACACTGGACATCCGGCAGGTGGAAAAGCGGGAAAAGCAGCTTCAAGAACAACTCGCGGGCGTATTGGCCCTTCTGAATCCCGAACGCCGGAAGGCTGGAGAGTCTTTCACCCGAAAGCTGGAAAGCGAGTTGCAGGGATTGGGCTTTTCCCAGTATGTCCGTGTAAGCGCGGATTGGTCGGAAGTGGCATTATTCCCTGGATGCGTGGAGGACCGCGTCAGACTTTTGTGGTCCCCTAACCCTGGTCAACAGCCGCAGCCTCTGGATAAGATCGCCTCAGGCGGCGAACTGTCCCGATTCATGCTCGCGGTCGTTTCCGTGCAGGATCACGATGAAGAAGCCACGCTCATTTTTGACGAAGTGGATGCCGGTGTCGGCGGGCTCACCCTCAACAAGGTTGCGGAACGGCTCGAAGCTCTTGCCCAACGCCGCCAGATGCTTTTGATTACGCACTGGCCACAGCTTGCCTCCAGAGCGTTCCGCCACTTCCGGGTGACGAAGCAAGTCAAGGACGGCAAGACATTTACGCAATGCATCCGTCTGGATGAACGTGAACGGAAAACGGAATTGGCGCGCATGTCCGGTATTGAAAGCTGATTTTCCTTTGACAGTACATAAAAAAAGGAAGAGGAACATTCCTCTTCCTTTTTTTACATCAAAAAACAGATGTGTTACGCGGCGGCTTTGGCAGCGTTGAGAGCCTTGGCAAGGCGAGAAATCTTGCGGGCGGCCTTCTTCCAATGGATGACGCCCTTGGTGGCGGCCTTATCCAGAGAAGAGGTGGCGGTGCTCAGGAGCTGCGTAGCGGCAGCCTGATCATCAGCCTTGATGGCGGCGCGAACAGATTTCACCACATTCTTGATGCGGGTCTTGACGGTACGATTGCGAGCAGCGCGCTTCACGCTCTGCTTATGACGCTTGATAGCAGACTTGTGGTTGGCCACGATTTCCCTCCAGGGTACGTCTTGCTGCGTCCGAGACGCGGCGTGGTTGCGGTTTGAATTGATGTCCTTATCTTCTTTTACGTATTCAGTCAAGTCTTTTCAGGAAGACAAGTTCCCGTGCAGCCGCGCAGAACCGTTCCGAATGCGTTATGGCGATGGCTCCCCGACCGGACCAAGCCGGGGAGCCATGTGGGGCTAAAGTTGCAGCGCCGAAAAATCGGCAAGCCGCTCCATGCGCAGGGTCAATGCCTTAAGCATATTGAGGCGGTTGGCGCGAAGAGCAGGATCTTCGCACATAACCATGACCTTATCGAAAAGCTCATCCACGGCTGGCCGAAGTGCGGCGAGCATAGAGAAGAGTGCGTCAAAATCGTCGTTCGCCCATGCTGCCTCAAATGCGACAAACATTTTTTCCAAGGCTTCCGCAAGCGCCATTTCCGCCGGTTCCTGCAACAGTTCACGTTTCCACGTACCCTGAAGGTCCACACCAGCTTCATGGCCTTGTTTACGGATGATGTTGGCGACTCGCTTGAACGTCTGTGCAGCCTGCGGAAAATCATCCTGCCGACTCATGGATTCCAATGCGCCGAGACGTCGGCCGAGGGCCCATACGTTGTCGGGATCGACGGCGGTCACAGCCTCGACAAGCAGTGTTTCCTTGCCCTGAGTCAGAAAATAATTCTTTACGCGAGCAATGAAAAAGTCATTCAACTTCGCGATTGCTTCAGTGGGGGCCAGCTTCCATTTCCGATCGCCGTACAGCCTCTGCGCTTCTTCGAAAAGTTCCTTGACGTCGAAGCGGTACCCACGCTCAAGCATGATACGAGTGATGCCGAGCGCGCAGCGCCGGAGAGCATAGGGGTCGGCCGCACCTGTGGGAATCATGCCCAGACCGAAACACCCGACAAGGGTATCCACCTTATCCGCAATGGACAGGATGGAACCAAGCCCCGTGCCTGGAACGGGCGAATCAGGGCCGGACGGCAGATACTGTTCGGCAAGGGCCGCGGCGACAGCTTCCGTTTCTCCCTTTTTGCGGGCATAAATCCCGCCCATGATGCCCTGCAGCGTATCAAATTCACCGACCATAGCGGAGACAAGGTCAGCTTTGGAAAGACGCCCCGCCCGCGCGGCCTGTTCCGGATCCTGCTGAACCTTCTCGGCAAGCCAGCGGCACAGCGCGCTGATACGGCGCGTCTTTTCCCCCATACTCCCCAAAGGAGCAAGGAACGTGACCGCATAAAGCGCTTCCAGCCATTCATCAAACGTGGCTTCAAGGTCAGTCTTCCAGAAGAACCGCCCGTCTTCAAGGCGTGCGCGGAGCACACGTTCCCATCCCTTTTTGACAAGGGAAAGATCTTTCGGGTGCAGATTCAGAACAGTCAGGAAGTGCGGCATGAGGTTGCCCGAAGCATCTTCCACGCCAAAACTCTTCTGGTGTTCCTGCATACTGGTCAACAGGACTTCACGGGGCAGTTCAAGGAAAGAAGGATCAAAGTCGCCCAGCAACGGCACGGGACACTCAACCAATCCTTGAACTTCATCAAGCAGGCCATCGATCCAGATGATTTTGCCATTGGCCGCTTCCGCGATTCTGTTCCCTTCGCTGACGATATAGGCGCGCCTTTCAGCCGCCTTCAGCTGAACGGCCCCTTCCTTCACGATGGTGGGAACGTAATCGCCCGCGGTCTTGATCGTGAAGGGACCGGGACCAAGCACGCGGTGCCCCTGCGTAACCCGCCCGGAAGCCACTTTACCGACTTCAAACGGAACGACAACGTCGCCAAGCAGCGCAAGAACCCAACGGATGGGACGGGCAAAAGCAAACTCCCCGTCTCCCCACCGCATACGCTTGGCAAAGGGCAAAGCAGCGATAATCGCCGGGCACAAGCCAGCCAGCACGTCCAATGTAGGCACGCCGCCGGTTTTCTTCATCCCTGAAAGGTATTCCCCTTTCTCTGTCTGCGTTCTGCCTAAAGCGGAAACGTCGATACCAAGCGTCTTGGCAAAACCTTGAGCGGCCTTGGTGGGATTCCCCCCGGCATCGAAAGCAATGCGGGCGGGCGGCCCCATAACCAATTCTTCCTTGACAGGCTGGGTATCCTCCAGACCCTCCACGATGACCACGGAACGACGCGGCGTAGCACAGGTATCAAGGAGGGAAAACGTATAGCCAGCTTCTTCGAGCCCAGCCGTGAACCGATCCGCCAGTTCTTTTTCAACATTGGACAAAAAGCGGGCCGGCAGCTCTTCCGTGCCGATTTCAAGAACAAAGGTGGACATTATCGGTTCCCTCCAAGCATGGGATACCCCATTTCCTTACGCTGCTCCGCATACAGATGCGCAACGGACGAGGCCAACGTGCGCACGCGCCCGATATAGCCGGTGCGTTCCGTAATGGAGATAGCCCCCCGAGCATCCAACAGGTTGAACGTATGGGAGCACTTCAAACAATAGTCATACGCGGGCCAAAGCAGTCCCTGTCCGGTGAGGCGAAGGCATTCGGCCTCAAACTGGTCGAAGTGCTCACGGTGCATGGCGGCGTCACTCTCATCAAAATTATAGCGAGACTGCTCGACCTCGTTCTGATGGTAGATCTGACCGTAGGTCACATGCTCGTTCCACTGGATGTCATAGACGGAATCTTTCCCTTGCAGGTACATGGTCAGGCGTTCCAGACCATAGGTGAGCTCCGCGCTGACGGGCGAGAGATCGATCCCGCCAACCTGCTGGAAATAGGTGAACTGCGACACTTCCATGCCGTTCAGCCACACTTCCCAACCGAGCCCCCACGCGCCGAGGGTCGGAGACTCCCAGTCGTCTTCGACAAAGCGTATGTCATGTTCTTCCTGATGGATCCCCAGTGCACGAAGGCTGCCAAGGTAGAGATCCTGCACATCGTCGGGAGAAGGCTTCAAAATGACCTGAAACTGGAAATAGTGCTGAAGCCGATTGGGGTTTTCGCCATACCGCCCGTCCGTGGGACGCCGAGAAGGCTCCACATAGGCCACTCTCCACGGCTCCGGCCCGATAACCCGCAGAAACGTCGAGGGGTTAAACGTGCCGGCACCACATTCTATATCCATCGGCTGAGCGACGACGCATCCCCTGCTCGCCCAATAGCGTTGCAGAGTGAGAATCACATCCTGAAAATACATGCTTCCTCCATGACAATAGCGGCACTCACCAGACGGGGTATTCCCTTCCGAAAAAACAGCCACAGCAGACCGTTTTTTAGTGTTCGGAATTTCCGGATCACATTCTCCGGAAGCGCCCCCTGTCCCAAGTCAGGCCCAAATGATACTGCACAAAGCCATCCACCGCTCTCGCGCACTCACGTCGTTCCGCCGGGAGCAATACTTCGCCCGCCTCTTCCGAAGAGCCGGACGTTAAAAAATGCCAATGCAGGGGTGATACTTCCTGTACTTGGCGCAAAACGTCAAGGCTTTTGCCGCTGATTTCCACAATATTTCCTCGCCCGGAAACGCAATCAGGGCAAACGATGGTCCCTTCTGAAACCAGAAATCCGGCATGATCAATCTCTTTTTTCCCGCAGGAGACACATGCCGTCAAAGCGGGAGCGTACCCCTGCTGAGACGCCAAGCGCAACCGAAAAAGTATCGGAAGAATATCCTGCACGGTTTCAGACTGTTCAAGAAATTCCAATGTGTCCTTGAGAAGCAGGAACACTCCGGCCGCACCATCCTGAGGAACGCCAAGCGCTTCAACAAACCGGACACAGTTCATGAACATGCCCAGCCGATTCCAGTCCGTCCGCAAACGTCGGGGCCCCCGAATCAGATTGCCCTCCTGCAAGGAAAGGTACATGCCGTTTCGGGTCGTTTTGGTACTGATCTGGAGTTCGTTGAAAAGATCCAGACAGCCACAGAATCGTTTGCGGCTCCGGCTGCCGCCAAAGGCGAACGCCGATACGATACCGTGGCGGCGCGTCAGCATACGCAGCCAGAGGTCCGATTCCCGAAAGCGCCCTACCCCCAAAACGAGGGCCGTATCGGACCATTCCATAGACTAATTCTGAGCGTCATTGGGAAACGTGACAGTCTTGACCTGACCGCAATTCCCTACA
>ENA-ORSX01000109-ORSX01000109.1-human-gut-metagenome-genome-assembly--contig:-NODE-109-length-104459-cov-20.998142_pt1 | contig 104459 bp, 92 predicted proteins | sample MGYA00241904_ERZ509172 | MGnify/ENA primary metagenome ERZ509172 (study PRJEB26280, sample SAMEA2338795) | human gut metagenome | biome: human gut; feature: human-associated habitat; material... | reverse complement strand
CAATGCTTACAAGATCCTTAGTCTTGCTCGTCTGCCAGTTCCGACACTTCCGCAAGTGTTTTGTGTAAATGTTTCACACGCCACGAGTGATATAATACTATCAAATGATAAGAAAGTCAACACTTTTTTGAAAAAAAGTTAAAATTTATTTTCTTCGGATAAAAAAGCAAAATATATAAATTTCAAAACAACAAAGGGCTTGTAACTTTTTCCGGTAAAAAGTATACTCAAAGTAAAGTATGATGTAAGGAAAAGGGAAGGAGAAAGTAATAAATGGCAGAGAGTCAAAAAAGAAAAGGTCAAGTTACAATACCAACAGATCTGGATGTGATTGAGGAGACAAAGGAACTGCTGGAACGCTGGGGAGCTGATGCAATCCGCGATTGTGATGGAACAGATTATCCAGAAGAGTTAAAACAGGTGGATGCAAAAGTCTATGCCACCTATTACACAACTCGAAAGGATAATGAGTGGGCAAAAGCAAATCTGGATGAAGTACAGCAGATGTATATCATGACAGATTTTTATACTGCTACCTCAGATGTAGTGAAGATTCATTTGATGGATCATTTATATCCTGATATGTTGAAAGTGAATGACAATGATGATATTTCCCGCTGGTGGGAAGTGATAGATCGTACAACCGGAGAGGTTGTTCCGTATGGACAGTGGAGTTACGATCAGGAATCTGGAAATGTAATGATTCAGGATGCACAGAATTTCCATGAATATACAGTCAGCTTTCTGGCTTATATTATGTGGGATCCGGTACATATGTACAATGCAGTGACAAATGACTGGAAAGGGGTTGAAAAGCAGATTACATTTGATGTACGTCAGCCGAAGACTCATGCATACTCCATGAAACGTTTGAGAAATTATCTGGAAACGCATCCTTATGTAAACGTAATCCGATATACAACATTTTTTCATCAGTTCACTTTGATTTTTGATGAACTTGCCAGAGAAAAATATGTAGACTGGTATGGATATTCAGCATCTGTCAGCCCATATATTTTAGAGCAGTTTGAAAAAGAAGTTGGGTATCGATTCCGTCCGGAGTATATCATCGATCAAGGATATATGAACAACACTTATCGGATTCCGTCAAAAGAATTTCAGGATTTCCAAGCCTTCCAGAGACGTGAGGTTGCTAAACTGGCAAAAGAGATGGTTGATATTACACATGAATATGGAAAAGAGGCCATGATGTTCCTGGGAGATCACTGGATTGGAACTGAGCCGTTTATGGATGAATTTAAAACAATCGGTGTTGATGCTGTTGTAGGAAGTGTTGGAAATGGATCTACTCTTCGTTTGATCAGTGATATCAAAGGTGTAAAATATACAGAAGGACGTCTGCTGCCATATTTCTTCCCAGATACATTTTATGAAGGCGGCAATCCGGTAAAAGAAGCGAAGTATAATTGGGTGACAGCACGTCGTGCTATTTTAAGAAGTCCGATCGATCGTATTGGTTATGGCGGATATTTGAAACTGGCGCTGAAGTTCCCGGAATTTATCGATTATGTAGAGGAAGTATGCGATGAGTTCCGTCTGCTCTATGAAAATATCAAGGGTACGACACCGTATTGCGTGAAAAAGGTTGCTGTATTGAATTGCTGGGGTAAGATGCGTGCATGGGGCAATCACATGGTACATCATGCATTATATTATAAGCAGAATTATTCCTATGCGGGAATTATTGAAGCGTTGAGCGGCGCACCTTTCGATGTGAAGTTCATCAGTTTTGATGATATCAGAGAAGACAGTTCGATTTTGGATGATATCGATGTTATTATCAATGTCGGTGATGCGGATACAGCTTATACCGGCGGTGAGAACTGGATCGATCCGGTAATCGTAGAAGCCGTACGTGGATTTGTACATCGAGGCGGTGGATTTATCGGTGTTGGTGAACCGACCGGACACCAGTGGCAGGGAAGATTCATCCAGTTGGCAAATGTACTCGGCGTAGAGTATGAAAATGGATTTAATTTAAATAAAGACAAATATAACTGGGAAGAGCATGAGCACTTTATTACAGAGGATTGCAAGGGCGATATCGACTTTGGAGAAGGAAAGAAAAATATCTATGCGTTAGATGGAACAAAAATCCTTGTTCAAAATGAAAAGGAAGTTCAGCTGGCTGTCAATGAATTTGGACAGGGGCGCGGAGTATATATCAGTGGATTGCCTTATAGTTTTGAAAATAGCAGATTATTCTATCGTGCAGTGCTGTGGGCTGCCGGTGATGAAGATAATCTTTACAAATGGTTTAGCACAAACTATAACGTGGAAGTTCATGCATATGTAAAAAATGGAAAATATTGTGTTGTAAATAACACATATGAACCGCAGGATACAACAGTCTACAGAGGGGACGGAAGCAGTTTTGATGTGCATCTGGATTCCAATGAGATTATCTGGTATGAAATATAGAGAATGGTAAAGCTATACGAAGATAAAAGGAGAACATCAGATGAAAAGTGTTGAGGAGCGACTGGGAGAAGCCCTGAATGGATTTGAATTTGGCGGGGAGCCGGTCTTACAGGGAAAATACGGAAACGGACATATTAACTATACTTATCTGGTTCATATAGTAAAAGATGGTGTGCAGAAGAGAATTATTCTTCAGCAGATGAATAAATCGATCTTTAAAAAACCAGTGGAAGTAATGGAAAATATTTTGGGAGTCACGTCTCATTTACGTAAAAAAATTGTAGAACGCGGCGGCAATCCGGAACGGGAGACTTTGAATATTGTTTGCGCAAAGGATAAGAAACCGTATTTTGTGGATTTTGAAGGCGAATATTGGAGAGCTTACCATTTTATTGAAGGGGCAACTTGTTATGATCAAGTTGCGAGTGATGAGGATTTTTATCAAAGTGGCTATGCGTTTGGAAATTTCCAATGTTTGTTGGCAGATTATCCGGCAGAAACGCTTTATGAGACGATTCCGCAATTCCATGATACAGCAAAACGGTTTCGAGATTTTAAGAAAGCAGTAGAAGCGGATGTTATGGGAAGAGCAGCATCTGTACAAAAGGAAATTGAGTTTGCACTTGCGAGAGAGGCGGACACAGCAGTTTTGGGGAATATGCTGGCAAAAGGAGAACTTCCTTTGCGAGTAACGCATAATGATACAAAGTTAAATAATATCATGATCGATGATCAGACGAGACAGGGAATCTGTGTTATCGATCTGGATACTGTAATGCCAGGGCTTTCTGTGCATGATTTTGGAGATTCTATCCGTTTCGGAGCAAGTACTGCTGCCGAAGATGAGAGGAATCTGGATAAGGTAAGCTGCAGTATGCATTTACTGGAAGTGTTTAACAGAGGTTTTCAGAAAGGCTGTCAGGGACGTCTGACTGATACAGAAATTGAAATGCTGCCAATGGGGGCAAAGATGATGACTTATGAGTGTGGAATTCGATTTCTTGCAGATTATCTGGAAGGAGATCATTATTTCCAGATTCATCGTGAAAAACACAATCTGGATCGTGCCAGAACGCAGTTTAAACTGGTTGCTGATATGGAGCAGAAATGGGATGAAATGCTGCGGATTGTAAAACAAAAATAAAAGAGTGTTAGAAAAAATAAGGGATAGATACATTAAATTGTATTTATCCTTTATTTTTTTACAATTTTCTGATAATTACGTGCTATAATCAAAAATAAGATGTAAAAAGAAAAAAACGGGATATAATAATACAACAAGGAGGACGGTGCTATGCTGGAAAAAGTGGATTTAACAAAGAAACGATCAAGAGAAGAGTATCAAAAAGAATTGCCGGAACTGCAGCTGCAATTAGGCAGACTACAGCGAAAGTGCCGGGAACGGAATATACCGGTTATGATTGTTTTTGAAGGTTTTGGGGCAGCGGGAAAAGGACTTCAGATCGGAAAATTGATACAAAGTCTGGATCCGAGAGGTTTTCGAGTATATCCGATGAAAGCAGAAACAGAAGAAGAACGAATGCATCCGTTTCTTTGGCGATTTTGGACAAAAATCCCTTCACATGGGCAAATCGCAATTTATGACGGAAGCTGGTATCGTAAAATCTTGTTGGATCAGTTTGAAAAGAAATTAAAAAAGAAAAAGATAAGAGACACATATCAATCTGTCCGCACGTTTGAAAAACAACTTGCAGAGGATGGATATCTGATTATAAAACTGTTTTTGGATATTAGTCAGGATGAACAAAAAAGACGGTTTCGTAAATTGTTACAAAAGAAAGAGACGGCATGGCGAGTGACAGAAGGTGATTTGAGGCAGAATACGAAATACAAGAAATATCAGAATTGCGCGGAAGTAATGTTTTCTATGACTGATACTTCTTATGCACCCTGGACATTGATTGAGGCAACGGATAAAAAGTATGCGACGGTGAAAATTTATACAACGATCATACAAAAAATAACTGAAAGGCTGGAGCGGGATACAACGACTGTTTTGCCTGAAACGGACCAACCTGTTTCTTATACAAAAGAAGAATATAAGGAAAAATTAAATCAGCTTCAGAAAGAAATTGAGCGTCTTCATGGAGAATTATATCGGAAAAGGATTCCGGTTGTGATTGGGTTTGAAGGTTGGGATGCAGCTGGAAAAGGCGGGGCAATCAAAAGGCTGACAGAGAAGATGGATCCGAGAGGGTTTGTTGTAAATCCGATTTCTGCGCCGAATGATTTGGAAAAGTCATATCATTATTTGTGGCGTTTTTGGAAGGAGATGCCCAAGGATGGGCATATTGCAATCTTTGATCGAACATGGTATGGAAGGGTTATGGTAGAGCGGATAGAAGGATTTTGTACAACAGAAGAATGGAAACGAGCCTATCAGGAAATCAATGAGATGGAGCGGGATTTGGTTCAATCGGGAGCGATTGTTTTGAAATTCTGGATGCAGATAGATAAAGAGGAACAGGAACGACGATTTTTGGAACGGCAGAGTAATCCTGAGAAACAATGGAAAATCACAGAAGAAGACTGGAGAAATCGGGAAAAATGGGATCAATATGAAGAAGCAGTGGGTGAAATGCTTCTCAAAACATCAACACAATATGCGCCATGGGTTGTTGTAGAAGGAAATGATAAGCATTATGCAAGGATTAAAGTATTGGAAACAGTTGTAAAGGCGATGGAAGAGAGGGTGAAATTATGACGATCAGGGAACAACTGGAGGAACGGGAATATGATTATCTGAGTGTGTATGCTGCCAGAAGCAGAGAATCCAGAGGGCGCGAGAAAAAAGAAACAGAGTGCGATATCCGTCCGGTTTTCCAGCGAGACCGGGATCGAATTCTCCATTGTAAGGCCTTTCGGAGACTGAGACAAAAAACACAGGTATTTTTATTGCCGGATGGAGATCATTATCGAACAAGGCTTACCCATACACTGGAGGTGTCTCAGAATGCCAGAACAATTGCAAAAGCGCTTCGACTCAATGAAGACTTGGCGGAGGCGATTGCGCTGGGTCATGATCTGGGGCATACTCCGTTTGGACATGCAGGGGAACGTGCGTTGAATGCGGTGTATCATTTTGAACACAATGAACAAAGTTTGAGAGTTGTGGAACGGCTGGAGAGACAAGGGCGGGGGCTGAACCTGACCTGGGAGGTACGAGATGGAATATTGAACCATAAAACAGCAGGCAGACCGCATACGCTGGAAGGACAGATCGTGCGGCTGTCAGATAAAATTGCGTATATCAATCATGATATTGATGATGCAATCCGGGGAGGGATTCTGCGGGAAGAAGAAATTCCGGCAGAAATTCGGAATGTGTTGGGAGCCACCGGGAAAGAACGATTGGATACAATGGTACATAATGTGATTGTAAATAGTATGGAATGTCCTACAATACAGATGTCTGAGGAAGTCAGTCAGGCAATGGCAGATCTGCGTAAATTTATGTTTCAAAATGTATATTTAAATCCTGAGGCGAAAGGGGAAGAACAGAAGGCAATCCGTTTGGTAAAACAACTATATGAATATTACATCGAACATCCGGAGCGTCTGCCTGAAAAATATGCGGATGCGATACAGAAAGAAATTGACCCGAAGGAACAGATTATCTGCGATTTTATTGCGGGAATGACAGATCATTATGCAGTGATGAAATATGAAGAAATCTTCGTGCCACAGGCGTGGAAGAATTAAAATAAAAATATTTTTGAAAAAATAAAGGAAACGGAAAAGTTTTGTCGAATATATACTATGTGGAGGTAATTATGTATTATTCGGATGAGTTAATAGAAGAAGTCAGAATGAAAAATGACATAGTAGATGTGATTTCCGGATATGTACGTCTGCAAAAGAAGGGAAGTTCTTATTTTGGGCTTTGTCCGTTTCACAATGAAAAGTCCCCATCTTTTTCTGTCAGCAGACAAAAGCAGATGTATTATTGCTTTGGATGTGGTGCCGGAGGAAATGTTTTTACATTTTTGATGGAGTATGAGAATTTGACGTTTGTAGAAGCAGTGCAGATGCTTGCGGATCGAGCCGGAGTCGAACTGCCTAAGATGGAGTATTCAAAAGAAGCGAAAGAACGGGCGGATTTAAAATCTATCCTTTTGGAAATCAATAAGGCAGCTGCACAATACTATTATGTACAGCTGAAAAGTGAGCAGGGCAGAGTTGGATATACATATTTGAAAAATCGTGGACTTTCTGATGACACGATCAAGGCATTTGGTCTGGGATTTTCGAACAAGAGCAATCAGGATTTATATCAATATCTAAAGTCAAAGGGATACCGGGAAGAGCATATTCGTCAGGCAGGATTGATCAGTACGGATGAGAGAAATGGCGTTTATGATAAGTTCTGGAATCGGGTTATGTTTCCGATCATGGATGTGAACAGCCGGGTGATTGGATTTGGCGGTCGGGTTATGGGCGACGCAAAGCCAAAGTATTTGAATTCTCCGGAGACACCGGTATTTGACAAGAGTCGTAATTTGTATGGGCTTAATCGGGCACGCTCTTCAAAAAAGCCATATTTTCTTCTGTGTGAAGGGTATATGGACGTGATCGCTTTGCATCAGGCGGGATTTACCAATGCGGTTGCATCTTTGGGAACAGCATTGACACCTGGGCATGCGTCATTGATCAAAAGATATGTGCAGGAAGTATATTTGACATACGATAGTGATGAAGCGGGTACAAGAGCTGCGCTACGAGGGGTTCCTATCTTAAGAGCAGCGGGAATTTCAGCGAAAGTGATCCGGATGGATCCGTATAAAGATCCGGATGAGTTCATTAAGAATCTCGGAGCAGAAGAGTTTGAACGGCGTATCGGCAATGCTCGAAATGGATTTTTATTTGGGCTGGAAGTGCTTCAAAAGGGGTATGATATGGAGTCTCCGGAGGGGAAAACCGCATTTTTCCGAGAAGCGGCAAGAAGGTTGGCAGAGTTTGAAGATGAGTTGGAGCGGAACAATTATATAGAAGCGGTTGCAAAGGAATATAAGGTCAGTGTAGAAAGTCTTCAGAAACTGGTTGTAAAGACTGCTATTTCAGATGGGCAGGCGAGACCGGTAGAACGACCAAAAGTATTTCAGGAAAAACAGACGAAAAAGGAAGATGGGCATTTGACATCGCAGAAGGTGCTGCTGACATGGATGATTGAGGACAGACAGTTGTTTGGGAAAATCAGTCAGTATATCAGTCCGGAAGATTTTACGGAAGAATTGTACAGGACAGTTGCAGAGCTGCTTTACAAGCAGTACGCTGATGGAGAACTGAATCCGGCAAAGATTCTCAATCATTTTACAGAGGAAGAGACGCACCGGGAGGCTGCTTCACTTTTCCATACTCGGATTCGTGAACTGACGACCAGTCAGGAAAGAGAACAGGCTTTGAAGGAGACCATTCTTTTGGTTAAGAAGAACAGTATAGATGTTCAGACCCGGAATTTAAATCCTACGGATATGGCCGGTCTGCAGCGCTTGATGGAAGAAAAAAGAAAACTTGCAGATTTGAAGAAACTGCATATTTCTATAGATTAAGGATAAAATAAAAATGACGTGTCTATACATGGTATAGGCAAAGGAAGGAAGGACACATGGAAGAGAACGCACAGAAATTTTTAGAACGTCTAAAAGACCTGGTAGCACTTGGAAAGAAAAAGAAAAGTATTTTGGAGATTCAGGAAATCAACGACTTTTTCAGGGATATGGAATTGAATTCAGAACAAATGGAAAAAGTATTTGAGTATCTGGAATCAAATAATATTGATGTTCTGCGTATTAACAGTGATGATGATGCTGATCTTGATGTAGATATGGACATTGATGGGATGATTTCTGATGAAGACGATGTAGATGTAGAGAATATTGATCTCTCTGTTCCGGATGGAGTCAGCATTGAGGATCCGGTTCGAATGTACTTAAAAGAAATCGGAAAAGTTCCATTGCTTAGTGCAGAGCGTGAAATTGAGTTGGCGCAGCGTATGGAAGAGGGAGATGAAGATGCCAAGAAAGAACTGGCAGAAGCAAATCTTCGACTGGTTGTCAGTATTGCTAAGCGTTATGTAGGACGTGGAATGTTATTCTTGGATTTGATTCAGGAAGGTAATCTGGGATTGATCAAAGCAGTGGAAAAGTTTGATTATCACAAAGGATATAAATTCAGTACTTATGCTACCTGGTGGATTCGTCAGGCGATTACAAGAGCAATTGCAGATCAGGCAAGAACCATTCGTATTCCGGTGCACATGGTTGAGACAATTAATAAACTGATTCGTGTGTCCAGACAGTTGCTGCAGGAATTAGGACGTGAACCCACGCCGGAAGAGATTGCGAAAGAGTTGGACATGCCGGTTGAACGAGTGCGTGAGATCTTGAAGATTTCCCAGGAACCGGTATCTTTGGAAACTCCGATTGGAGAAGAAGAGGACAGTCATTTGGGTGATTTTATTCAGGATGACAATGTTCCGGTTCCGGCAGAGGCAGCAGCACAGACCTTGCTCAAGGAACAGTTGGATGAAGTTTTGGATACGTTAACAGAACGTGAACAGAAGGTACTGAGACTGCGTTTTGGTATGAATGACGGACGTGCAAGGACGCTTGAGGAAGTTGGAAAAGAGTTCGACGTAACACGAGAACGTATTCGTCAGATCGAGGCGAAAGCACTGCGTAAGCTCAGACATCCGAGCAGAAGCAGAAAATTAAGAGATTATTTGGATTGATGAAAAAAGAATAAGCAGGGGGATAACAGGATGGAATTGTCCAAACGATTGTTTGCAGTTGCATCCCTGGTAACGCCGGGAAACAGAATCGCGGATATAGGCACAGATCATGCTTATATCCCGATTTATCTTATGGAGAAAAAAAGAAGTATCTCTGCGATTGCCATGGATGTAAACAAAGGACCGCTGGAACGGGCGGAAGTACATATAGAAGAGGCTGGACTTCAAGATCTGATAGAGACTCGTCTTTCGGATGGGTTTGAAAAATTAGTTCCGGGTGAGGTGGATTGCGCTGTCATTGCAGGAATGGGAGGCGGATTGGTGATAAAAATTCTGTCTGCATATCCGGAGGTTACCTCTCGACTGAAGGAGTGTGTGCTGCAGCCTCAGTCGGAAATTGCGAAAGTTCGTGCATTTCTCTTGCAACAGGGATTTCAGTTTGTGGAAGAAGATATGGTATTGGACGAGGGAAAATATTATCCGATGATGAAGGTGGTTCCGTCAAAAACATCTGAAGCAGAGCCGAAATTTGACGGGTGGACGGAAACAGAACTACGTTTTGGAAAATTGCTTTTGGAAGAGAAAAACCCGGTTTTACATACTTTTCTGAAGAGAGAATATACATTACATAAACAGATCCTGAAGAGACTTGAAGAGAAGAGCGGAGAAAAGATAGAAAAGCGCAAAAGTGAACTGAAAGAGGATTTATATCATATAGAGAAAGGGCTGGAGTATTATGCAGTGTAAAGAAGTGACAGAATTAATCGAAACTGTATACCCGAAAAGCGCCGCTTTAAGTCTTGATAATGTGGGGCTGCAGGCGGGCAGAAGTGAGAAAGAAGTAAATCGTATTTATCTGGCGCTTGATGCGACAGAGGAAGTGATCTGTGATGCAATTGAAAAAAAAGCCGATTTATTAATCACACATCATCCTTTGATTTTTACGCCATTAAAGGCGGTGACAGATCAAGATTTTGTGAGCAGAAGGATTTTAAAATTGATCCAGAATGATGTTTCGTATTATGCCATGCATACAAATTATGATGTGCTCGGAATGGCGGCGCTTGCAGAAAAAAAGTTTGAGCTTATAGATGCGGAAGTATTGGATGAAACCGCAGAAATAAATGGAAATGCAGAAGGAATCGGACGGATTGGGGACAGGAAAGAAAGCATGACTTTACAGGAATGTTGTGCTGTGGTGAAAGACAGTCTGGGTCTGCAACATGTGAAGGTGTTTGGAGATTTAAACAGCAGAGTTCAAAGACTCGCAATTTCACCCGGATCCGGAAAGAGTGCAGTGAAACCGGCTTTGGAAAAGAAGGCAGATGTACTCATAACAGGAGATATCGGTCATCATGACGGTCTGGATGCAATGGAGCAAGGACTTTGTGTGATTGATGCCGGACATTATGGGACGGAATATATGTTTATTGAAGATATGAAACTTTTTTTGCAGAAGTATTGTCCGGATCTTTGCATAGAAACTGCAGAAGTTAAATTTCCGTTTCAAGTGATCTAAACGTCACAATATAAGAAAATAAGAAGATGGATGCAAGGAGGATTGGTCATGGAGAAAAAAATGTGTATTGTACAAATTGGGAATCAAAGCAGGCAGTATGAATCGGGCACCTCATTTCTGAAAATTGCAGAGGATTTCCAGGGAGAATATAAACATGAAATTGTACTTGTGAATCTGGATGGGAATCGTCTGCAAGAGTTAAACCGATTTTTAGACAGAGACTGCAGTTTGGAGTTTGTAACAACTGCAGATCAGGCAGGACATGAGACATATCGCCGGAGCATGAGTTTCTTGTTGGTGAAAGCAGTTCATGATGTGGGCGGACATGATCAAGTGAAACGTGTCAGAATTCATTTTTCGGTAAGTAAGGGATATTATTGCACGGTAGAAGGAAATGTTACTTTAAATGAAGCGTTTTTGGAGAAGGTCGCAATGCGTATGCGGGAATTATGTGAGGCAAAGATTCCGATTATGAAACGATCCGTACGGACCAGTGAAGCGGTTGATCTATTTCGCAAGCATGGCATGTATGATAAAGAACGATTGTTCGGATATCGACGCGTTTCTAATGTAAATATTTATACGATCAATGAATTTGAGGACTATTATTATGGGTATATGGTTCCTGATACCGGATATTTAAAATACTTTTCCCTTCATTTGTACGATGAAGGTTTTGTGCTGCAAATGCCTACCATGGAAGAACCTGAAACAGTACCGGAATTTCATCCAAGAGAAAAATTATTTCAAGTATTAAAAGAGTCTGTTGTATGGGGAGATATCCAAGATATAGAAACGGTAGGGGCTTTGAATGACCGGATCACAAAAGATAATATGCAGGAGGCTGTTCTGGTACAGGAAGCATTTCAGGAACGGCAGATCGGAGAAATTGCGAAACAGATTGCAGAGCGTCCGGATGTGAAAATGGTCTTGATTGCAGGTCCGTCTTCTTCAGGTAAAACAACCTTTTCCCATCGGCTTTCGATCCAGTTACGGGTGAATGGATTAAAACCGCATCCGATCGCTGTTGACAATTATTTTGTAGACAGGGAAAAGACTCCGAAAGATGAAAATGGAAATTATAATTTTGAATGTTTGGAAGCGATTGATACCGTACGGTTTAATCAGGATATGAAAGCATTGTTAAATGGAGAAGAGGTATATTTGCCGATCTTTAATTTTAAGACAGGGAAAAGAATGGAATCTACAAAACCTAAAAGACTGGGAAGTCAGGATATTTTAGTGGTTGAAGGAATTCATTGTCTGAACCCGAAATTGACAGAGATGTTGGATGATTCTAACAAATTTAAAATATATATTAGTGCATTGACACAGTTGAATATTGATGAACATAATCGGATTCCTTCAACGGACGGACGCTTGATCCGGCGTATTGTAAGAGATGCGCGCACACGCGGAACGTCCGCAACACAGACAATTGCAATGTGGAAGTCGGTGAGAGATGGGGAAGAGAAAAATATTTTCCCATTCCAAGAGGAAGCTGACGTGATGTTTAATTCATCGCTGTTGTATGAACTGGCGGTTTTAAAACAGTATGTTGAGCCTTTGCTTTTTGGGGTGGATAAACAGGCGCCGGAATATACAGAGGCAAAAAGACTATTGAAGTTTTTTGATTATTTTGTGGGCATAGGAAGCGAATTTATTCCGACGAATTCTTTGTTGAGAGAGTTTATCGGAGGCGGTTGTTTCCAGGTATAAGAAGAAAGAATGACTGACAGTCCGGATGTTTTGCATCCGGACTGTTTTTCTGTGTTTTCTTTGTATGAAAAGCGAAATAATAGTTGACTTTTAGTTTAGTGTATGTATAATAAATTTTGGTAAACAAAAAATTTAGTGATTGTAAATGTATGTAGAATAAGAGGATGATAAAATGACTATTGAAGAGCAGATAGGAGCAAAGATTCGAGACTTGCGGAACCAGAATGGGCTTACCCAGGAAGAACTTGCGGACAGAACCGAATTGACGAAGGGATTTATCTCTCAGTTAGAGCGAGGACTGACAGCGCCATCGGTATCCACGCTGCTTGATATAGTGGAGTGTCTGGGAACGAATCTGTCAGAGTTTTTTCATGAGAAAGACGACTTACAGGTGGTTTACCGGAAAGAAGATTATTTTGAAAAAGAAGATGAGGATAAAAACAGCATTACATGGCTGATCGCAAGTGCACAAAGCAGAAGTCTTGAACCGATTCTAGTGCGGCTTCAGCCGGGAAAGTCGATGCCTGAAGATAAACCTCATGAAGGTGAAGAATACGGTTATGTACTGGAAGGCGAGATTATTTTACAATATGGAGAAGAGACGTATAAGGTAAAGAAAGGCGATTCCTTTATCTTTCCGGCAGATCGAAAACATAAGATAAGTTCAGCTTGTAAAAGGGTGTCTACGATTTTATGGATCAGCACCCCACCAAGCTTTTAAGGAGGAAGAACATGGCAGATGTGATTTTGGAATTGGATTCCATCAGTAAGTCTTTTGATGGAGAACAGGTAATTGATAATTTAAATCTGGAAATTCAGCGGAATGAGTTCATTACGCTTTTAGGGCCGTCAGGCTGCGGAAAATCGACTACACTTCGGATTATCGGAGGTTTTGTTAAACCTGATGAAGGCAGAGTGTTATTTGAAGGAAAAGATATTACCAATCTGACTCCGGATAAAAGGAATGTGAATACTGTTTTTCAGAAGTATTCCTTGTTTCCTCATATGACAGTTGCAGAAAATATTGCATTCGGTCTGAAATTAAAAAAGAAAAGTCAGCAGTATATCAAGGATAAGATTGCATATGCACTGAAATTGGTGAATATGGAGGGATACGGCAATCAGTCACCTACCGTTTTGAGCGGAGGTCAGCAACAGCGTGTGGCGATTGCACGAGCAATTGTTAACGAACCTAAAATTCTGTTGTTGGATGAGCCTCTTGGTGCGCTGGACTTGAAACTTCGTCATGAGATGCAGCGGGAATTGATCAAAATCAAACAAGAAGTAGGAATTACATTCGTCTATGTTACACATGATCAGGAAGAGGCTTTGACGATGTCAGATAGAATCATTGTAATGAATCAGGGAATCATTCAGCAGATGGGTACCTCTAAGAGCATTTATGATGAACCTCAGAATGCATTTGTTGCAGATTTTATCGGAGACAGTAATATTATCGATGGAATTATGAAAGAAGACCGTCTGGTACAGATTCAAAATGTAATGATTCCATGTGTTGATACGGGATTTGCGAAAAATGAACTGGTAGACGTAGTGATTCGTCCGGAGGATCTGCTGATCGTAGAAGAAGAGGCAGGGTATCTGAAAGGTATGGTTGTTTCCATCATTTTTAAGGGTGCTTATTATGAGATTAAAGTTCGTGTAGATCAGTATGAGTGGAGTGTACAGAGTGTAAATCCGGCGCAGATCGGAAGTATGGTTGGATTGACGATTTTACCGGATAATATTCAGATTATGCATAAACCTCATTCCAAAGACGCGGAGGTCGTAAAAGAGAATGAATAGAGTAAAAAGTATCAATAAAAGAAGCTGGTTAGCTTCTCCGTATATAGTCTGGATCATAGGTTTTACTGTGATACCGATGATTATGATTTTTCGATATGCTTTTACAGATGAAAGCGGCGCGTTTACTGTATCGCAGATTACTGCAATTTTAGATCCGGTTCATTTAAAAGCGTTGATATTTTCTCTTCAGATAGCAATCGGAAGTACGTTCATCTGTATTCTTTTGTCTTATCCTTTGGTTATGGCAATGAGGCGGTTGAATCTGGGAAAACAGGGATTTGCATTATTTATTTTGATTCTGCCCATGTGGATGAACTTCATATTGCGTATTCTGGCATGGCAGATGATCTTGTCGAATAATGGAATTTTGAATTTTCTGTTGCAAAAGATTGGCCTGGAGCCTTTAGCGATTGCAAATTCCGGAACGGCAATTATGATTGGAATGGTATATGATTATCTGCCCTATATGGTGCTGCCGATTTTCAATGCAATAGCGGAAATTGATGAAGATATTATTGAAGCGGCAAAAGATTTGGGGGCTGGAAGTCTGACTATTTTTAGAAAAATTATTTTTCCGTTATCTGTTCCGGGACTGCTGAGTGGAATTGTCATGGTATTTGTTCCGTCTATGACGTCATTTGTCGTATCTGATATTTTAGGCGGAGGAAAACTGCAGTTGGTTGGAAATATTATTGAACAGGAATTTACAAAGAGTATGAATTGGCATCTGGGTTCAGGTTTGTCAGTGTCACTGATGATATTCGTTTTAATCAGTATGGCGTTTACAATGAAACATGATGCAGAAGGGAAGGGGTCCGCGATATGGTAGAAAGAATAAAGGACTGGGTCAGTCGGTTTTATCTCGGATTGATTATATTATTCTTATATGCTCCGATTATGGTGTTGATCGTACTTTCTTTTAATAATTCTCGGTCACGTGTGAAATGGGGCGGTTTTACATTAAACTGGTATGTGCGGTTGTTCTCGAATCGTCAGATATCAGAAGCGCTGACAACAACATTGGTGCTGGCAACTGTTTCGGCACTGATTGCTACCTTGATCGGCGTGATCGGAGCGCTTGGGATTCATGCAATGCGTCAAAAAAACTATCAGATTGCAATGGTGTTTACCAATATTCCAATGGTGAATGCAGACATCGTTACGGGAATTGCGCTGATGCTTTGGTTTGTACGTTTTATTCCACTTGGATTTGGAAGTGTGCTGCTGGCACATATTACATTTAATATTCCTTACGTGATTTTAAGTGTTATGCCGAAAATCCAGCAGATGAATCTGAGTGTGTATGAGGCGGCGAGAGATTTGGGAGCAAATGCAGTTTACGGATTTTTTAAAGTAATTCTTCCTCAGTTGACAGGGGGAATCGTGTCCGGATTTTTTATGGCATTTACGATGTCGATGGATGATTTTGTGATTACTTATTTTACAAAGGGTCCGGGAGTAAACACATTGTCTACGATGATCTATGGCGAAATACGAAAGGGTATCAAACCGGAAATGTATGCATTGTCAACGATTATTTTTGCATTTGTTTTTGTTTTGTTACTTGCAGCGAATTATCTTCCTCAGAGAAAGAGCAAAACAGTAAAGGAGAGGGCTTGATTATGAAAAAAAGAGTTTTATGTGCAGTTATGGCGCTGGCACTGGGAGTAGGACTGCTTGCAACAGGATGCGGTGGTTCAAAGGAAAAAAAAGGAACGCTTACGGTGTTTAATTATGGAGAATATATGGATCCGGCGGTGTTGGATATGTTCTATGATGAAACAGGGATTGAAGTGAAGTACGAAGAAGCATTGACACCGGAAGAAATGTACACGAAGTACAAATCAGGAGCCATTGAGTATGATTTGCTTTGCTCTACGGATTATATGATTGAAAAGTTAATCCAAGAAGGAGAACTTCAGGAAATTGATATTGAATCTATGGAGAATGCGGGAAATATTGGAGAAAAATATTGGGATTTTTCAAAAGCTTTTGACCCGGAGAATAAGTATACGGTTCCATATTTTTGGGGAACTGTAGGAATCCTCTATGATAAGACTAAGGTGAAAGGACCGGTTGATAGTTGGGATGTATTGTTTGATGGGGAATATGCCGGAGAAGTGATTATGCAGAACAGTATGCGCGATACATTATCTGTAGCGTTGAAGGCATTGGGATATTCAGTGAATACCAACGATGAAAATGAAATCCGTCAGGCGTATGACCTTCTGACGAAACAGAAACCGGATGTACAGGCATATCTGGTGGATGAAGCTCGTGATGAAGTAGTTGCAGGCAATGCTGCGATGGCGCTGGTGTATTCCGGAGAAGCATATTTGGGAAGAGAATATAATGGAAATCTGGAGTATGTTGTTCCAAAAGAAGGTTCACAGGTATGGCAGGATTCATGGGGAGTGACAAAAAACTGTAAAAATCTCGATATGGCAATGCAGTTTTTGGATTTTCTCTGCAGAGAAGATGTAGCTCAGATGAATTTTGAATATATATATTATTCTACCCCGAATGAGGCTGTTATTGAATCCTTGTCTGAAGAGGAGCGTAAAGATGAAACATTGGTTCCGGCAGATGAGATAACTGAGAATTGTGAAGTATGTGTGCAGCAGTCTCCTGAGATTCTGGCTTTAGAAAATGAATTGTGGAAACAGTTGAAAGCAGAATAAAAGTAAGAAAAAAGAGAGCATTGTCCAATAAGGAGCTTATCAAGTGTTGGACAGTGTTCTCTTTTTTGCAGGATAGTCCCATTTGGTGTGGCTACTGATAGAAATCCTTGACAGAATCCAGTTTGCAGCTCATATTCTGCAGAAGAAGATCCACCAGCGTGATTGCAGTCATAGATTCTACTACAACAACAGCACGTGGAACGATAATAGGATCATGTCGGCCTTTGATGATAATTTCTGTATTTTCACCGGTTGTAGTAATCGTATTCTGCGGCTGGGCAATGGATGGTGTTGGTTTGATATAGGCACGAAGTACAATACTGGAACCGTCACTCATACCGCCTAAAATTCCCCCTGCATGGTTGGTTTCTTTTTGGACACTTCCATCTTCGTGGATATAAAATGCGTCATTATTTTTGCTGCCGTTGGAAGCAGAAACCTGGTAGCCATCACCGAATTCAATTGCTTTAACGGCGCCGATGGAGGTGATTGCCTGAGAAAGTACAGCGTCCAGTTTTTCAAAGACAGGTTCTCCGATTCCGGCAGGCATGCCGTTTACAACGCATTCTATGATTCCACCGGAGGAATCCAGATTCTGCATCATGCGGTCCAAATAAGCAGAGGCCTCCTGAGCGCGTGAATTATTCGGCATGTATAAAGGGTTCTGCATGATTTCATCATAATGATATTCGGATGTATCTAATACAACCGGTCCAATTCCTTTTGAATATGCGGTTAATGTGATACCGAGTTCTTTTAAAATCAGAGCAGCAACTGCTCCGGCTGCAGTGCGGCCGATTGTTTCTCGAACGGAAGATGGACCGCCGTAATGATAATCGCGGAAACCATATTTTGCATCGTATGTATAGTCGGCATGTCCCGGACGATAAACAGAAGCGATATTACCATAATCATGAGAACGCTGATCCTGATTTCGTATTAAAAGTGAAATTGGTGTACCTGTAGTTCGTCCTTCAAAGATTCCGGACAGTATTTCTACGGTATCTCCTTCCTGGCGTTTTGTTGCATATTTGCTTTGGCCGGGTTTCCGGCGGTCTAAAAATACTTGAATATCGTCTGCTGTAAGAGCAAGTCCGGCAGGGCATCCATCGATGACAACACCAATGGCTGCACCATGAGATTCTCCCCAGGTTGTAATGCGGAATAGTTTTCCAAATGATGAACCACTCATAGTTTTTCCTTCTTTCTGTAAAAAATAGATAGAAAAAGTATATCTCATACGCTTTTATATTGCAACTTGAACATGAAAAAAATTGTTTTATCAGGGAATCCTTAATTTTCATTTAAATCCGAGAAATTTACTGTACAATTTCTAAGATACATAATATAATAATGGCTAGATATTGAGTAAAATAAAGGGAGTAATACTATATGAGCAAAAAAAATAAAAAGCAGAAGGATAAGCAGAACATAGAAGACGAAGTCCTTTTTCTTGATGAGGATTACTGGCTGGATGAGGACGATGAAGAACTGGATGATGCATCAGAAGATGAAGGTGAATATGAGATAGAAGAATATGATGAAATAGAAGATGAAGAGCTTGTTCCGAAAAAGAGAAATCGAAAAAAGATTGGTATTATTATTGGCAGTATCGTAGGTGTGATTGCGGCTGTTTATATAGGTATCTCGATTTTCTTTATGAGTCATTTTTATATCAATACAGAGATTAACGGACATTCTTTTTCTGGAAAAACAGCAGCTGATGTGGAATCTTTTATGAAAAAAGAAGTGCAGGGATATGAACTGACTGTTTATGAGAAAGACAACAAGAAAGATACCATTTTGGGATCGGACATATCTTTGGAATATAAGAAAAATAATGATATAGAGGATGCATTGAAAAAACAAAATGCATTTTTATGGCCTATGGCATTTTTTGCGGAAAGTTCTACACAAGTGGTAGTAGATGTTACATATGATGAGAAGGCATTGAATCAGAAGATTGCTGAACTTCAATCAGTAACAGCAGAGCAGATTCCGGCAGTGAATGCATATCCGAAGTACGATGGGGAGAAGTTTGTTGTAGAACCGGAACAGTTGGGAACAGCAGTGGATATGGAAGTTTTACAAAAGAAGATTCATGAAGCGATTGCAGCTTTTCAGCCGGAGCTTTATATGGAAAAGGAAAAATGCTATGCACTTCCCAAGTATACTTCTGATTCAAAGGAAGTAGAAGCAGCATGTACAGCAATGAATCAATATTTAAAAGCAAGTATTACCTACACTATGGATGAAAATGTAATTGTAGATAAGGAATTGATTTCCACATGGCTGACAGTAGATGATAAAATGCAGGTGATCTTCAATGAAACTGCTGTTAAGGAATGGTTATCTGCCTTTGGCGAGAAATACGATACGATGGGTGGTACAAGAACAATTACCAGCCCTTGGGGAAAAACTGCAGAAGTAAGCGGTGGAGACTATGGATGGTCAATCGATGAAGATACAGAGTTTGCTGCCTTGGTAGCCAGCATTAAAAACGGCGAAGTCGTTACAAAGGAGCCGGCATATTATGATGGCGGAACAGCGGCGTCTCATGGACCGCAGGATTGGGGGACTACCTATCTGGAAGTGGATCTGTCTGCGCAGCATATGTGGTTTATTGTTGACGGAGCGGTTGCCCTCGAGACAGATGTTGTAACAGGAGAGCCAATTCCTGCCAAGGAAACTACTCAGGGAGTATGGTTTGTAAAGGAAATGCAGCAAAATAAGACGTTAGTCGGGGATATTGTGCCCGGCACCGGCAAACCGGAATACGAAACCCCGGTTTCATATTGGATGCGTATTACCTGGTCCGGTATCGGATTTCATGATGCTACATGGCAATCGGCTTTTGGCGGCACACTGAATCAAATTCCGGGTGTCGGCTCACATGGATGTATTAATATGCCGTATGATATGGCGGGAGCATTGTATAATATGCTGCCAATGGGAACACCGGCGATCGTCCATTATTAAATTTGTAAAAAAGAGGAAAGAGGTTATTATGTACGAAATTATAAAAAAGGACGGAATGGCAAAACGCGGACGTCTGCATACCGTTCACGGAACGATCGAGACACCGGTTTTTATGAATGTGGGAACGGTTGCTGCGATCAAAGGCGCTGTTTCTACGGATGATCTGCGTCAAATTAAAACGCAGGTGGAATTGTCCAATACGTATCATTTGCATGTGCGAACCGGAGATCGTGTAATCAAACAGTTAGGCGGACTCCATAAGTTTATGAATTGGGATCGACCGATTCTGACCGATTCCGGCGGATTTCAGGTGTTTTCCCTTGCAGGATTGAGAAAAATCAAAGAAGAAGGAGTACATTTCCATTCCCATATAGATGGAAGGAAAATTTTTATGGGGCCGGAGGAGAGTATGCAGATTCAGTCAAATCTGGCATCGACAATTGCAATGGCACTTGATGAATGTCCGTCCAGTGTAGCAGAACGGGCATATATTGAGCAATCAGTAGCAAGAACAACCAGATGGCTGAAACGATGTAAAGCAGAAATGGAGCGTCTGAACGGTCTGCCTGATACGATCAATCAAAAACAGTTGTTGTTTGGAATTAATCAGGGCGGTGTCTATGAAGATATTCGTGTGGAACACGCCCGTCAGATTGCGGCTTTGGATCTGGATGGATATGCGGTTGGTGGTTTGGCAGTAGGCGAAAGTCATGAGGATATGTACCGTATTCTGGATGCGGTTGTACCGGAACTTCCGGAAAACAAACCGACATATCTGATGGGAGTCGGAACACCTGCAAATATACTGGAAGGTGTTGACCGCGGAGTTGATTTTTTTGACTGTGTATATCCTACAAGAAATGGAAGACATGGACATGTATATACCAATCATGGAAAACTGAATTTATTCAATGCGAAGTATGAACTGGATGAGCGGCCGATAGAAGAAGGGTGTCAATGTCCGGCGTGCAGAAGTTACAGCAGGGCATATATCAGACATTTATTAAAAGCTAAAGAAATGTTAGGTATGCGTCTCTGTGTGTTGCATAATTTGTATTTCTATAATACGATGATGGAAGAGATTCGCGAAGCGATTGAGGCCGGCTGTTATAAGGATTATAAGAAGAAAAAATTAGAAGGTGTGCTTCAAAAGAATTGAGTTTTTATATATTTAAGCAAAAATATGTTGAAGAATGTACAAGGTTTGTGTATAATGTATAGTATTGCTTAAAGAAGTAGTTAGGAGGAAGTAACATGTATGGTTTATTAGCTTCAGGCGGTGGCAGTATGATTACTATCATTTTAGTTTATGCAGTAATCCTCGGAGGAATGTGGTTCCTTTTGATGCGCCCGCAAAAGAAAGAGCAAAAAAGAATTCAGGCAATGCTTTCCACAATGGAAGTTGGAGATACTGTTCTGACAACAAGTGGATTTTACGGTGTAATCATTGATATTACAGACGAAGATGTAATTGTTGAGTTTGGTAATAATAAGAACTGCCGTATCCCGATGCAGAAAGCAGCAATCGCACAGTTGGAAAAACCAAGTGCTGAATAATGTGAGTGTAAAGAACCGGAGGCGTTATGGCTTCCGGTTTTTTTTTAAATGTCCGGGGGATGTTGTTTTGAAATTCGGAAACGAAAAAGAAAACAAAACACTTTCACGTATTAAAGGGTTGAAATGTGTCTGGAAATAGGGTATTATAAATAGAAAAGTTTTTGGAATAAGGAAGGATGAGGCAGAAATGAAGCTGAATATAGGTGTGATCAAAGGAGACGGGATTGGTCCAGAGATTGTAACAGAAGCCATGAAAGTATTGGATAAGGTTGGAGAATTATACGGTCATGAGTTTCAGTATACGCAGCTTCTAATGGGAGGGGCTTCTATTGATGTTCATGGTGTTCCGTTGACAGAAGAGACGATTCAACTGGCTAAGAAAAGTGATGCTGTTTTGATGGGCTCGATAGGCGGGGATGCTAAGACATCACCCTGGTACCAGTTAGAACCTTCGAAGAGGCCGGAGGCAGGTCTTCTACAGATTAGAAAAGAATTGAATCTGTTTGCAAATTTGCGGCCGGCAGTGTTGTATGACGAGTTGAAGGGTGCATGTCCTCTGAAAGAGGAAATCACAGAGGGCGGATTTGATATGATGATCATGCGTGAACTGACCGGGGGACTCTATTTTGGGGCACGTTCTACAGAAGAAATTGACGGAGTTTTAACTGCTTGTGATTCGCTTACATACAATGAAAATGAGATTCGAAGGATTGCAAGAAGGGCATTTGATATTGCAATGAAACGGCGGAAAAAGGTGACCAGTGTCGATAAAGCAAACGTATTAGATTCTTCCAGATTATGGAGAAAAGTTGTGGAAGAAGTTGCCGGAGATTATCCGGAAGTAAAACTTGAGCATATGCTGGTGGATAATTGTGCAATGCAGCTGGTAAAAGATCCAAGACAGTTTGATGTGATTTTGACAGAGAACATGTTTGGAGATATTTTGTCAGATGAAGCAAGTATGGTTACAGGTTCGATCGGTATGCTTGCATCTGCAAGTTTGAATGAGACGAAGTTTGGATTGTATGAGCCAAGTGGAGGCTCAGCTCCTGATATTGCAGGAAAAGGAATTGCAAATCCGATAGCAACGATTCTTTCGGCGGCAATGATGTTGAGATTTTCCTTTGATCTGGATAAGGAAGCAAGTGCAATCGAAAATGCAATCGAACGTGTATTGGAAGAAGGATATCGGACAATTGATATTATGTCAGAAGGTAAAATACAGATTGGTACTTCTGAAATGGGTGATAAAATCTGTAACAATATAATATAATCAGGAAAGTGAGGCTATACATATGAGAAGTGATACAGTTACAAAGGGAATGCAGCAGGCACCTCACCGCTCGCTGTTTCATGCGTTGGGAATGACACAGGAAGAATTGGACAGACCGTTGATTGGTGTTGTTTGTTCTTATAATGAAATTGTTCCCGGACATATGAATCTGGATAAGATTTGTGATGCCGTAAAAATGGGCGTTGCAATGGCAGGAGGAACTCCGATCATGGTTCCTGCAATTGCAGTTTGTGATGGAATTGCAATGGGACATATTGGAATGAAGTATTCACTGGTGACAAGAGATTTGATTGCAGATTCCACAGAGGCTCTTGCAATGGCGCATCAGTTTGATGGATTGGTAATGATTCCAAATTGTGACAAAAATGTACCCGGGCTTTTAATGGCGGCTGCCAGAGTTAATATTCCGACAGTATTTGTCAGTGGTGGTCCAATGCTTGCAGGGCGTGTAAAAGGACAGAAGAGAAGTTTATCCAGCATGTTTGAAGCTGTTGGTTCTTATGCTGCCGGAACAATGACGGAAGAGGATGTTTGTGAATTTGAAAATAAAGTGTGTCCGACGTGCGGTTCCTGTTCCGGAATGTACACAGCTAATAGTATGAACTGCCTGACAGAAGCCCTTGGTATGGGATTGCCGGGAAATGGTACGATACCGGCGGTTTATTCTGCCAGAATCCAGCTTGCGAAACATGCAGGTATGCAAGTGATGGAAATGGTGAAAAACAATATCCGTCCAAGAGATATTATGACAGAAGATGCAATTTTAAATGCATTAACGGTAGATATGGCGCTTGGATGTTCTACAAATAGTATGCTGCATTTACCGGCTATTGCCCATGAGATTGGAATGGACTTTGAGATTGATTTTGCCAATGGAATCAGTGAGAAAACACCGAATCTGTGTCATCTAGCACCTGCCGGTCCGACGTATATGGAAGATTTGAATGAGGCAGGCGGTGTTTCCGCAGTAATGAACGAACTGAATAAGCTGGGCTTGTTACATACAGAATGTATGACTGTTACTGGAAAAACAGTTGGAGAAAATATTGAAAATGCAAAAAATCGTAATCCGGAAGTAATTCGCCCGGTAGAGAATCCATACAGTACAACCGGCGGGCTTGCTGTATTAAAAGGAAATCTGGCACCAGATGGAAGCGTTGTAAAGCGTTCTGCTGTTGTAGATGAAATGTTAGTTCATGAAGGACCGGCCAGAGTATTTGATTGCGAAGAGGATGCGATTGATGCAATTAAAGGTGGAAAAATTAATCCGGGAGATGTCGTTGTTATTCGCTATGAAGGACCAAAAGGTGGACCTGGAATGCGTGAGATGCTGAATCCGACTTCTGCGATTGCAGGAATGGGATTGGGTTCTTCTGTTGCATTGATTACAGATGGACGTTTCAGCGGTGCATCCAGAGGGGCATCCATCGGACACGTGTCTCCGGAAGCGGCAGTGGGTGGCCCGATTGCGCTTGTGGAAGAAGGAGATCTGATCCGAATTAATATTCCGGAATTGAAACTGGAGATTGCAGTATCTGATGAGGAACTTGCAGAGAGAAGAAAGAAATGGCAGCCAAGAGAACCGAAAGTAACTACTGGATATTTGGCAAGATATGCGTCCATGGTGACATCAGGAAATCGTGGGGCAATCTTAGAAATACCAAAGAATCAATAGGAGGAAGGCTCATGCAGTTAACAGGAGCAGAAATAGTAATCGAATGTTTGAAAGAGCAGGGAGTGGATACTGTTTTCGGATATCCGGGCGGTGCGATTTTAAATGTTTATGATGCTTTATATAGGCATAGTGGAGAAATTCGGCATATCTTGACTTCACATGAGCAGGGGGCATCCCATGCTGCAGATGGATATGCGCGAGCAACAGGAAAAGTAGGTGTTTGTTTTGCAACCAGTGGACCGGGAGCAACAAATCTGGTAACTGGAATTGCGACTGCGTATATGGATTCAATCCCGATTGTGGCGATTACATGTAATGTCGGTGTTTCACTTCTTGGAAAGGATAGTTTTCAGGAAATTGATATTACCGGAATCACGATGCCGATTACCAAACATAATTTTATTGTAAAGGATATTACAAAACTGGCGGATACGATTCGAAAAGCATTTAATATTGCTCGCAGCGGACGCCCTGGACCGGTATTGATTGATATTCCAAAGGATATCACTGCTGCAAAAACAAATTATGAATGTGTTGAAATTGAGCCGTATTATCCGGATTCGTCGAATATTTCTGAAAGTGAAGTTGAGACAGCAGTTGCAATGATTAAAAAGGCGAAACGGCCATATATTTTTGTTGGCGGCGGCGCAGTTTTATCTGATGCAAGCGATGAATTGATGGAGTTTGTCAATAAAGTAAATGCACCGGTTACAGACTCGCTGATGGGAAAAGGGGCATTTCCCGGAACAGATCCTCGTTATACAGGAATGCTCGGTATGCATGGAACCAAGGCATCAAATTATGGAGTAAGCGGCTGCGACTTATTAATTGTGATTGGAGCCAGATTTAGCGATCGCGTAACTGGAAATACGAAGACTTTTGCAAAAAAGGCAAAGATCCTGCAGTTTGATGTTGATCCTGCAGAGATGAATAAAAATGTAATGATTACGGCCGGAGTTGTGGGGGATATCAAGGAAGTATTGAAAAAAATCAATGCGAAACTGGAACCGCAGTCTCATACAGAGTGGGTAGAAATGGTCGAGGAATATAAGAAAAATTATCCATTGAAATATCATCCGGAAGGTTTGAGCGGGCCGTTTGTGGTAGAGGAAATTTATAAACAGACCAAAGGAGACGCAGTCATTGTAACGGAGGTAGGACAGCATCAGATGTGGGCAGCGCAATATTATAAATATACAAAGGCGCGAACCTTATTGACTTCCGGAGGCCTCGGAACAATGGGATATGGGCTCGGCGCATCTCTTGGCGCTAAGATGGGATGCCCGGAGAAAACCGTCGTAAATATTGCAGGAGACGGCTGTTTCCGTATGAATATGAATGAGATTGCAACAGCAGTCCGGCATCAGATTCCAATCATAGAAGTTGTTATTAACAATCATGTACTTGGAATGGTTCGTCAGTGGCAGAACTTATTTTATGAACAGCGTTATTCAGCGACTATCTTAAACGACGGAGTTGATTTTGTAAAACTTGCTGAGGCTATGGGGGCAGTAGGAATACGAGCCACAACTCGGGATGAATTTAAAGAGGCATTTGCAAAAGCGCTTACATTGCAAATGCCGGTTTTGATTGATTGTCAGATTGATTGTGACGACAAAGTGTGGCCAATGGTAGCGCCGGGAGCCGCGATCAGTGATGTGTTTGATGAAGAAGATTTGAAACAGAAAAAATAAAATATGAGGAGGAAGAAGAGATGAGCAGAGTATATAATTTTTCTGCAGGACCTGCAGTACTTCCGGAAGAAGTGCTGAAAGAAGCGGCAGAAGAAATGATGGATTATCGTGGAACAGGAATGTCGGTGATGGAGATGAGCCATCGTTCCAAAGCATTTGAAGAAATTATTGAGACAGCAGAAGCAGATTTACGAGAGTTGTTAAATATTCCGGATAATTATAAAGTATTGTTTTTGCAGGGGGGAGCATCACAGCAGTTTGCAATGATCCCTATGAATTTGATGAAGAATAAAGTGGCAGATTATATTATTACAGGTCAGTGGGCAAAAAAAGCTGCTCAGGAAGCTGAGAAATACGGTAAAGTAAATCGCGTTGCATCCTCAGCAGATAAAACATTTTCTTATATTCCGGATTGTTCCGATCTTCCAATATCTGAAGATGCGGATTACGTTTATATTTGTGAGAATAATACAATTTACGGAACAAAGTATAAACAACTTCCAAATACAAAAGGGAAACTGCTGGTATCAGATGTATCATCTTGTTTCCTGTCAGAGCCAATGGATGTCAGCAAATATGGAATAGTATACGGAGGAGTGCAGAAGAATATCGGACCTGCCGGTGTTGTCATTGTAATTATTCGTGAAGATCTGATTACTGAGGATGTACTTCCGGGAACACCTACAATGCTTACATATAAAACACATGCAGACGCAAAATCTTTGTATAATACACCACCGGCATATGGTATCTATATCTGTGGAAAAGTATTTAAATGGTTAAAATCAATGGGCGGACTGGAAGCAATGAAAGAACGCAATGAGAAAAAAGCAAAGTTATTGTATGATTTTCTGGATCAGAGCAAATTGTTTAAAGGAACTGTCGTACCGGAAGATCGTTCGTTGATGAATGTACCGTTTGTAACAGGAGATGCGGAGTTAGATGCAAAATTTGTAAAAGAGGCAAAAGAGGCTGGTCTTGAGAATTTAAAGGGACACCGGACAGTTGGCGGAATGCGTGCAAGTATATACAATGCAATGCCGTATGAAGGTGTTGAAGCCCTTGTTGCATTTATGAAGAAGTTTGAGGAGGCGAATTTGTAAGATGTATCGTTATCATTGCCTGAATCCGATTGCCCAGACGGGAATCGAACTTTTTGATGAGAATTATAGCAGAACAGAAACTATAGATGAGGCAGATGCAGTTCTGGTTCGGAGTGCCGGAATGCATGAGATGGAGTTTAGTAAGAATTTAAAAGCAATTGCAAGAGCAGGAGCAGGTGTTAATAATATTCCATTAGAACAATGTGCTGAAAACGGAATTGTAGTATTTAATACACCGGGGGCAAATGCGAATGGTGTAAAAGAGCTTGTGATAGCAGGAATGCTTTTGGCAGCCAGAGATGTAATCGGAGGCATAAACTGGGTACAGGAACATGAAGAAGACGGAGATCTTGCTAAGGCGGCAGAAAAAGCAAAGAAAGCATTTGCAGGAACAGAATTGGAAGGCAAGAAGTTAGGTGTAATTGGACTGGGTGCAATCGGAGTTCTTGTTGCAAATGCGGCAGTGCATCTGGGAATGGAAGTATATGGATATGATCCGTATGTTTCTGTAGATGCAGCATGGAGATTGTCCAGAAATATCCATCATGCAAAAACAGTGGATGAATTATATAAAGATTGCGACTATATTACGATTCATGTACCAGCTCTTCCGGATACAAAAGGAATGATTAATAAAGATGCAATCAGTTTGATGAAAAAAGGTGTTGTTGTTCTGAATTTTGCACGTGATGTACTTGTAGACAGCGAGGCGATGGTAGACGCACTTGTGTCTGGTGCAGTAAAACGTTATGTTACAGATTTCCCGACACCGGAAATTGCAGGAGTGAAGGGCGCAATTGTAATTCCACATCTTGGAGCATCTACAGAGGAATCAGAAGAAAACTGTGCCAGAATGGCAGTAAAAGAGTTAAGAGATTATCTGGAAAATGGAAATATTAAGAATTCTGTTAACTATCCGGCATGTGATATGGGAGTGAAAGAGGCAGGAAACAGAATTACGATTTTGCATAAAAATATTCCAAATATGATCGGTCAGCTGACAGCGGTATTGGCACAGGAAAATATGAACATTTCCTTGATGACAAATAAGAGTCGAAAAGAATATGCTTATACAATGATTGACGTAGAGGCAGAAGTACCGGAAGCTGTAGAGAAAAAACTGGAAACAATTGAAGGAGTACTAAAAGTACGTGTTATAAAATAATCGAAAATAAAAAGGAAAAGGATGCAGAGATCGCATTTCTTTTCCTTTTTTTTACGGTCAGCGAAATTGTTTTGGCGTAAGACCGGTGTACTTTTTGAATACTTTTGAAAAATAACTTTGATCTTCAAAACCGACTGCAATGGCAATGTCGATAATGGAAAAATCGGTGTTAGTGAGCAGGCGTTTGCTTTCTTCTATTCGAACCATATTCAGATATTCTTTGAAAGAAGAGCCGGTGGATTTCTTAAACATACTGGAAAAATAGGATGGATGGAGATGTACAGATTCTGCTGCATCCTCTAAAGTAACCGGCATCTGAAAATGTTCATATATGTATTGCAAGGCACGCTTGATGATTTCGTTGTTTTTTGAAGGAATATAATTAAACATACTTTCCGAGAACGTTTCTACCACTTCCTGGAGCTTATGGCATAGGGTATCCATGGAGTCAATTTTCTGCAGATTCTGCAAAAAGTGATTGTTTAATTTTAAAATACTGTCTGTGGGCGCGCCTCCTTCGATTGCAGTACGTGAAAGCAGGGTGCACAATTCAATGGCGCGAGGTTTTACTGCATCCAGACTATTTCCTTGTGAAAATAACACATAGCCCAATAAATCATTTAGAACAGCATTTGCAGCTTTTGAGTCCCCCTTTTTTACTTGATTGATCAATTCCTTTTCTTTTTCATAGGGATAGGAATTGGTTTTAAGATTTTCAGCCTTATAACGCTGGATGGATTCATTGATTCTGGACTGTTGTAAAAGTTTTTGGTTGTTTTGAAGCAATTCCTTTTTGCTGTCTGCAATTAAGTTTGAAAATAAATAAAAGAGCAGATGGCTGATGTGATTTACAAGTGCTGGTTCAATGACCGGGATGGAATTACTTTCATCGTATAGTTCCAGAGCTTCTTCTGTAGTAAACGGATATTTTTTTGCAATATCACTGATCAGAATAGAATCGGGTGTATCCATTAAAAAAGGACCGACCAGAATGGAACCGAGGAAGATGTTTCTTGTAAAAAGTGGATAAACAATGTGATTTAATTCTGCATGACAGGCAAAAATATAGGCCTCTCCAAGTGTAATTGCCTTTTTACTGGCGGAAAGATGCATTTTTTCACAGGAATCATAAGAAGGAAGATGTTTTTGAAAAAGTGTACAAAAATGTGGAGAATCTCCTTCTGAAACTAATAGTTTTCCTTCTTCGTTAATAATCTGTATGGGGAGTTTTACGCATTTACTAAAGGTAAGAGCCATAGAATGTATATTTTCCTCCGGGACAATGGTGTATAGTAATGGTTTCATGAGATACCTCCTAAAATACGATACGAAAAATTTTATTTATAAATTTAGTATTATCATATCATAGATTTGAAGAAAATGTATGCTATCGACAAAAATAGGTAAATAATTTATAATTTTCTAAAGAAAGTACAAAAAGAATTTGAGGGTAAATGTATAATTATAGATAAATAAAAACAAACGGAGGAGAGAAAATGGAACTGATTCAGGAAATTTCAGAGTATTTACAAAAAGGGCGTGCAAAAAATGTAAAAGCATTGGTGCAGCAGGCGATCGATGAAGAAATGGATCCAAAGCTGATCCTTAATGAGGGATTATTGGGTGGAATGATGATCATCGGTGCAAAATTCAAAAACAATGAAGTTTTTGTTCCGGAAGTTCTTGTTGCAGCACGTGCAATGAATGCAGGACTTACTATTCTTGAACCAAAATTAATCGAAATTGGAAATGAGCCTTTGGGAAAAGCAGTTGTTGGTAGCGTGCAGGGAGACTTACACGATATCGGTAAAAATCTGGTTGTAATGATGTTAAAAGGAGCCGGTTTCGAAGTGTTCGACTTAGGCGTTGATGTTGAATCAGCAGCATTTTTGGATAAGGCAGAAGAGGTTGGAGCAGATGTGATCTGTATGTCTGCATTACTTACAACAACAATGCCTAAAATGCAGGAAGTGGTTGAATTGTTAAAAGAAAGAGGAGTTCGCGATAAGTATATTGTTATGATTGGCGGAGCACCTGTAAATGAAAGCTTCTGCGAACAAATCGGTGCAGACCATTATACACCGGATGCGGCTTCCTGTGCTGATCTTGCGAAGGAATTGGTATTGGCTGCAAAATAAGAAAAGACAGATGAAGAAAATGATAAAAGGAAACCAGTGAAAATCTGGTACAGGCTTACCCCTACTGTAAACAGGGACGAAGAATCAAAGACCATTGTCGAAAGATGAGAAGGGATTTGGAGGATGAACTGTGAGTCAGGATACTGGATCAATTTTCTTATAGCATTGTCTGGGGTAGGAGGCTTGCTATAAAATATGGTGTAATGAAGAACTCTTTTTGCGACAAAAAGAGTTTATTTTGTTATAATGGCTAAAGTAGATTAAAATGGGTGAAAATACAATGAGAAAGACAGACTTTAAAATTACAATATCAGTAGAGAATGTATTGAGTTGGATGGGGATTTTCCAGGGGCATCATCTGTATGAGGAAGTTTTCGAGGAATTACAGGAGATGCTGCCATTGGCAAAAGAAAAAATAAAACCGATAGCATTGTTGGAAATTGGAAGTTTAAAAAATCAAGAAATAGAGTATAAGGGGGAAAAGATTACAGAGGCGCTTTATTCAATATGTTCCATTGGAAAAGAAATGGAAAACTGGAGTTCGCGGTTTTTTGCGGAAGGAGATTATGTAAAGGGAATGCTCGCAGATGCGATTGCAGATGATTACCTGTTTCAGATGGATGGACAATTGGAAGAGGATGTGATTCAATATGGGCGCATGAAGAAAAAGGGAATTGTGGGAAGAGCAGAAATTCCGAAAGATTTCCCAATGGAACAGCAGCAAGCGGCATACGAGGCAACAGGGGCAGAGAAGGAAGGAATTTTGATTAAGCCTAGTTTTATGTACGATCCGGTTAAAACGCTTTGCTCAATATATTTGCTGGATGATAATGAAAAAAGATTTCGAACCCAGCATGACTGTCGGCGCTGTGATAATTATACCTGCAAACGAAGAAAAACAGATATGGTATCGATTTTGGTACAGATAGAGGGAGAAGAACGTGAAATCTTTGCAAGAAAGTCAGAAAGTTTATTGACGGCTTTGCAAAGACATCAGATCTATCTTCCTGCAATTTGTGCGGGAAGAGGAACGTGTGGAAAATGTAAGGTGCTGGTTTTGGCGGGCGAATGTCCGGCAAGCGGAGAGGATGAAATTTTCTTTTCAGAGGAAGAACTGAAAATTGGATGGCGGTTGGCGTGTTCCCTGTTTCCTGCGTCTGATTGTAAAATCAGGATTGTTGGGAATGAGAATGAAATGGAGGTAGTTACAGCGCATGATTCTGACATTGAGAATGGAGTTGAAAGCACTCCGGATAACGAGGAGAAACATTCTTTTGCGATTGCAGCGGATATTGGCACTACGACAATTGCGATGCAGCTGGTAGATCAGAATAATGGAAGTGTAATTGATACGTATACTTCGATTAATCGACAGCGCGCTTATGGAGCAGATGTAATCAGTCGGATCAATGCATCGAATCAGGGGAAAAGGGATGCTTTGAGAGCCATGATACAAAATGATTTATATAAGGGAGTTTTGAGCCTTACACAAGCGGGAACTCTTCAAGTAGAGAAGATGGTGATCGGCGCCAATACTACAATGGTTCATCTGTTGATGGGTTATTCCTGTGAAACACTGGGGGTATATCCGTTCCATCCGGTAAACATAGATACCATACATACTTGTGCAAAAGACCTGCTTTCTACGGATCAGATGGATTTCCCCATTACGATATATCCGGGAATATCGACTTATGTTGGAGGGGATATTACAGCAGGTTTATATGCACTTGATTTCCATAAAAATGAATCGGTGTCAGTTTTGATTGATCTTGGAACCAATGGAGAAATGGCTATTGGAAAACAAAATCAGATTTATGTCACATCAACAGCGGCAGGTCCCGCATTTGAGGGTGGAAATATTACATGTGGTACGGGAAGTATACCTGGAGCAATCTGTAGTGTTTCTGTAGATGAAAAGAAGAAAGCAAAAGTGGAAACAATCGGTGGGAAAAAACCTTTGGGGATTTGTGGAACCGGTGTTTTGGAAACGACATATGAGCTCTTGAAGGCAGGGGTGATAGAAGAAAGTGGTCTGATGGAAGAAGACTATTTCGAGGATGGCTTTGAGTTATCGCATACAGAAGATATTCGCTTTTATCAGAAAGATATCAGAGAGATACAGCTTGCCAAGTCTGCAGTGAGGGCTGGCTTGGAAACGTTGATTCTGGAGTATGGAATTTCCTATGATGAGATTGAGCATATTTATATTGGAGGCGGATTTGGATATAAAATGAATGTTGAAAAAGCGATTCAAATCGGACTTTTTCCAGAGGAATGTGTAGATAAGATCATTGCAATTGGAAATAGTTGTTTGAAGGGGCTCGTAAAAAGCCTGAGAGATCCAGAAGCGGAGGTGCGTTTTGAGGAAATTGTAACCAGCTCAAAAGAAATTGAACTTTCATCCAATAAAAAGTTTCAGGAGTTTTATGTAGAATATATGATGTTTTAAGTAAAAGAAAACGAGGCGGTTTTTGATCATCGCCTCGTTTTCTTTTACTAGTTTTAAAGGTTTCACATAAGCTCTTTTTCTGCAAAGTTCAGAATTTTTTCTGCTTCTGCAATCAATTCGGCGGGAGCTTCAAAATCGCCGTCCTTCTGAATGAGTTCTCGTGCACGTTCTTCAGCTCGAACGTTTAATGGTATTTCGCCGCGTGCGGACCAGTCAGCCCAGACACTGTCAAATCCAATTTCAGGCTGAAATACTTCATCATACAGGTGGTCCAGTGTGTGATCCTGAACCAGGAATGTTTCCTCATCATTGATGACTGCTTCCAATGCTTCCAATCCCATTTCTTCAGGTGTATATTCCATGGCACGCTGTGCTTTTCGGATGATTGCCATCATTTCGTTATCCAATACAAGCTGTCCCAGTGAACAAGCCATGTTACTTGCAAGACATCCAAAACCAGTAATAATCGTACCATGTGCCATACCAGGAAGAATTCCATTCAGCATTTTTTCATAAGCTGCCTGTTCATCCATTGCACAAGAGGTGGTAGTCATACCATAAATATCTGTCATAAAACCAATCCTATTTGCTAATTGAACACAAAGTGTACTGGAGATACCGGTTTCAGGAAGGCCCAATATACTCTGTGCGTTCTTCATGTTTGCAAAAAATGTTCTGGATCCATAGAATAAAGTACAGTTTGGATTGATCAAATATGCAACACAGGCAAATCCAAGAATTTCTGCATGAGCCTGAGTGACAGTACCAGCTACGGATAATGGGGATGTAAGACCGCCCATCGGAGCAGAAAGTACGCTGGTAGGGATTCCGGCGCCAATGATATATTTCATAGTATCTGTAATTTCTTTTGGCAAGAATAAAGGAGATTCCGGAGAAATACCAACCATACCAATAGGATTTTCAGTCAGTTCATCTGCACCGCCTCCATATACTTTAAAAAGTTCTGCAATATATTTCGCATTGTTTGCCATGGATACTCCAGGACCATAGATTGGTTTTCTGGAATATTGGAACATGGTAGCTGTCTGCTTGAGTTGTGTGATCTCAGCCGGAACATCTGACGGATATAATAAGGCACAAGGGATGTCCAGTTCCGGCAGTTGGTTCATAACCCGAATGGTATCAACCAGATCAGTCAACATACCGTTTCGTTTTGTTTTATGTATGGGATCTAAAATCCATGGCGCACCACCGGTGCTGTGTGTGATTGTTTTATAAAGTTCAGCAATTGTTTTTTTACCGGATGCGTGACAGGTAAACGTAAGTGTTTGCTTTAAATTTTGAATGGTTTTTTCGATTAGAGATTCGCTGAATAAGATGCGCTCACCCTTTTCTGTACAATTGTGTTCGCATAATGCTTTTCGAATCTCAGGATCTTCAACTTTCATACCAATCTTGCAAAGAATATCAACACTATACTGGTGAAGAAATTCAAGTTGTTCCTGATTTGCATAACTAAGCTGTGGAATATACATAAGAATCCTCCAAGATAAAATATTAAAATCATAAACGTGAAGTATTGCTTTGTTATACCCATCATATATCGGAGAATATTAAAAGTCAATACATTTGTGAAAAAATATATATAATTTCATTTAAATAAAAAATAACGAAATATTTTTAAGGCGAAAAAGCTGGAAAATGCAAAAAAATCGTGTATAATAGAAGAGAAATATGTTTTTCATCTTGAAATTTTAAATAAAATTATAGTATAGGAAAAAAACATATGAAAATGTTGAAATAGAAAAGAATAAAGAAAGAAGTGAACAGTATGGGGAATCTTGACAAAATAGGAAGAAGTATCAGGAGTCTTAGAAAGGCAAATAAAATTACATTGCAGCAGATGGCGAGTGAAACAGGACTTTCAACGGGTTATTTGAGTAATATAGAAAGAAATATTACAAGTCCTACATTGATGAATCTGCAGAAAATATGTGAGGTTTTTAATACATCTCTAGGAGACCTTATCGAACGAAACGCACAGGAACGAATAGTGATCAAAAAAGAAGAACGCGAGAGTTATCTGGATAATCAATCAGATATGAAAATTGATATCGTAGACTTTGGGATTGAACAGGTTTCTTTTTTATTTGTGCATTTGGAGCCGATGTCTGATACGAGAGAAGAGCGCTGGACCCATGAATTTGACGAGGTAGGAACTGTGCTGAGCGGTCAACTGACAGTCTTATTGGAAAATGAGGAGATTGACCTTCAAGAAGGTGATAGTATTTTTGTAAAGGCAAATACAAAACACAGCTTTTTTAATAAGAGTACGGATCAAGCGTCTGTATCGCATTGGACGCGGATCAACAAAGAGGAATTCTCTAGTGAAGAAGATGAAGAAGAGTAAATAATATCATATATGTGAAAATATACAAATCGGACGATTCTACTTATAATAGGAAGTCCGATTTTTTTTATTGTCAAAAATGTGCAAATTTCATAAAAATAAGATTTTGTGTGAAGGAATATGGTTGACTATTTACAAAAACCATGTTATTGTTTAAATAAATCATAAACGTGAAAAAAATAATATAATTTCATAAGGAGAGAATTTAAAATGGATTTAATTCGAGAAAGACAGTTAAAAGCATGCAGATTATTAAGAGAAAACGGATTTGATAAAGCAGTCATTGGTGATCCGATGTCTGTTGATTATCTTACTGGAATCCACATTACACCATACGAACGTTTTTATGCGTTGGTTGCAGATGCAGAGAAAGAAACTTTTGTAATGATGGTTCCAAGTGTTGATACGGATTGTATGAAAGGCGTTGTTCCGGAAAAGACATATTTGGATGAAAATGGTCCGGCAGCACTGATCGAAGAAGTAATTGGAGAATGTGGTAAGCTGGCAGTAGAGAAGAAATATTTTAATATGATGATTGGGGATATTTTCACTTCACTTCCATGCGAAGTATGTGATATCGGAGATAGCATTTCCAGACTGCGTATGTATAAAGATGCTAAAGAAATTGAGGCAATGCAGACGGCGGCTGAAATTGTTGATAAAGCAGTTGACTATGTATTTGACAAGATTAAGCCTGGAATGACGGAAAGTGAACTGAATATGATGCTTTTAAATTACATGTCTCAGTATCCGGGATTTAGTACAGAGGAAATTATTATCCTGGTTCAGGCGGCAGACAACTCTGCAAATCCGCATGGAGCAAGCGGAGACTATGGATTTAAAGAAGGCGATATTATTTTAATGGATTTCTGTGCCTATTACAAAGGATATTGGTCAGATACAACCCGGTGTCTGTTTGTTGGGCATGTTGGTAATCCAAAACTGGAAGAAATATATAATATCGTGCTTCACGCTAATTTAACTGCGATTTCAAAAGTAAGACCGGGAGTGAAGGCAAAAGAAATTGATAAAGCAGCAAGAGATTATATTACAGAAGCAGGATATGGCGAGTTTTTCTTACATAGAACAGGTCATGGACTTGGTTTAAGTGTACATGAGGAACCGTATATTACGTCGGTAAATGAACTGGTACTGGAAGAAGGCATGACTTTTACGATCGAGCCGGGAATTTATCTGCAGGGAATCGGCGGAGTTCGTCTGGAAGACGATATTTTGGTAACAGAAGATGGGTGTGTAACATTGACACACAGAAGTAAAAAATTAGAAGACAGCATTGTTCCGATCAGATAATGAAAAGTACAAATTAGGAAGTGTAGGAGAGTTGTTATGAGCGAAAAGAATACAGGAAGTAAATTAAAGAAAAATATGCCAACTTTGATTATCTTGGTTTTGTCAGGAGCAATGATTTATGCATTGCCATACTTCAGAAATTATTATTATGATGCATTTGTTGCTAGTTTTGGGATTACAAATACGCAGATGGGAGCGCTTGGGAGCGCATATGGAGGTTTCAGTATTATTGCATATGCATTAGGTGGATTTTGTGCAGACCGCTGGCCGGCAAGATATCTGATGACAATTTCACTTATTACAACGGGAGTTTTGGGCTTTGTATTGCTGTTATTCCCGCCATATCCGGTTGTCATGCTAATTCATTGTGTCTGGGGAATTACCTCTATTCTTACATTTTGGAGTGCTTTGGTAAAGGCGATACGTTCTCTTGCAAATTCAGATGAGCAGGGAAAAGCGTTTGGTTTCTTTGAAGGTGGACGTGGGGTTGTCAATATGGTTCAGTCTGCATTGATTCTTGCAATGTTTGGATATCTTGCAAAAGTATATTCTGATCAGACTGCATTGTCTGCAATTATTATTGTATACTCATTGATTAATGTATTACTTGGTATCTTGGTATTCTTTATGTTTAAGGAGCCGGAGAGCGACGGCGAAAAAGAGGAAAAAGACAAGAAACTTTTCAATAAAGCAATTTTAAAACGTGTTGCAAAAATGCCGACAACCTGGCTGCAGATTGTAATTATTTTCTGTTCTTACGGAATGATCATCAGTTATTTCTATATTACTCCGTATGCTACCAGCGTATTTGGAATGTCTGCTGTTATTGCTGCTGCATTGGGATATTTTTCACAGTATTGCCGCCCGGTGGGATGTTTCGCATCAGGTGTGATCGCAGATAAAATAGGTTCCTCTAAAGTTGCGGCAGTTTCGTTTGGGATTATGATTGCCGGAATTGCAGGAGTTATCTTTACACCGGGACAGCCGTCCATGCTTTGGATGCTGCTAGTGTTTATTGCAGCAATTTATGTATCTATGTATGCAATTCAATCCATGCATTTTGCGATTATGGAAGAAGGAGAATATCCGTTGGAGATTACAGGTACAGCAACAGCGATTATTACACCTCTTGGTTACAGTGCTGAATTTTTCATGCCGTTGATCGCAGGCGTTTGTCTGGATAAATGGGCAGGAGCTACGGGATATAAGGTATTCTTTGGTGTGCTCTGCGTGATGGCTGTCGTAGGTTTACTTGCCAGTGTTGCATGGATGGGAGTAACAAAAGAAAAAAGAAAACTGATTCAGGAGTCAAAAAAGAAAAAATAAAGAATTGAATGAAAGAATATGAAAAAAATATATTGGATACTGCCATGAGAGCTGGCAGTATCCTCTTATCAAGTGGAGCAGAAATCTATCGCGTAGAAGAAACAATGCAGAGAATTTTACAATACTATGGATTGATTGAGAATGGGATCTTTGTTTTAAGTAATGGGATTTTCTTTACATCGGAAAATGAGCGGTTTGAGATGTATGCAAAGGTGTCTCATATTCCATTTTCAGGTGTGCATATGGAAAAAATAACAAAGGTCAATGAATTGTCCAGAAGGATCGAGCAGGGAGAATATGCTGTAGAAGATGCGCTGGAAGAGTTAAAGTACATAGAAAAACTCGGGAACAAGAGCGTGCTGGAAACTATGCTGGCATATGGTCTTGGAGCTGCTTGTTTTTGTTATACATTTGGAGGAAACTTATATGATTCCGGCGCAGCATTTCTTTCGGGAGTGTTTTTATATTGTTTGACTTGTTTCTTTGAAACAAGAAAAGAAATTCCATCTAAAATCATAAGGAATATAATGGCAGGTTTTGTTGCTGCAGGCGCAGGGTTGATCATTTTTAAGTTGGGAATAGGAGATGATGTAAATAGTATTATTCTGGGAGGGATTATGCCTTATTTACCGGGCGTTTCATTTGTAACAGCAGTCAGAGAACTGGCTAATTCAAATTATATTGCGGGCTGGGTCCGGTTTCTGGATACGCTTTTAATTACTAGCGGACTGGCAATTGGAGTTGGTATTGCGATTTATTTGTTATAAAAACGGAGGAAGATGCATGGTTATATCGTTATTATCTCAATTTTTTGCTGCATTTCTGGGTACAATTGCTTTTTCTTCTATTTTTCAGGTTCCGCATAAATATTATTTGCACTGTGGTGTGATAGGCGGTCTGGGATGGGGGATCTGCTGGCTGTTAACAAATGCAACAAATGTTTCTTCTTATATAAGTACGTTGTGTGCGACAGTATTTGTTGTGTTATGCTCCAGAATCTGCAGTACAAGTGTAAAATGTCCTGTTACGGTATTTTTATTGTCTGGAATTTTTCCGCTTGTCCCCGGAGTAGGGATATATTGGACTATTTATTATTTAATAGAAGGAAATATATTTCAATGTTCGGGGTATGGAAGACATACACTGGGGATTGCGGTAGCTATTGTTTTGGGAATTTTATTTACCTTTGAGATTCCGTCAAGTGCAATTTCAAAAATATGTGATTTTAATAGAAAACGAGGAGAGAAACTATGAAAAGACAAAATCCAAGCGTATTTAATGATATTGTAGGACCGGTTATGATTGGACCATCCAGTTCTCATACTTGCGGTCCTTCTCGCATTGGCTATCTGGCACAACAGTTGTTGCCAGGGGCGTTAAAAAAGGCGACAATCGCGTTTGCAAAAGAAGGGGCGTATACGTTAATGTATAAGGGACAGAGGTCTGATATGGGCTATGTCAATGGTTTGCTGGGAAGAAGACCGGAAGACCCTGCATTGAGAAATTCATTTTCAGATGCGAAGGCGGCTGGAATAGAAGTAGAATTTGTAATCGAGGATTTCCCGCCGACTGTACCCAATATTTCTCATTTAATCCTTGAAAATACAGAAGGAAAAGTGGTGGAGGTGCATTCGGATTCTACTGGAGGCGGAACAGTTAAATTGTTACAAGTAGATGGATATCCGATTACGATTGTAGGAGATTGCTATGAGGTTCTTATTTTTACGGATTATTCGGAAAGGGATGCAGAGCAGTTTATGGAACAATTGCAGGCAAGGCTTCCGGAGGATGAAGGAAATGCTATTTCAAGTTTTGAAGGAAAATGTTTGATTAATTTAAAGCAACGTATGGAAGTACCGAAAGAATTTTTGGAAAAAGTGAAAGAAATGGAACATGTAGAAGAAGTAAGATATGTAAAACCGGTATTAGCTGTTCCATCCAATCGGCATGCAAAAATTCCGTTTGTAAGTGCGGAAGAAATGCTGAAGGTTTCAAAAGAAAACGGAAAAGAATTATGGGAACTTGGGATCGCATATGAAATGGCTCGAAGTGGTTGGGACTATGAAGCAGTTTGGAAGTACATGGAAGGTGTAGTTGAGACTATGGAACATAGTTCCAAAGAGGCATTAAAAGGTGAAATTGATATGTCTGGCATCATTGAGCCAACAGCGGGAAAAGTGGAACAGTATATAAAGAAGAATACAAAAGCGTTGGACATGGGTGTGTTGAATACGGCAGTTCCATGGGCCATGGCTACAATGGAATACAGCAGTGCTATGGGCGTTGTACTTTGTGCTCCTACAGGCGGTTCGGCGGGAATCTTTCCGGGAGCTGTTCTTGGAACAGCAAATCATCTGGGGCTCTCTATGGAAGAAAAAGTAAAAGCGATGTTTGTAACTTCTGTAATAGGAATTGTAATGAGTAAAGATTGCAATTATTCGGCTGAATTATATGGATGTCAGGTGGAGCCGGGGGCGGCATCGGGAATGGCTGCGGGAGCGCTTGTGTATATGATGGGCGGAACTCCGGAACAGTGCTGTATGGCTGCATCTTGTGCTGTTCAGAATATTCTTGGGACAATTTGTGATCCGGTAGCCGGGTTGGTGCAGATTCCATGTATCAATAGAAATGCAATGTCAGCAGCAAATGCGGTTGTATCTGCAAATATGATTATGGGTGGATTTGATCCGTTAATACCACTGGATCAGACGGCTGAGACTTTATTTCGAGTAGGAAAACAGCTTCCTTCGGAATTACGATGTACCTGCAAGGGTGGATTATGCATTACTCCATGTGGAGCGCAATTGGCGAAAGAGCAGGATATTCGAGATGCTGCCCGCTAAATCTTAAATTATGACAAAAAAAATAGATTTACTACAAGAATAATTTTGGAAAAATGTTATGATTTAGAAAAATGAACCATTCGAGGAGGAACAGAGAATGAAAATGAATATGAAAGAATGGGTGGCTGAAACCATCAAGTCAGAGCGGAAAAAAGCAGCCCCGATTTTATCTTTTCCGGGAGTTCAGCTGATTGGACATACGGTAGAGGAACTGGTGAGAAATGGAAGTTTGCAGGCAGACTGTATGGAGGCAATTGCAAAAAAATTTAATACAGGTGCGGCGTTTAGTTTGATGGATTTGTCAGTGGAAGCGGAAGCATTTGGAAGTCCTGTCAGCTATTTTGAAGATGAAGTTCCAACAGTTACGGCTGCATTGGTTCATGATGAGGAAGAGGCCGATCAGCTGGAGGTGCCGAAGGTAGGAGCAGGACGTACAGGAGAATGCATTAAGGGAATAAAGGAGGCAGCACAGCGGATTACAGACAGACCGGTTCTTGCGGGGATTATCGGACCGTTTTCCCTGGCAGGTAGATTGCTGGATATGACAGAAATAATGATTCTTTGTTATGAAGAACCGGAATTGGTGGAGACTGTATTAGAGAAAGCAACGGAATTTCTGATTGCGTATTCGCTGGCGTTTAAAGAAGCTGGAGCTAACGGAATTGCAATTGCAGAGCCGGCAGCAGGGCTGCTCTCTCCGAGTTTGATCAAAGAATTTTCTACTCCGTATGTGCAGAGAATTCGAGATGCAGTAGAGGATGAGAATTTTATGATTATGTATCATAATTGTGGAAATATTATTCCGCTGTTAGATAATATCCGGGAGATTGGTGTAGGATCATATAGTGTAGGAAATGCTGTAGATATGGAGACAACATTAAAAGGACTGCCAGCTGATGCAGTGGTCGTTGGCAATCTGGATCCGGCAGGTGTTTTGAGAAACGGAACACCTGAGGAAGTGCGGAAAGAGGCGTTAAAATTATTAGAAAACTGCAGTAAATATCCAAACTTTGTGATCTCCAGCGGATGTGATATGCCACCGCAGACACCGATAGAAAATATTCAGGCGTTCTTTGATGCGGTAGAAGAGTATTATAAATAAGAAGTGCGAATTAAATAACAGATAGAATCAATTTGCCAGATGAAAAGAATTCTGTAATTATCAAATCAATGATAGTTATAGAATTCTTTTCAATTTTCTGAGAAAAGAAGGCTTTTTTAATTTAACACATTAAAACGAAAAAGGTATTGACATAACTTGTATAATTGTATACAATTATACAAGGATTCAAGAATACATAAATGTGATTATTAGGAGGAAGCAATCATGGAAAATCGAAAAGTTTTTTTTAACTATCATACGAATTTATTAGAATTGGAAGAGCATATGTATCCGCTTGTGGATGTAAAGACACCAAACACATTCCGCAATTTATTCCGGTATGATGAAATTCCGAAAATTGCTTTCAATGACCGTATTGTTCCACATCATATGCCGGATGAGATCTGGATTACAGATACGACTTTCCGCGATGGTCAGCAGTCCAGAGCTCCATATACAACAGAGCAGATTGTAACTATTTATGATTATTTTCACAGGCTGGGAGGACCAAATGGAAAGATACGCCAGTGTGAATTCTTCTTATATAGTAAAAAAGACAGAGATGCAGTGTATAAATGTATGGAAAAAGGTTATGAATTTCCCGAAATAACAAGTTGGATCCGGGCAAGTAAGAAGGATTTTGAGCTTGTTAAAGAGATTGGATTAAAAGAAACAGGGATACTCGTAAGTTGTTCTGATTATCACATTTTTTATAAATTAAAAATGACCAGACGGGAAGCAATGGAACACTACCTTTCTATTGTAAGAGAGTGTATGGAAACAGGAATACGTCCAAGATGTCATTTGGAAGACATTACGCGTTCTGATATTTATGGTTTTGTGATTCCGTTTTGTGTCGAACTGATGAAATTGATGGAAGAATACCAGATTCCTGTGAAAATACGTGTTTGTGATACAATGGGATATGGTGTGAATTATCCGGGAGCAGTGATTCCACGTTCAATTCCGGGAATTATTTATGGAATAATGGTTCATGCAGGTGTGCCTAGTGAATTAATTGAATTTCATGGACATAATGATTTTTATAAAGCAGTCAGCAATTCGACTACTGCTTGGCTCTATGGCGCCAGTGGCGTAAACTGTTCTTTATTTGGAATCGGAGAGAGAACAGGAAATACTCCATTGGAAGCAATGGTGTTTGAGTATGCGCAGCTTCGTGGGACTTTAGATGGTATGGATACGACAGTGATTACAGAACTGGCAGAATATTATGAAAAAGAGATTGGATATCGTGTGCCGTCACGTACCCCGTTTGTAGGAAAAAATTTTAATGTAACAAGAGCGGGAATCCATGCGGATGGAATGTTGAAAAATGAGGAAATCTACAATGTGTTTGATACAGAGAAGTTTTTGAACAGACCGGCGATGGTTGCAATATCGAATACTTCAGGAGTTGCAGGAATTGCTTATTGGATCAACACATATTACAAATTACCAAAAGATAAACAGGTGGATAAGAATTCAGAACTTGTCAGAGCAGTAAAGGCATGGATTGATAAAGAATATGAAGAAGGTCGGATTACAGTCTTGACAGATGAGGAATTAGTTGAGAAAATAAACAGTGTATGTGAGACGCTGCATATAACATTGTAACAGGAGGCTGTGTAGTAGAATGGAAGAGTATCAGGAACATTCGCTAAGCAACCGGGTCTTTCAGAAGATTCGGGATAATATTTTAAATGGCGTTTATAAAGAGCAGGATGAGCTGCGTGAAAATACGATCGGTAAAGAGCTTGGAGTCAGCAGAACTCCTGTCAGAGAAGCGCTTCGTCAGCTGGAGCTGGAAGGATTGGTTACAATTGTTCCAAACAAAGGGGCTTATGTAACCGGGATTACAGCGAAGGATGTCCGGGATATTTATACGGTGCGGTCTTTGTTGGAAGGATTGTGTGCCCGTTGGGCAACAGAACATATTACAGAAGAGCAGTTGGATGAATTAGAAGAGATTGTTCTTCTTTCAGAGTTCCATATGAAGAAAGAAGGGCACAATAATACAGAGCAGATTGCAATTTTGGATGGCAGATTCCATGCAGTTTTATATGAGGCTTCAGACAGTCGGATTTTGGGACATGTATTAACTGATTTTCACAGATATGTACAAATGGCAAGAAAGTCTTCGATCGTATCAGAGGAGCGTGCGCGAAAGTCGATTCGTGAGCACAAGCAGATTTTGCGTGCTATCCGGGATAAGGATGCAGACTTGGCAGAACAGCTTGCGAATGAACATATTTTACATGTGATACAGAATTTGAAAAAGCAAGGGTTTGGTCAGAAATAGTAATTGAAATGAGGGGACCGGTTTGAAAATCGTATAAGTATGTTAGAATCAGGAGGAGTTTGACAATGGAAAAAATCAAAATGACAACACCACTCGTGGAGATGGACGGCGATGAAATGACAAGGATTCTCTGGAAGATGATCAAAGAAAATCTTCTGGAGCCATATATTGAGTTGAATACAGAGTATTATGACCTTGGACTGGAACATAGAAATGAAACAGATGATCAGGTAACTGTTGATTCTGCTAATGCTACAAAAAAATATAAGGTAGCAGTAAAATGTGCAACAATTACTCCAAATGCGGCACGTATGGATGAATATGATCTGAAAGAAATGTGGAAGAGTCCAAATGGAACGATTCGTGCAATTCTGGATGGAACGGTATTTCGTGCTCCAATCGTAGTAAAAGGAATTGAGCCATGTGTGAAGAATTGGAAGAAACCAATTACGATTGCAAGACATGCTTATGGAGATGTATATAAAGGATCAGAAATGAAAATACCTGCTGCCGGTAAAGTTGAGCTGGTCTATACTTCTGAAGATGGAAGTGAGACAAGAGAATTGGTACATAACTTTGCAGGTCCTGGAATCGTGCAGGGAATGCATAATATTAACAATTCCATTGAAAGTTTTGCAAGAAGCTGTTTCAACTATGCATTAGATACGAAACAGGATCTTTGGTTTGCTACAAAAGATACAATATCGAAAAAATATGATCATACATTTAAAGATATTTTCCAGGAAATCTATGATGCTGAATATGCGGAGCAGTTCAAGGCGGCAGGAATCGAATATTTCTATACTTTGATCGATGATGCGGTAGCACGTGTCATGAAGTCAGAGGGAGGATATATCTGGGCTTGTAAGAACTATGATGGAGATGTTATGAGTGATATGGTGTCTTCTGCTTTCGGTTCTCTTGCAATGATGACTTCTGTATTGGTATCTCCGGATGGATATTATGAATACGAAGCTGCCCATGGAACTGTACAGCGTCATTATTATAAACATTTAAAGGGAGAAGAGACTTCTACAAACTCTGTGGCAACTATTTTTGCATGGACAGGAGCACTTCGTAAACGTGGAGAATTAGATGGCAATCAGGAATTGATGGAATTCGCTGATAAGCTGGAGAAGGCTACAATTGATACGATTGAAGCCGGAGAAATGACAAAAGATCTTGCTTTGATCACTACAATCGAAAATCCAAAAGTATTAAATAGTGAAGAGTTTATCAAAGCAATTGCAACCCGACTGTAAGAAAATAAAATAGGACTGTCTTCCTCTGTAGTAGAACGGAAGGCAGTCCTGCTTTTTATATGTGCGTTTTTTTATTCGGCGAGTTCTTCCCATTTTTCGTATAAAAGCTCTAATTCAGAATTATTTTGATCTTTTTCGATTGCAAGCTCCTGGCATTTCACAGAATTTGTGTATACTTCTTCAAGCGTCATTTGCTCATCGATTTCTTGATTGCGTTCTTCCAGAGAAGCAATTCGTTCCTCGGTCTTTTTTAATTCGTTTTTTCGCTTTCGTTCTCTTGCCTGTTGTTCCTTTTGTTCTTGCCAGCTGGCTTTTGAATCGGACGTAACTGCAGAGGCTGTTGGTTCAAAATTTTGTGATTGAGTATTTACAAAACCTCCGGTCGGCGATTTTGCAGAACCTGTATAGGCAAGGGTAAGTTCTTCTTTTTTTTCTAAATAATAGTCATAATTTCCGATATAATTTACAAAAGAATGGTTGACAAGCTCCAGAATACGCGTTGCCGTTTGGTTGATAAAATAACGGTCATGGGAAACATATAAAACGGTTCCGGTATACTCGTTCAGTGCCTGCTCAAGGATCTCTTTTGAAAGGATGTCCAAATGGTTGGTCGGCTCATCCAGAATCAGGAAATTTGCTTCGGAAAGCATAAGTTTTGCGAGGGAAACACGACCTTTTTCTCCACCGCTCAGATCGCCTACGAGTTTGAAAACATTATCTCCGGTAAATTGAAATGCTGCTAATGTATTGCGGATTGCTGTATTGGTTAAAGTCGGATAGTCATCGGAAATTTCATCAAAAATACTTTTTTGATCATGCAGTACGTGGTGTTCCTGGTCGTAATATCCGATTTTAACTTTGGCTCCGAGTTCATAAGAACCGGAATCTGCATCAACAATTTGATTCAGAATTTTTAAGAGCGTTGTTTTTCCGGTTCCATTATCTCCAATGATAGCAACATGTTCTCCACGTTTGATTTCAAAGCTGATATCGGAAAATAAACATTGAGTATCAAAGCATTTTGTAAGATGTTCGATTTTTAGAACATCATTTCCGCTGATACAGGAAGGCTCCAGTGAAAAATGCATTTCCTGAGAGGTTTCCTGCGGTTTTTCAAGAACCTGAATTTTATCTAACATTTTTTCGCGGCTTTCTGCCCGCTTGATTGATTTTTCGCGGTTAAAGGACCGAAGTTTTTCAATAACAGCTTCCTGGTGTTTGATTTCACGCTGTTGATTCAGATATTCTTTCATCTGAGCATCGCGAATCAGTTTCTTTTTATCTGCATAGGCTTTGTAGTTGCCGGTGTACATGCGGACAGCGGCATTTTCTATCTCAACGACTTTTGTTACAACGCGGTTTAAGAAAAAGCGGTCGTGAGAAACGATGAAAACAGCTCCCGGGTAATTTAAAAGATAGGTTTCCAACCAGGTGATGGAATTTAGATCTAAATGGTTTGTAGGCTCGTCCAGTAGTAAAATATCCGGTTTTGTTAAAAGGAGTTTACCTAAGGAAACACGTGTTTTTTGTCCGCCGGAAAGGGTAGAGGTCTGTTTTGCAAATTCCTCTTCTTTGAATCCCAATCCTTTCAGAACACCAACAATTTCGCTTTCATAAGCATATCCATTGCGGGATTCGAATTCAGACATAAGCCGGTGGTATGTATTTAAGCGTTGTTCTAAAGCCACTCCGGAAAGATGTTTTAATTCCAATTCAATGGAGCGGATCTGCTGTTCCATTTCTATCAGATCGGCTTTTGCTGTTCTTAATTCTTCATAAATGGTATCTCCTTCAGTGAGTGACTGCTGTTGGGCAAGATAACCAATTGTTTTTCCTTTTGTCAGAACAATGGTGCCGTCATCAGGCAGTTCTTCGTTCATGATCATTTTCAAAATTGTAGATTTACCTGCACCATTGACACCGACAAGGGCAGCTTTTTCCCGGTCTTCTATGTGAAAAGAACCATTACGGACAATGGTGTGTTCTCCGAATGATTTTGATAAATTATGGCATGCGAGTATCATAAAACCCTCCTATTTTAAAATAACATCATTTCTAATTATAACGAAAAAAGCATAAAAAACAACAGTCTATCAGAAAAAGTGAAAAAATTGTACTTGAAAAAGTACTCAAAACATTGACAAAAGTTTGACTTTGTTGTTGTTATTTTATATAATAAATATCAGTGAACATGGACTTGGAGGAATGATTTGTGGAAGCAAAGTCAATATCAAAAGCGGTAATCAGTCGTTTGCCGCGGTATTATAGATATTTGGGGGATTTGATGGAAAATGGAGTAGAACGTATTTCATCGAATGAACTCAGTAAAAAAATGAATGTTACCGCATCTCAGATTCGTCAGGATCTGAATAATTTTGGCGGTTTTGGTCAGCAGGGATATGGGTATAATGTTAAATATCTTCATGCAGAGATTGGCAAAATACTGGGATTAGACAGGAGCCATAATATGATCATTATCGGTGTCGGCAGTCTGGGGCAGGCACTTGCAAAATATCAGTCTTTTGAGAAAAGTGGTTTTGTTTTAAAGGGATTATTTGATATAAACCGTAGTTTAAAAGGAACATCTATTCGTGGCATCAAGATTCAAATGATTGATGAGTTGGAAGAATTTTTAAAAAACAACGATATCGAAATTGCAGCGTTGACACTTCCAAAAGTAAAAGCGATTGAAGTGGCCGATTTGCTGGCAAAGAGCAGTATCAAAGGAATTTGGAATTTTGCGCATACGGATTTAAATCTTCCGGAAGATAAGATTGTAGAAAGCGTACATCTTTCTGACAGTCTTATGCGACTGTCGTATAATATTACACGCTACGGAGAGGAAAACGAAAAGCAGTGAATACATAGACGTGTAAAAGGGGAAGAGTTCCTTTTTACACGTTTTCCATTTTGTGAACAGGAGGCGTAGAATGAGATATTTACCCGATGGTGTCTGGATGCAGAAGGCAGATGTATATACAATTGAGAAAATCGGCATCCCGTCGATTGTGCTGATGGAGCATGCCGCATGTAAAACAATAGAGGTATTAGAGTCAGAACAGATGGATTGTTCGTCTGTATTGATCGTGTGCGGTTCCGGGAATAATGGCGGCGATGGTTTTGCGATTGCACGATTACTTCGCAAAAAAGGCAACAAAGTAACCGTATTTTTTGCCGGAAATGCAAATTCTATGAGTGAAGAATGCAGGATTCAGGCAAAGATTGTAAAGAATATGGAGATTCCCATTGTAACAGAAATGCCGGAGGAAGAATATACTGTTATATTAGATGCAATCTTTGGTGTTGGATTAAACAGAGAAGTCGCCGGACATTATCGAAAAATATTGGAGCAGTTAAATAAAAAGAAGGGTAAGAAGATAGCGGTTGATATTCCTTCCGGAATCCATGCAGAGGATGGAAAAGTATTGGGAAAGGCATTTCGTGCAGACCTTACAGTTTCTTTTCAGTGTGAAAAACTTGGGACTGTACTTTTTCCGGGAAAAGAATATGCGGGAAAAGTGATCCCTGTAGATATAGGGATTGATTGTTCTTTTATGAAGGAACAGAGAGAAATCTGCTATACATTGGAACGGGAAGATATTCCGCGTCTTTTGCCGGAGCGAAAGGCAAATTCTCATAAGGGGACATACGGAAAAGTTTTGATGCTGACTGGGAGTGAAGGAATGGCAGGCGCAGCTTTTTTGAGTGCGAAAGCGGCATATCGGAGTGGTGCGGGTTTGGTTCGGATTTATACACCGGAATCAAATCGGGAAATTTTGCAGCAACTTCTGCCGGAGGCTATTATCTCAAGTTATACCGACTATGAGGAAAACGAATTAGAGTCTTTATTGAACTGGGCGGACGTAGTATGTATTGGATGTGGACTTGGACAAAGTGATTGCTCCAGAGCAATATTGAAAGCAACGATGCAGTTCTGCCGGGTTCCATGTGTGATTGATGCAGATGGAATTAATCTGCTTTCAGAATGTTGTGAGATGCTTGAAAAGGCATCTATGCCTGTAGTCTTGACACCGCATATGAAAGAAATGGCCGGACTAATAAAGTGTACGGTTTCGGAATTGCAAGAACAACGTCTGGATAAATTGCGTGATTTTACGGAACAGTATCCGGTGGTTTGTGCATTGAAAGACTCCAGAACTATTGTGGCAGAACGTGAACGGTCATTTTATGTTAATACAGCAGGCAATCAAGGAATGGCAAAGGCAGGTTCCGGAGATGTTCTGGCCGGTGTTATTACCGGGCTGTTGGCAGGACATCTGGATTCTTATGAGGCGGCGGTTTTAGGAGTATATCTGCATGCTTGTGGGGGAGATCTGGCAAAAGAACAACTGGGAAGTTACAGTATTCTGGCGGAAGATCTGATTGACGGACTTGCATTATGTTTGAAAGAGGCGGAGGAAGAATATGAAACAATATAATCGAGTATATGCAAAAATTGATCTGGATGCGATTGCATATAATATGGAACAAATGAAAAAGCGTCTTGGGGGAGATACACAGCTGATTGCGGTTGTAAAGACAGATGGATATGGCCATGGTGCAATACCAATTGCACAGATGTTTGAAGACACAGAGTATGTCTGGGGGTACGCAACGGCAAGTCTCGATGAGGCAATGGTGCTCCGGGATGCGGGGATCCAAAAACCAATTCTTGTATTGGGATGTGTGTTCCCGGATCAATATGAAGATATGGTACGATATGAGATACGGGCAGCTGTTTATACATTTGAGATGGCAAAAGGGATGTCAGAAGCTGCAGAAAGACTTGGCGGTAATGCAATACTTCATATCAAACTGGATACGGGGATGGGAAGAATAGGATTTCCGGTCAGTGAAGAAAGTGTAGAATGTATTGAGCGAATCTCAAAACTGGAACATGTGGTGCTGGAAGGAATGTTTACCCATTTTGCAAAGGCTGACGAGACGGATAAAACCTATACAAAAATGCAGCATGAACAGTTTGTGTGGATGCAGAGGGCGTTGTTAGAAAAGGCTATCGAGATTCCATATCTGGACTGTGATAATAGTGCGGGAATTATTGATTTTCCGGATCTGAAACATGATTTGGCAAGGGCGGGGATTTCTCTGTATGGAATGTATCCGTCTGATGAGGTAAATCAGCAGGCAATTGATCTGAAACCGGCTTTGGAACTGATCAGTCACATTTCTTTTGTAAAAGAAGTAGAAGCGGGAACATCGATTAGCTATGGCGGAACGTTCGTAGCGCCTAAAAAAATGCGTGTAGCAACAATCCCGGTAGGATATGGGGATGGATATCCACGTTCTCTTTCAAATAAGGCAGATGTTCTGATACGAGGAAAACGCGCAAGAATCCTTGGAAGAGTTTGTATGGATCAGTTTATGGTCGATGTGACGGATATCCCTAAAGCGGCGTTCATGGATCAGGTGATTTTAGTGGGTGACGATGGTGAGGAACATATTTCTGTGGAAGAATTGAGTGAATTAAGCGGACGGTTTCCTTATGAATTTGTCTGCTGCTTAAGTAAACGAATTCCACGTGTATATACCCGGGATGGGAGAGTTACAATTCAAAAAGACTGTTTTTAGAAAACAGTAAAATCCAAAACACTTTGCATACTTCTGATAAACAGGGCAATACTATAGACAGGTTTAATGTACAGAGAAAGTCTGATACAAAAAATGTCCGATATTCGGGAATAAAAATAAGCGGAGTGTGAATAGATGTGTTAATCAAACGTGGGGATATTTATTATGCAGATTTAAGTCCGGTAGTAGGATCTGAACAGGGTGGAATCCGACCGGTGCTGATCATTCAGAATGATGTAGGAAATCGGCATAGTCCAACTGTAATCTGTGCGGCAATTACATCCAGAATGAATAAGGCAAAATTGCCGACGCATATCGAGCTCAGTACAAAAAAATATCAGATTGTAAAAGATTCGGTGATTTTATTAGAGCAGATTCGTACAATTGATAAGAAACGTCTGAGAGAATATGTATGTCATGTGGATAGTCGAATGATGGGAAAAGTAAGTGATGCAATTCGAATCAGCTTGGATTTGAATACATAATCGTCTACTTTACAGATAGAAAAAAGAATGATAGAATAAGTGAGATAATACGAGAAGAGGAGAAATCAGGAAATGTCAGGACATTCAAAGTTTGCAAATATTAAGCATAAAAAAGAAAAAAATGATGCGGCAAAGGGGAAGATTTTTACAAAAATCGGACGTGAGCTTGCGGTTGCCGTAAAAGAAGGCGGTGGACCGGATCCGGCAAATAACAGTCGGCTGCGAGATGTAATTGCCAAAGCAAAGGCAAATAACATGCCGAACGATACCATTGACAGAAATATCAAGAAAGCTGCAGGAGAAGGTTCAGCAGATAATTATGAGCATATTACATATGAAGGCTATGGACCGAATGGTACTGCGATTATTGTAAATACGCTGACAGACAATAAGAACCGTACCGCTTCCAATGTGAGAAATGCTTTTACAAAAGGATGCGGAAATGTCGGAACTCCGGGATGTGTATCCTTTATGTTTGATGAAAGAGGTCAAATTCTTGTAGCGAAAGAAGACTGTGATCTGGATGCAGATGAATTGATGATGCTGGCTCTGGATGCAGGAGCAGAAGATTTTTCAGAAGAGGAAGACAGTTTTGAGATTTTAACAGCACCGGCTGATTTCAGTGATGTTCGTTTGAAACTGGAAGAGCAGGGGATTGTTATGGCAAGTGCTGAAGTGACTATGATTCCACAGACTTATGTAGAATTAACAAAAGAAGAAGATATTAAAAACATCCAGAAGACACTGGATCTTTTGGAAGAAGACGATGATGTACAGGATGTATATCATAACTGGAGCGAAGAATAATCAGACTTGAGGACAGAAAAGAGGACAGAAGATGAGCAATTTTAATATTGAAACAAAATGTATCCAATCCGGCTATGAACCGGGAAACGGCGAACCACGTGTTTTACCAATTTATCAGAGTACAACATTCCGTTATACAAGCAGTGAACAGATGGGCCGGTTGTTTGATCTGGAAGAGAACGGATACTTTTATACAAGATTACAGAATCCGACCAATGATGCTGTAGCAGCGAAAATCTGTGATCTGGAGGGCGGTGTTGCTGCAATGCTGACATCATCCGGTCAGGCTGCAAATTTTTATGCAATCATGAACATTGTTGAGGCGGGAGATCATATTATTTGTGCATCTGCTGTCTATGGTGGTACATATAATTTATATGCTCATACAATCCGAAAGATGGGAGTTGAGGCAACTTTTGTTGATCCGGATTGTACAGAAGAAGAATTAAATGCAGCATTTCGTGAGAATACAAAAGCTGTGTTCGGAGAAACAATTGCAAACCCGGCGCTGGTTGTTCTGGATATTGAAAAGTTTGCCAATGCAGCACATGCACATGGGGTTCCGCTTATTGTTGACAATACATTTGCAACTCCAATCAATTGCAGACCGTTTGAGTGGGGAGCTGATATTGTAACTCATTCTACAACAAAATATATGGATGGCCATGCGGCATGCGTTGGCGGTGCAATTGTAGATAGTGGTAATTTTGATTGGAATGCATATGCAGATAAGTTTCCGGGACTTACAACTCCGGATGAGACTTATCATGGAATTGTGTATACTGACAGATTTGGAAAAGGTGCATATATTACGAAAGCAACGGCACAGTTGATGCGTGATCTTGGATCAATTCAGTCACCACAGAATGCTTTTCTTTTGAATATCGGATTGGAAACACTGCATTTACGTGTACCTCGTCATTGCGAGAACGCTTTAAAAGTTGCAGAATACTTGAAAAATCACGAGAAAGTAGCTTGGGTATCCTGCCCATCACTTCCGGGAGATAAGTATTACGACCTGGCACAGAAATATATGCCGAATGGAACCTGTGGTGTAATTACTTTTGGTTTGAAAGGCGGAAGAGAGGCTGCAGTAGAGATGATGGATAAATTAAAACTTGTTGCAATCGTTACACATGTTGCGGATGCGAGAAGTTGTGTACTTCATCCTGCCAGTCATACCCATCGTCAGATGAATGATCAAGAATTGATGGAAGCGGGCGTACAGCCGGATTTGATTCGATTCAGTGTTGGAATCGAGAGTGTAAACGATATAATTGCGGATGTAGAGCAGGCATTAGAATAAATAAGATGGTATGGATGTATACAATTTATGTCCATGCCATTTTTTTAGAAAAAAGTATGGAATCAAGCAGACTGAACATACTAAACAGAAGAAATTATTATTTCGGAGGTTTGGATGTTTATGAGCGAAACAAAAAATAATGAAATCAAAGAAACAGGAACATTGCAGTTGGAAAATGGGAAGGGACATCACATCCAGCTGTTGACGATCATTGGTGAAATCGAAGGACATGAAGCTGTGTCGGGCAATACAAAAGCAACCAAATATGAGCATCTTCTTCCTAAATTAGCGGAAGTTGAGGATAGTGAGGAAATTGACGGTGTGCTGATTTTGCTCAATACGTTAGGCGGCGATGTGGAAGCAGGGCTCGCAATTGCAGAAATGATAGCCTCGTTGAGTAAACCTACCGTATCGCTTGTATTGGGTGGAAGTCATTCAATTGGAGGACCGCTTGCGGTGTCTGCAGATTATTCTTTTATTGTTCCGAGTGGAACTATGATTGTGCATCCGGTGCGTTCAAATGGTATGTTTATTGGGGTATATCAAAGTTATCGAAATATGGAGAAAACACAGGATCGTATTACAACTTTTATTTCGGAACATTCCAAAATCAGCCAGAAACGTTTGGAAGAATTGATGCTGGATCCGACCGAACTGGTGAAGGATGTAGGGACGATGCTTGAGGGCGAGGATGCAGTGAGAGAAGGACTGATCGATGAAGTTGGAGGAATCAGTCAGGCGATAAAAAAACTGCGTGAAATGATAGATGAAAGAAAAATAATGACAGGCTTATGAAAAAATGCTATACTAATATAAGTATGTTCAAAAGCCAAGGGGGAACTATGAATGGCTGCAAAGTCGACAAAGAAGAAAAAAAGCACGAGGGGAACAACAAAAAAGAATCAGGAAAATACAGTACTTCGAAGTGAAATTCTCATTTTGGGAATGCTGGCGGTCTGTATTTTCCTGTTAATCAGTAATTTCGGACTGGGTGGGCTGATCGGAGATATCCTGTCAGCTCTGATGTTTGGTATTTTTGGATGGATGGCATATTTGATTCCGGTGCTGATTTTTGGTATTACTGCATTTTTAATTTCAAATAAAGGAAACAAGCATGCATACATAAAAGCAGTGGCAGCAATTGTATTCGTTATTGTTGCAACGGCGATTTTGGAATTGGTAGTAAATTCTTATCATCCGGGAACTGAACTGATGGAATACTATCGGCAGGCAAGTATCGGAAAAGAAGCCGGAGGCTTGCTTGGTGGAGTGATGATTACAATTCTCTGTCCTGCAATCGGAGTTGCAGGAACCTATATTGTATTGATTTTGTTGATGATTATTTGTATTATTTTAATCACAGAAAAATCTTTATTAAAACCTTTGGGACAAAGGAGTAAACGAATCTATGATGATGCCAGAACCCGCCGCCAATCTGCGGTGGAGCGTTCTGCAAGAGAAAAAAAGGAAACAAAAGAAAAAAAAGAGCAACCGGAGAAACGAAATGAAAGTAAAAAGATATCCGGAGTATCTTTCGCCACAACATTGGGAGATGCACATTCTAAGCGGAAGTCACCGGATGTTCAGGAATTAAATATACTCGAGGAGGAACCCCTTCCGCCTTTATTTGATGAAGAGATAATACAGGATCCGGAGGAAGAACCTGAATTTGTAATTCAGAGAAGTGAACCATTGCAGATGGAGGAATCAATTACAGATAAAAGTTCGCATAAAAAGGCTGATGAGCCAATCCAACGGCCGGAGGATGTAGAAAGAGAGATCCAAAAGCAAGAAGGGATACAACCGAAAGAATATCGGGTTCCACCGATCAGTCTTTTAAAACGAGGGAAAAAGGGTGGCGGCAATTCCGACAGACACCTTCGTGAAACAGCATTGAAACTGGAACAGACACTGCAGAATTTCGGAGTGAAAGTGCATGTGACCAATGCGAGCTGCGGACCATCTGTTACTCGATATGAGCTGCAGCCGGAACAGGGAGTAAAAGTGAGTAAGATTGTTGGCCTGGCAGATGACATTAAGTTAAATCTTGCAGTGACAGATCTTCGTATTGAAGCGCCGATTCCCGGAAAAGCGGCAGTTGGAATTGAAGTTCCCAATAGTGAAAATTCAGCAGTTATGCTTCGGGATTTATTAGAGTCGAAAGAATTTCAACAAAGTTCATCAAAAATCACATTTGCTGTAGGAAAAGATATTGCAGGAAAGGTCGTAGTTGCGGATATTGCCAAGATGCCGCATTTACTTGTTGCAGGTTCTACCGGTTCTGGAAAATCAGTATGCATTAACACGCTGATTATGAGTATTCTCTATAAATCAAATCCTGAAGATGTAAAACTCATCATGGTGGATCCTAAAGTGGTGGAATTAAGCGTATATAATGGAATTCCGCATTTGCTGATTCCGGTTGTAACAGATCCGAGAAAAGCAGCAGGAGCCTTAAACTGGGCAGTTGCAGAAATGATGAAACGATATCAGTTGTTTGCAGAATATAATGTACGTGATCTTACGGGATTTAATGAGAAAGTTCTGGAACTGAAAGGCGAGGAAAATGCACCGAAAAAGATGCCGCAGATTGTTATTATAGTGGATGAGCTGGCAGATTTGATGATGGTTGCTCCTAAGGATGTGGAAGGTGCGATTTGCAGACTGGCACAGTTGGCAAGAGCGGCCGGACTGCATTTGATTCTTGCCACACAGCGACCATCGGTTAATGTAATTACAGGTTTGATTAAGGCAAATATGCCATCCCGCGTTGCTTTTGCTGTTTCGTCCGGTGTGGATTCCAGAACGATCATTGATATGAATGGGGCTGAAAAGTTACTCGGAAAAGGAGATATGCTTTTTTATCCTACAGGATATCCCAAACCTGTGCGTGTACAAGGCTCTTTTGTATCTGATCAGGAAGTGCAGAAAGTAGTGGATTATTTGATTCAGAATTATGGAGATGCAACATATTCGGATGAACTTGAGGAACATATGAATGCAGATCTGGGAGTGGATTCCGGCGCCACGTTGATTTCCTCATCGGAAGAATCTGATAATCGTGATCTCTATTTTGCAGATGCGGGAAGATTGATCATTGAAAAGGAAAAGGCATCAATCGGAATGCTTCAGCGGATGTTTAAGATTGGATTTAACAGAGCTGCCAGAATTATGGATCAGCTTGCAGAAGCAGGGGTTGTTGGTCCGGAGGAAGGCACAAAACCACGTAAGGTACTTATGTCAAAAGAAGAATTTGAACAATTTATGCAAGAAAAGTAAAGTCAAAAGGAGGAAGCACAGATGAAAACAGACATTCAGATCGCACAGGAAGCAGAGATGCTCCCGATTAAAGAAGTGGCTCAGAGAGCAGGAATTGCAGAAGAGGATTTGGAGTACTATGGAAAGTACAAGGCAAAACTTTCAGAAGGATTCTGGGATAAGATCAAAAATAACGAAGACGGGAAACTGGTTCTTGTTACTGCAATCAATCCGACACCTGCCGGAGAGGGAAAAACAACGGTTACAGTAGGTCTTGGACAGGCAATGGCAAAATTAAATAAAAAGGCTGTGATCGCGCTTCGCGAACCTTCTCTTGGACCATGTTTCGGTATCAAAGGCGGAGCTGCCGGCGGCGGCTATTCTCAGGTAGTTCCTATGGATGATCTGAATCTGCATTTCACAGGTGATTTTCATGCAATTACCTCGGCGAACAATCTGCTTGCAGCAATGTTAGATAATCATATCCAACAGGGAAATGCTTTGCAGATCGATCCACGTCAAGTGGTTTGGAAACGATGTGTAGATATGAATGACAGAGTTTTGAGAAATGTAGTAGTGGGTCTTGGAAATAAAATGGATGGAATGGTTCGAGAAGATCATTTTGTTATTACAGTGGCATCTGAGATTATGGCAATTCTTTGTCTTGCTGATGACCTTGCAGATCTGAAACGTCGGCTGGGACGGATTATCGTTGCATATAATTTTGCCGGAGATCCGGTTACTGCGGATGATTTACAGGCGACAGGTGCAATGGCTGCACTTTTAAAAGATGCGATCAAACCGAATTTGATTCAAACATTAGAACATACACCGGCTTTGGTACATGGTGGTCCGTTTGCAAATATTGCACATGGCTGCAACAGTGTTCGAGCTACCAAAATGGCTTTGAAGATGAGCGATATAACTATTACAGAGGCTGGATTTGGTGCAGATCTGGGAGCAGAGAAGTTTATGGACATCAAATGCCGTAAAGCAGGATTAAAACCGGATGCTGTTGTTTTAGTTGCAACTGTACGTGCTTTGAAGTATAATGGTGGAGTTCCGAAGGCGGATCTGGGAGAGGAAAATCTCGAAGCTCTTGCAAAAGGAATTGTTAATTTAGAGAAACATATAGAAAATATACAGAAATACGATGTACCAGTTGTTGTTACACTTAATTCTTTTGTGACTGATACTCCGGCTGAGAATGAATTTATCCGCAAGTTCTGTGAAGAACATGGATGTGAATTTGCACTTGCTGAAGTTTGGGCAAAAGGAGGAGAGGGCGGTATCGCACTTGCTCAGAAAGTATTGGATACACTGGAAACAAAGGAGAGTCATTATCATCCGCTTTATCCGGATGCATATTCACTGAAAGAGAAGATTGAAACTATTTCTAAGGAAATTTACGGTGCTCGTTCCGTTATTTATGAGCCGGCGGCAGAGAAACAGCTTGCAAAGATCGAGGCAATGGGATTTGGAGACGTACCTGTTTGTATGGCGAAGAATCAGTATTCTCTCTCAGATGATGCGAAAAAACTTGGACGTCCGGAAAACTTTGATATTCATATTCGTGAAGTATATGTAAGTGCGGGAGCAGGATTTGTTGTTGCGTTGACAGGAGCAGTCATGACAATGCCGGGATTGCCAAAAGTACCGGCAGCAAATAATATAGATGTAACAGATGATGGCGATATTGTTGGTCTGTTTTAGAAAAGATACAGGAGTACAGAATGGCACAATTAATTGATGGAAAACAGATTTCAAAAGAAATAAAAGAGGAACTGAAAATCGAAGTAGAGCGTTTGAAACAACAAGGCAGAGAAATCTGCCTTGCGGTTGTACAAGTTGGCAGTGATCCGGCTTCTACTGTTTATGTAAATAATAAGAAAAAGGCGTGTGCTTATATCGGGATTCGATCAGAATCTTATGAATTACCGGAAACAATCACAGAAAGAGAACTTTTGGAGTTGGTGGAACGGTTAAATGCAGATGAAAAAGTGAATGGGATTCTTGTACAGTTACCACTTCCCAAAACATTAAATGAAGATAAGGTTCTTCGTGCAATCTCTCCGGAAAAGGATGTAGATGGATTTCATCCGGTGAGTGTTGGACGGCTTTGGCTTGGAGAAAAGGGATTCCTTTCTTGTACTCCGGCAGGAGTTATTCAGCTTCTAAAACGTTCCGGAATTTCCATCGAAGGAAAAGAATGTGTAGTGATAGGAAGAAGTAATATTGTAGGAAAACCAATGGCTGCATTGCTTCTCAGAGAAAATGCAACTGTTACAATTGCACATTCAAAAACCCGTAATTTAAAAGAAGTTACGAAAAGAGCAGATATTCTGATTGCTGCGGTAGGACAGCAGCAAATGATCGATGATACCTATATCAAGGAAGGTGCAGTTGTAATTGATGTTGGAATGCATCGGGATGCTCAGAATAAGTTGTGCGGGGATGTTGATTTTGAAAAAGTAAAAGATAAAGCATCAGCAATCACGCCAGTTCCGGGTGGCGTTGGACCGATGACGATTGCGATGTTAATGAACAATTGTGTGGAGACGGCTAGATAACAGGAGGAAGCGCTCTATGAAATGTACAAATTGTGGTGCAGAAATACCTGAGGGAACTCTGATCTGCCCCGATTGTAGAACAGAAATACAGATGGTACCGGATTATAATCCGTTAGAAGACGTGCTTGCCAGAGAGGTCAGGGGGTCTGTAGAAGATGCTACAAGACCCATTCGGCCGGAAGAAGTGCGTCGATATAGAGAACAGTTGAATCGAGAATCTGCAAATGCGACTCGAGTTTTAAGTCAGGGAGAGCTGGATGATATTCGCGCAGGGCGTGCCAAAACAGTCTCAAAGCAAACAGAGGTATGGCGGCAGGAAAGACGTGGTTCCGGGAATCGAAATACCGGGGCTGTTCATCCAAATACGAGAGAAGAACGCAGGCGTCAGCAGATGTTAAAGAAAAAGCGGGCAAAGAGAAGAAGGCGAAATGCAATTCTCTCTGTACTGCTGTTTTTGGCGTTGGTGTTAGGTGCAGGTGGATATATTATTTATCAGAATTCTTATACCGGGGTTGTGAATCGAGGATATCGTTCTCTTCAGGCTGGAGAATATACGGCGGCAGAGAATGCATTTGAAAGAGCAATTCGGAAAGATGGAAAAAGAGCAGAAGCGTATACAGGAAGGGCGGAAATATATATTCAGCAGAAGACACTGGACAAGGCGGAAGATATTTTCCTTGAGGCGATTGATTCTCAACCTGCAAACGCAGGACTGTATCAGGCGGCAATTGATTTTTATATGAAGACAGATCAAAAGGAAAAAATTTCCAGTCTTTTAGATGGATGTGATGATCGGGTTCTGAGTGCGGTTAGTGAGTATGTCTCCGGAATCCCTCAGTTTAGTTTGGAAGAAGGTACGTATCCGGAAGTGCAGGAAGTTGCGATTTCAGGTAAGGGAATGATTTATTACACGACGGATGATACAGAACCTACAAAGTCCAGTGCAAAGTATGAGGAGCCAATACTTCTGGATGAAGGGACAACGACTATACGTGCGGTGGCTTATAATAAAAAGGGAGTTCCAAGTTTGATTGCGTCCAAGACATATACCATCGAGATCCCTATAGAAGATGCACCGGCGGTGACTCCGTCTACCGGACAATATACTTCGGCGACTCAGATTACAATACAGGTTCCGGATGGATATAAAGCATATTATACAACAGACGGAACAACTCCGTCGGCTGCATCGAATGAATATAGCGGGCCGATTGATATGCCGGAAGGTTCTACTATCTTTTCGGCAGTTTTGATCAGTGAAAACGGAAAAATGACACAGGTTACAAAACGGAATTATCTGCTTGAATATGAGTAGGCTGCACTCTTTTCCTGTGTGAAAAACCTCTTGTATTTATGTACAAAAATACGAGAGGTTTTTTGTGCATTATTCAAGTTTAAAAATAGGTTAAATTGCTTGTTTTCGATAAGTCAGAGTGGTATAATTAATGCGTTAAAAAAATAACATATTAATACATAAGGAGATGCATTATCATGGGAAGATTTACATTACCAAGAGACGTTTATCATGGAAAAGGATGTCTTGAAGAACTCAAGAATCTGAAAGGAAAAAGAGCAATCCTTGTTGTTGGCGGTGGCTCTATGAAACGTCAGGGATTTCTTGACAAAGCTGTCGGCTATCTGAAAGAAGCTGGTATGGAAGTAGAACTTTTTGAGGGTGTTGAACCAGATCCGTCAGTTGAAACTGTTATGAAAGGTGCAGAAGCAATGCGTGCATTCCAGCCGGACTGGATCGTTTCAATGGGAGGCGGCTCTCCGATTGATGCTGCAAAAGCAATGTGGGCATTTTATGAGTATCCGGATGTAACATTTGAAGAACTTTGTATTCCGTTTAATTTCCCGGAACTGAGACAGAAAGCAAAATTCTGTGCGATTCCTTCTACATCAGGAACAGCTACAGAAGTAACAGCATTCTCTGTAATTACAAATTATCAGACAGGTGTAAAATATCCATTGGCTGATTTCAATATCACACCGGATGTAGCAATCGTTGATTCTGAGCTGGTTGAAGGTCTTCCGGCAAAACAGGTTGCATATACTGGTATGGATGCTCTTACACATGCAATTGAAGCATATGTTTCTACATTACATTGTGCATATACAGACCCGCTTGCAATTCAGGCAATTGAAATGGTATTTGATTACCTTCCGGCTTCATACAGAGGCAATATGGATGCAAGAGCAGAGATGCATGACGCACAATGTCTGGCAGGAATGGCATTTTCCAATGCTTTGTTGGGTATTGTACATTCTATGGCACATAAAACAGGAGCAGCATTTTCAACAGGTCATATTACTCATGGCTGTGCAAATGCAATGTATCTTCCATATGTTATCAAATACAATGCGAAAGACCCTGTAGCTGCAAAACGTTATGCAGAGATTGCAAGAAAAGTTGGACTTCCGGGAGCTTCTGAAAAAGCACTCATTAACAGTTTGTGTGAAAAAATCGATGATTTCAATGTTCAGTTGAATATTCCAAAAACATTAAAAGAATTTGGAATTGATGAAGAAGAGTTCAAAGAGAAAATTGCAACAATTTCTGAAAATGCGGTTGGAGATGCTTGTACTGGATCAAATCCACGTGCAATTGATCCTGCAACTATGGAAAAACTCTTTACATGTATTTATTACGGAACAGAAGTAGATTTCTAATTACAGCTGAATTAAGGGACAGATGCTAGTTGTGTCTGTCCTTTTTTGATGTTTTTCAGATGAAATTTTCTGTGCAAAACCGTCATTTCCAGGAAAGAATACTTGCGAATCGAGATGGAATGGCGTATGATAGTGACAGGGTATTTATTTAAAATATACAAGGAGGAAAATCATGTATAAGATTTTGAAAGCAGAGAAACTGGCTGATAAGATTTATCTTATGGATGTGGAAGCACCACGTGTTGCAAAACATTGTCAGCCGGGACAGTTTGTGATTGTTAAAATGGATGATAAAGGGGAGAGAATTCCGTTGACAATTTGTGATTATGACCGTGAGGCCGGTACAATTACGATTGTATTTCAGGAAGTCGGCGCATCAACAGTAAAGATGTCCGGTTTAAAAGCCGGGGATAGTTTCCGCGATTTCGTTGGACCTTTGGGATGTGCGTCCGAGTTCGTAAACGAAGATTTGGATTCTCTGAAGAATAAAAAGATGCTTTTTGTAGCCGGCGGCGTTGGTGCGGCTCCGGTCTATCCGCAGGTAAAGTGGCTGCATGAGCATGGTATTGAAGCAGATGTGGTTCTGGGTGCAAAAACAAAAGAAATGGTAATTCTTGAAAATGAATTAGAAGCTGTTGCAGGCAATCTGTATGTAACAACGGATGATGGTTCTTATGGTCGTTCCGGTATGGTAACAGCTGTAGTAGAAGATCTGGTTCAGAATGAAGGAAAACAGTATGATGTTTGTGTTGCAATCGGACCAATGATCATGATGAAATTTGTTTGTCTTTTGACAAAGAAATTAGAGATTCCGACAATTGTCAGCATGAATCCAATTATGGTAGATGGAACCGGAATGTGCGGAGCTTGCCGTTTACAGGTAGGAGATGAGATTAAATTTGCCTGTGTAGACGGACCGGAATTCGATGGTCATCTCGTAGATTTTGATCAGGCTATGAAGAGAGCTCAGACCTACAAGACAGCTGAAGGACGTGCAATGCTGAAGATTCTGGAAGGCGATACACATCATGGTGGATGCGGACATTGTGGAGGTGACGAATAATGGGAGATGTATTAAAAAAAGTACCGGTAAGAGAACAGGATCCAAAGGTTCGTGCAACGAACTTTGAAGAAGTTTGTCTTGGATATAACATGGAAGAAGCTATGGAAGAGGCTTCCAGATGTATTAATTGTAAAAATGCAAAATGTATTCAGGGTTGTCCGGTAGCAATTAACATTCCTGGATTTATTAAAGAAATCAAGAACGGCAATATTGAAGAAGCATATAAAGTGATCGGACAATCTTCAGCTCTTCCGGCAATCTGCGGTCGTGTATGTCCTCAGGAGTCACAGTGTGAGGGACAGTGTATTCGCGGAATCAAAGGTGAGCCGATTTCCATTGGAAAACTGGAGCGTTTTGTGGCAGATTATGCATTGGAGAATGATATTAAGCCGGTTGGAGCAGAAAAGACGAATGGTCATAAAGTTGCTGTAATTGGTTCCGGTCCGTCCGGATTGACATGTGCGGGAGATTTGGCAAAACTCGGTTATGAAGTAACTGTATTCGAAGCACTTCATGAACTGGGCGGAGTATTGGTGTATGGTATTCCGGAGTTCCGTCTTCCAAAACAGAAAGTTGTTGCAAAAGAAATTGAGAAAGTAAAAGAACTTGGCGTTAAATTTGAAACCAATGTTGTAATTGGTAAATCTACTACAATCGATCAGTTGATTGAAGAAGAAGGATTTGAGGCTGTCTTTATTGGATCAGGTGCAGGACTTCCGAAGTTTATGGGTATTCCGGGAGAGAATGCGAACGGAGTATTCTCAGCAAACGAATATCTGACCAGAAGCAACCTGATGAAAGCATTTGATGAAAATTATGATACACCGATTTGTGCCGGAACAAAGGTGGCTGTTGTTGGTGGCGGTAATGTGGCAATGGATGCTGCAAGAACTGCACTTCGTCTTGGCGCGGAAGTACATATCGTTTATCGTAGAAGTGAAGAAGAACTTCCGGCACGTGTGGAAGAAGTACATCATGCAAAGGAAGAAGGAATCATTTTCGACCTTTTGACGAATCCAAAAGAGATTCTTGTGGACGATAAGGGAAATGTTACAGGAATGAAAGTTATTAAGATGGAACTGGGAGAACCGGATGCATCAGGAAGAAGACGTCCGGTAGAGGTTCCTGGTTCTGAATATACAATTGATGTAGATACAGTAATCATGTCACTGGGTACTTCTCCGAATCCATTGATTTCTTCTACAACAGAAGGTCTGGAAATTAATAAGTGGAAATGTATTGTGGCTGATGAGAATAACGGTAAAACATCCAAAGAAGGTGTATATGCCGGTGGAGATGCTGTAACTGGCGCTGCAACAGTTATTTTAGCTATGGGTGCCGGAAAGGCAGCTGCCAAAGGTATTGATGAATATCTGAGAGATAAGTAAGAGAGCATCAGGCTGAATGAAATAAAAGTGCGGATGTGCGTGAGCATGTCCGCCTTTTTTTGAAATGGAACAACAGAGATAGAAGGAGTATTGACAATGGAAGAGAATAAGAACCTTAGTAAAAGACAACAAAAAGCGGCAGAATATCATAAAAACGGATATAATTGTGCACAGGCTGTTGCCTGCTCTTTTTGTGAGGATTTTGGTGTAGATGAAGAAATGATGTTTCGCCTTGCGGAAGGATTTGGGTTTGGTATGGGAATGCGAGAAGTGTGCGGTGCTCTCAGTGGTATGTTTATGATCATTGGACTGGAGAATAGCATTGGAAATCCTCAAAAAGGCGCAATTACAAAAGCAGACACATATAAAAGTGTAAAAGAGTATGCAAAAAAATTTCAGGAAAAGAATGGCTCGATGTATTGTCGTGATTTGAAAGCAAAAACAGATGGAAAACAGGCTGTTAGTTGTGAACAGTGTATTGTTGATGCGGTAGCGCTGACCGAGGAGTATCTATTGACAAAAAAGGTGACTAAAATCTTAAAAGAAATCTTATAAGAATGTTCCGACAGGAGAAACATAAATGAGGATTACGATCATTACAGTTGGGAAGATAAAAGAAAAGTATTTACGAGATGCAATTAGCGAGTATAGCAAGCGATTGAGTAAATATTGTAAAATGGAAATCATAGAAGTCGCAGATGAAAAAACGCCGGAAAATGCAAGCGATACTATGAATGAAACGATCAAAGCGAAAGAAGCAGAGCGTATTTTAAAATATTTGAAGGAAGATGCTTATATCATTACACTTGAAATTCAGGGAAAACAGCTTACTTCAGAAGAATTGGCTGACAAAATTGAGAAATTGGGGATTCAAGGTACAAGTCATCTTATTTTCGTTATAGGTGGTTCTCTGGGATTAGGGAAAAAAGTACTGGAGAAGTCAAATTATGCGTTGAGTTTTTCAAAAATGACATTTCCGCATCAGCTAATGCGCGTAATATTGCTGGAACAAATATATCGGAGTTATCGCATTATAAAAAAAGAACCGTATCATAAATAATTATAGGCATATACCTATAGGATGTATAAAACTTATGTATTTCAAAAATAACCTTTTTTATGCTACACTTTGAAGGAAGTGAAAAAGAAAGATATTGGAGGTTATTTATGAAAAAAGATTACAGTAAATTATGGGTTTTGTTTCAATCAATGTTTATGCTGAGTGCATGTACATTTGGCGGTGGGTTTGTAATTGTATCTCTGATGAAAAAGAAGTTTGTGGAAGAGCTGCAATGGCTGGAAGAAGAGGAGATGTTAGATGTGACTGCGATTACACAGTCAGCGCCCGGACCGCTTCCGGTGAATGCGTCTGTGATTATAGGATATCGCCTTGCAGGTGTTGTCGGATCGCTTGTCGCAATTCTTGGAACAATACTGCCTCCAATGATCATTATATCAATTATCTCTATGTTTTATGAACAGTTCCGTACCAATCCGTATATCAGTATGGCATTACAGGTTATGAGAGCGGGCGTTGCCGCAGTTATATTTGACGTTGTGATTAATCTGGCAAAGAATGTAATTCATACAAAAAGAACTTTATATATCATTATGATGATCGCTGCCTTTTTGGCAACATACATTTTGGATATCAGTGCAATGTTTGTAATATTAACTTGTCTGGGGATTGGGTTCATTGATCTTGCAGTTACATCATGGAATACAAGAAAAGTCAAGAACGGAGGAATTGCATAATGTTGCTATTGAAATTATTTTTTGCATTTATTCAGGTTGGTATGTTTAGTGTGGGCGGCGGTTATGCTGCGATACCATTGATACAGGAACAGATTGTCAATCTACATGGTCTCATGACATTGGAGGAATTTTCGGATTTAATTACAGTTGCAGAAATGACACCCGGACCAATTTCTATTAATTCTGCAACTTTTGTGGGAATGAGAATTGCAGGAATCCCCGGTGTATTGCTTTGTTCTATTGGATGTATCATTCCGTCCTTCTGTATCTGTCTGATTCTTGCTCACTTTTATTATAAATATCGTAATGTGAGCGGGGTACAGGTTGTACTTGGAGCAATGCGTCCGGCGGTGGTTGCATTGATCGGTTCCGCAGGAGCCTCAATTTTAATGCTGGCTTTATTTCAGGCAGAATTAGGAAAACTCATATTAAGCGACATTCGATGGGTTGAATTTGCAATTTTTGTAGGAGCTCTTTATCTTTTAAGAAAACATAAAGTAAATGCAATTGCAATTATTCTGGGAAGCGGTGTGGCAGGGACGGCTGTTTATGCGCTAATGGGTGCGATTTAAAATGATGAATCAAAAAGGAGAGAAACATGACCATTCGACATTTGAAAATTTTTACGATGGTAGCTGACAAAGGTGGTATGAGTAAAGCGGCAAGGGAGCTGCATATTTCTCAACCAAGTATAAGTCAGGCAATTTCGGAGCTGGAAAAGTATTATAACGTAAAATTATTTGAGCGATTGTCACAAAAACTATATTTAACAAAAGAGGGAGAGCTGCTGCTCTCTTTTTCTCGTCATATTCTGGACTCATTTGATCAAATGGAAGAAACGATAAATCATGCAGCAAAGAGCAGAGATTTACGTATCGGATGCAGTGTGTCAGTTGGAACCTGTCTTATCAATGATATTTTAAATGAGGCAGAGAAAGTGATTCCAAATTGTCAATTTCACGTCACGGTGACCAATTCTGCCGAAATAGAAAAAGCAGTGTTGAATAATCAAGTGGACTTCGCAATTGTGGAAGGAAATATTAAAAATGAAAATTTGTCTGTTTTTCCTATTTGTGAAGATGAGCTCGTAATTGTATGTGGATGTACGCATCCTTTGGCAAAAGAATCAGTTATAACATTGGAAATGCTGGATGGACAGGATTACGTTAGTCGTGAAAGCGGCAGTGTGGAGAGAAATCAATACGAAAAACTTTTTGAAGAACAAGGGCTGCATTTAAATCGAACCTTTGAAAGTACAAATACAGAAGCAATCAAAAATGCGGTGATCTGTGGACGTGGAATTGCAGTTTTTTCAAAACGCATGGTAAAAAAGGAAGTACAAAGCGGAGAGATGCGAATCCTGACATTGAAAGATCAAAAGGTCAAACGTGATTTTGATTTTATCATTCATAAGAATAAATATTGTTCGGATGAAATCAAAAAGATGAAGGATCTTCTGTGTACAGGAAATTTTTCAGAGTAAAGGATGGGAAACTTACGTGGATTTTTTGATAGTACTTGACGGATATATGAGAACTCTCTATAGTGGAAGAAGAGTTGTATGTTAGCAGGATTTATATGCTTACAGCCATGAAATAGAGTGCGAGTGAGGAAGAGTGGGATGGACTATAAGCGATTGATGAATACAGCAGTTCTGGCTGGAGAAATAATGTTAAAGAGCGGTGCGGAAACTTATCGTGTGGAAGAGACGATCACACGTATTTTAGGAACCGCAAATGTTGATATGGTTGAAACAGTCGTTTTGACAACAGGGATTTTTGTTACCTTGGATCATCCGGATATAGAAAATATTTCTGTAATCAAACGTGTAGAGAGCAGAGGGATGAATCTGAACCGGATCGAACGTGTGAACGCAGTATCAAGAAGATATTGCGCTGGGGAGATGACGCTGGATGAGGCTTATGCAGAATTGAAAACGATTAAAGGCCGTCAGTATAAAAGATGGATTTATAATTTGGCGACGGTTGGGGTCTGTGCCGGATTTGCGCCTCTTTTTGGCGGAGGCTGGGCAGAAATCGGAGGGGCTGCAATAGCCGGAATCGCACTGGCGATGATTACAACAATCGGGAAATACTTTCATATACATGGTTTTATTTTGAATGCATTTAGTGCATTTGCGGTAGCTCTTTCTGCTATTTTTTTAAAAAATAACTTTCCGGGCATGAATATGGATACTGTAATCATCAGCAGTATTATGCCGATCGTACCCGGAGTTGCAATTACTTATGCAATTCGGGATTCTCTGCAAGGAGATTATCTGGCGGGGGCGGCCCGGACAATGGAGGCTTTTATGACAGCGGTTGCCATTGCTTTGGGAGTTGGCGTCGGAATGGCTGTAACGGGGATTTTAAAACCAGGAGGTGGACTGTTTTGAATATTGCACATTTGATTTTGGGGACGATCGGAAGTTTTCTGGCAATCGCTTGTTTTGCTGTGCTGTTGGAATGTCCCAGAAAATATCTGCCGTATGCGGGACTCATAGGAGCTGTAGGAGGCGGTGTTTATCTGGTGAGTATGGAATATGAAATCGGTGCTGTGCTGGCATCTTTTCTCTCTGCACTTGTGATTGCGTTTATGTCACACACGTTTGCAAGAATTTTACATGCGCCGGTCACGATTTTTCTGATTCCCGGAATCTTGCCGACAGTGCCGGGAGCAGGGATGTATAGGATCATCTATTATGTATTATTAGGTGAACATAGTAAAAGTGCATATTATTTTATACAGACATTGGAAATAGCCGGAATGATTGCGTTGGCAATATTTCTCGTGGGAACATTCTTCAAAGTTCTGAAACAAATCTAAAAAATTTTTAGATTTTCAAAAAAAGAGTTTGCATAAAAAATGTATTTTGGCATTGCCTGAGTATTTTTTTTATTGTATAATAGCCAATTGAAAATGGAAACAGAACATTATGAGAGAAGACAGGAGGAAGACAGATGACAAAGAGAAATGATATCCATAAAGTACTTATCATCGGTTCCGGCCCGATTATTATCGGACAGGCTTGTGAATTTGATTATTCCGGTACACAGGCTTGTAAAGCATTGAGAAATTTAGGCTATGAAATCGTATTGGTTAATTCTAATCCGGCTACAATTATGACTGATCCGGAGATAGCTGACGTTACTTATATTGAACCGTTGAATGTAGATAGAATAGAACAGATTATAAAAAAGGAGAGACCAGATGCATTGCTGCCGAATCTTGGCGGACAGTCCGGTCTTAATTTATGTTCAGAATTAGCAAAAGCAGGAGTACTTGAGAAATATCATGTAGAGGTAATCGGTGTTCAGGTTGATGCTATTGAGCGTGGAGAAGATCGTATTGAGTTTAAGCATACGATGAATAAGCTCGGCATAGAAATGGCCAGAAGTGAAGTTGCATATAGCGTCGACGAGGCGTTGGCAATTGCAGATAAATTAGGATATCCGGTAGTTCTTCGTCCTGCCTATACAATGGGAGGCGCAGGCGGCGGTCTTGTATATAACATTGATGAATTGAAGACAGTTTGTGCACGTGGACTTCAGGCAAGTCTTGTAGGACAGGTTTTGGTAGAGGAATCCATTCTTGGCTGGGAAGAGCTGGAGTTGGAAGTGGTTCGTGACGCAGATGGAAATATGATCACGGTTTGCTTTATTGAAAATATTGACCCACTTGGGGTGCACACCGGAGATTCATTCTGCTCGGCGCCAATGCTGACGATTTCCGAAGAAGTACAAAAACGACTGGAAGAAAAATCACATAAAGTCGTAGATTCTGTTCAGGTAATCGGAGGATGTAATGTACAGTGGGCACATGATCCGAAAACAGACAGAGATGTTATTATTGAAATTAACCCTCGTACGTCTCGTTCTTCTGCATTGGCATCCAAAGCGACTGGTTTCCCGATCGCTCTTGTATCAGCAATGCTTGCAACGGGTCTCACGTTGAAAGATATTCCATGCGGAAAATATGGTACACTGGATCGCTATGTTCCTGATGGGGATTATGTTGTAATCAAGTTTGCGCGCTGGGCATTTGAAAAGTTCAAAGGAGTAGAAGATAAGCTGGGAACACAGATGCGTGCCGTTGGTGAAGTTATGAGTATCGGTAAGAACTTCAAAGAGGCATTCCAGAAGGCAATCCGCTCTTTGGAGACCGGTCGGTATGGATTGGGCCATGCAAAAGACTTTGACTCCAGAAGTAAAGAAGAATTACTGAAAATGTTGATTCATGCGACAAGCGAACGCTACTTCATTATATATGAAGCGTTGCGTAAAGGTGCAACAATAGATGAAATTCATGAACTTACAAAGGTGAAACATTATTTCCTTGAGCAAATAAAAGAATTGGTAGAGGAAGAAGAGGCGCTTCTTGCATCTAAAGGACAACTGCCAACTGATGAAGCATTGATCTCTGCTAAGAAAGATGGATTTTCCGATAAATATTTGAGCCAGATTCTGGAAGTTAGTGAAGATGAGATTCGCAATAAGAGAATTAGTCTTGGAGTTGAAGAGGCATGGGAAGGCGTTCATGTAAGTGCAACACCTGACAGCGCATATTATTATTCCACATATAATGCAGAAGATAAGAATCCGATTCGTTCAGATAAGCCAAAGATTATGATTCTGGGTGGCGGACCAAACCGTATCGGACAGGGAATTGAATTTGATTATTGCTGTGTTCATGCGTCTCTTGCTCTTAGAAAACTTGGGTTTGAAACGATTATTGTAAATTGTAATCCAGAAACTGTATCTACAGATTATGATACATCTGATAAACTTTATTTTGAGCCATTGACGTTGGAAGATGTATTGAGTATTTACAAAAAAGAACAGCCTGTAGGTGTGATTGCTCAGTTTGGTGGTCAGACCCCATTGAATCTGGCGGCAGATCTGGAAAGAAATGGCGTGAAGATCTTAGGTACAGCGCCTTCTGTGATCGATCTTGCTGAAGACCGCGATCTGTTCCGGGAAATGATGGAAAAATTAGAGATTCCAATGCCGGAATCCGGCATGGCAGTTACTGTAGAGGATGCCCTTGAGATTGCTGAAAAGATTGGATATCCGGTTATGGTACGTCCATCTTATGTTCTTGGCGGACGAGGAATGGAAGTTGTTTATGACGCAGAGAGCATGGTTGGATATATGCAGGCAGCAGTAGGTGTGACACCGGATCGTCCGATTTTGATCGACCGGTTCCTTGGACATGCGACAGAATGCGAAGCAGATGCTATCAGTGATGGAACACATGCATTTGTTCCGGCAGTGATGGAGCATATTGAACTTGCAGGAGTGCATTCCGGTGATTCAGCATGTATCATCCCGTCTAAGCATATTTCTGAGGAAAACGTGAAGACAATCAAAGAATATACAAGAAGAATTGCAGAAGAGATGCATGTTAAAGGTTTGATGAATATGCAGTATGCAATTGAAAATGACAAGGTTTTTGTTTTGGAAGCCAATCCGAGAGCATCCAGAACAGTGCCGCTTGTATCAAAAGTATGTAATATTCGTATGGTACCGCTTGCAATTGATATTGTTACTTCGGAGTTGACAGGAAGACCATCACCGGTTCCGGCATTAAAGGAACAGGAGATTCCGTATTATGGAGTAAAAGAAGCAGTATTTCCATTTAACATGTTCCAGGAAGTGGATCCGCTCTTAGGACCAGAGATGCGTTCTACAGGAGAAGTATTAGGATTGTCCAAGTTCTTTGGAGAGGCGTTTTACAAGGCACAGGAAGCTACACAGACAAAACTTCCGTTAGAAGGTACTGCATTGATCTCTGTAAGTAACAGAGATAAGCCGGAAGTTGTGGATGTGGCAAAAGATTTTGAAAAAGCAGGTTTTCATATTATCGCCTCCAAACATACTTGTGAGCTGCTGCGTGAAAACGGAATTGAAGCAGAAAGTATTAAGAAACTGCAAGAAGGCAGACCGAATATGCTGGATTTGATTACGAATGGTAAAATTGATATTATCGTCAATACTCCATCCGGAAAAGAAAGCAAAGATGATGATAGTTACTTGAGAAAGGCTGCCATCAAAAAGAAAGTTCCATATGTAACAACGATGGCTGCTGCTAAGGCTGCGATCAGCGGTATTCTTGAAATTAAGAAACATGGAAACAGTGAGGTGAAATCACTTCAGGAGATTCATGCGGAAATTCATGATAAATAGAAGAATTAAAATGTTATGAATAGAATGAAGGTGCTGCACATACATTACCTATAAAGGGTGTATGTGTGGCACTTTTTTATGAAACAGCAAATAGAAAATGAATCGATCAAAGCGCGGGCTGCATCTGCTGCCAGCATGCCAAAAGATGTTGTGTTAGGAGCATCGGTAATTACAATTCTCGGTACGGGTGAAATGTGCATCGAGAATTATCGAGGAATTATTGAGTATACAGATACGCTGATCCGGGTAAAAACGAAAAAAAACCAGATTCGTCTTGTTGGAAAACATTTGCAGATTGAATATTATACAAATGATGAGATGAAAATAACGGGATGCATTTGTTCCGTAGAATTTTGTCCTTAGATTTCAGAACTATAGTGGGAAAGGAACATGTTTGTGATACAAAAAATCATGCGATATACAAAGGGCTATGTGCGGATACGTGTACAGGGATATTCATCGGAGCGGTTTTTGAATCTATGCAGCAGGCACGAAATATATATCTGGGGAGTGGAACCTGCGGGCGATACATATGAGTTGTTTATGTCATTGAGTGGATTTTGGAAAATACGTGCAATTGCAAGAAAAACTCATACGAAAGTGACGGTTGTTCAGCGATGCGGTCTTCCGTTTTTTGTGTATCAAAACAGGCGTCGTCAAGCATTTCTGGCGGGGTGTCTGCTGTGTATAGGGCTGCTTTTTTTCTATTCCAGCTATATATGGGATATTCATTTCGAAGGAAATGAAAGATGGACAGATGAGGCGTTACTTGATTTTCTGGAAACAAGAAAGGTAAAACCGGGAACTGCAAAATACAAGATTAACTGCCCGGAGATTGTTCGGGATATTCGTCGGCAATATCCTGAAATTGTGTGGGTATCAGCCTCAATCGATGGCAGTCGGCTGCGGGTTCAGATTAAAGAAAATGAAGCACTTTCTTTGGAACAAGAGAAAAAAAACTTAGAAACAAAGGAAACGGATCAATCACCCAAGGATTTAGTTGCCTCTTGTGATGGAGTAATTACTTCCATTATTACAAGAAACGGGGTCCCTCAGGTGCATGTAGGGGAAACGGTAAAAAAGGGAGATCTTCTTGTGTCCGGTCGTATGGAAATAAAAAATGATGCAAAAGAAGTGGTTGATTATCAATATTGTCAAGCCGACGCGGATGTATTTGCTGATACACAGATGCAGTATCAAGAATCTATACCGCTTATCTATTATGAAAAGAATTATCAAAAAAACCGGAGAAAAAGTGCCTGGTATATCAAAATAGGCGGACGAATGATTTCTTTTGGATTACAAAGCACGAACGAAAAATTATATGAAAAAATAAGATCGGAATATCAAATTTGTCTGGGAGAACATTTTTATCTTCCGGTGACATATGGGAAAATAACGGTCAAACCGTATATTCTAAAAAGAGAAAAACAGGAAAAAAAGAAGGTACAGCAGATTTTAACAGAAAAATTCGATTGCTTTTTGAAAGATTTGGAAGAAAAGGGTATTCAAATTTGTGAAAATAATGTTAAAATACATTTGGATGAAAATTCTGCCACTGCAGATGGGGTCTTGTATTTAAATCAAAAGATTGCAGAAACAGTGGATACGGAAATACTTGAAATTGAAAGGAACGAACAGAATGAGTCTATCAGAACTGATGATTGATATACCGGCGGAACATGAAAAGAATATATTTGGGCAGTTTGATGCATATGCTAAAAAGTTAGAGCGTGCATTTCATGTTACACTGATAGCAAGAGATGGAAGTGTTAAGGTTCTCGGAGAACAAAAATATGCAGACAGGGCAAAACGCGTGCTGATGCAGCTGCTTCAATTATCACTGCGTGGAAATACGATTACGGAACAGAATGTGGATTATGCTATCTCACTTGTATATGAAGACAGTGAAGAAGATATTGTTGTAATTGATAAAGAGTTGATCTGTCATACTCTTCAAGGGAGACCAATCAAGCCAAAAACACTTGGACAGAAAAAATATGTCGATTCCATTCGGAAAAATATGATTACATTCGGACTCGGACCGGCGGGAACAGGAAAAACCTATCTGGCGATGGCAATGGCGATTACAGCATTTAAAAGTAACGAAGTAGAACGGATTATCTTAACTCGACCTGCGATTGAAGCCGGAGAAAAGCTGGGATTTCTTCCGGGAGATCTGCAGAGTAAGATCGACCCGTATTTGCGCCCGTTATACGATGCTCTGTACCAGATCATGGGAGCTGAAAGTTTTATAAAGAATTCGGAAAAGGGTCTGATCGAAGTTGCTCCACTTGCTTATATGCGAGGCAGAACGTTGGATAATGCATTTATTATTTTGGATGAAGCACAGAACACGACACCTGCACAAATGAAGATGTTTCTGACTCGAATCGGATTTGGCTCGAAGGTTGTCATTACTGGAGATTCTACACAGAAAGATTTGCCTGCCGGAACCGTTTCCGGATTGGATGTCGCTGTTAAAGTTATAAGAAATCTGGAAGACATCAGTGTTTGTAATTTATCCAGCAAGGATGTCGTACGTCATCCTCTGGTTCAGAAAATTGTAAAAGCATATGAAGAATATGAGAAGAAAGGAATGCATGCTTCTAAGAGCAGCAGACGGAAATAGATATGAGCTTATATATGGAAGAAGAGGGGGAACTGAAACTCCCTTTAGATACAAAAGAAACAGCAGAACGGGTAATCCAGGCAGCATTGGAGTATGTGGCATGTCCTTATGAAGCAGAAGTCAATCTCCTGCTTACAACAGACGAAGAAATCAGGGAGATGAATCGGAATTTCCGGAATCAGGACAAGTCAACAGATGTCCTCTCTTTTCCGATGTTAGAATATGAAGTTCCGGGAGAATTTCATTTTTTAGAAGAAGATACGGACGATGCATTCCACCCGGAAACAGGTGAATTAATGCTGGGGGATATTGTGATTTCAAAAGAAAAAGTGCTGCAACAGGCAGAGTTGTATGGACATACAGCAAAAAGAGAGTTTGCTTTTCTGATTGCTCATAGTATGCTGCATTTATTTGGTTATGACCATATGGAAGAAGATGAACGGAAAGTGATGGAACAGAAACAACGGGAAATCATGGAAAAAGTTCAGATATCACGAGAGTCTATGGAGGAAGCAAATGGCTGAGCCACAGAAAAACAGAAAAAAACAGAAAAATGATGATTTTTTGATGCAGGGAATGATTCTTGCATTCGCAATGGTAATGACAAAGGTCATTGGCGTTGTATATCGCATTCCATTGACCAATATTTTGGGAGATGAAGGAAATGGCTTTTATGGATATGCCTATGAGGTATATGCAATGGCATTGATGCTCTCCAGTTTAAGTCTTCCAACTGCGGTTTCCAAATTGGTTTCAGCCCGTATGGCAGTGGGGCAGCGTCGGAATGCATTTCGGGTATTCTTGTGTTCACTGGCCTTTTCGCTCGTGGTCGGAATTTTTATTTCTCTTGTGATCTTCTTTGGAGCAGGAGCTATTGCAGCGAATTTTATGGAGTCTCCATTGAGTGTATATGCGCTGAAGGTTTTAGCAGTGGGTCTGTTTATTGTTGCCTTGCTTGGAGTACTGCGAGGGTATTTTCAAGGTTTGGGAACGATGATGCCAACCGCAGTATCACAGATCATTGAGCAGATTATCAATGCAGTGGTAAGTATAGCAGGTGCAAGTATTTTGTTTAAACTCGGAACTTCTAAAGGTCAGGAAGTGGGAGAGGAATTACTGGGACCGGCTTATGGTGCGGCAGGAGGTACTCTGGGAACTGTAACAGGGGCATTATTTGCGCTGTTGTTTCTGGGATTTTGTTTCTTTATTTATTCCGGCAGAATCAAACGAGGGTTAAAAAGGGACAGAACAAAGAAAAAAGAAAGTTATCAGAGAATACTGAAAATTTTAATTCTAACGATTATTCCTGTTGTGTTTAGTACCGCTATTTATAATATTAATCAAATACTGGATCTGACTTTGTTTAATCAGATTATGGCGGCGCAGGGATTCCATGAAAAAGAATATATGGCTCTGCAGGGAATTTATACCGGGAAATACAATACATTGATCAATGTTCCTCTGGCTATGGCAAATGGACTTGCGGCATCTGTGATTCCAAGTCTGACGACAGCTGTAACAACCGGTGAAAAGAAAGTAATATACAGCAAGATCAATCAGACGATACGTTTTACTATGTTAATTGCAATTCCTTGTTTTGTTGGGTTTGTTGTTCTTGCATCCCCATTGATGGTGCTGCTTTATAACGATGCAAGTACAGTTCCGGCGATTACACTGGCGATGGGAGCAGTAACTGTGATTCTGTATTCCTGGTCGACAGTGTCAAATTCAATCTTGCAAGGATTGGATAAAATGGCAGAGCCTGCAAAAAATGCAGGTATCTCTCTTGTCGTACATTTGGCTGCATTACTTCTGATGCTGATTGTATTTAAATGGAATATTTACGCGTTGGTACTCAGTAACATTGTTTTTTCGCTTTGTATGTGTCTTTTGAATGCAAGAGCAATGCATAAAGCATGTGGCTATACACAGGAAATCGATCGTACATTTGTCAGACCGCTGATTGCAGCCGTTATTATGGGGATTGTAACGTATGTTGTATATTTGATTTTGGATATTTTGGTTGGAGGGCGGTTCATTCCAACAATTCTTGCCGTAATGTCCGCAATAATGGTCTATGGAGTCAGTGTGCTGAAATTAGGGGTTTTGTCCCGAAATGATTTGAAGGCACTTCCGCAAGGCCAGAAAATCTATCAATTGTGTGGCAAATTACATTTGCTGCCACCTCAATAGGCAACTATATATGAAAATAGAATGTATAAAATAAAAAAAGAAACCGATACTGTAAATAAAAAGGAGTGAATCCTAATGAAAAAATATTACAGCATTGGTTTCTTTCTTGTTGTACTTTTGTTGATTGCAGGCATGAGTTTTGGATATCAGTTATCGTATAGACGGTTATTGGACAGGCAGGAAACGCAACGGGAAGAACAGAAAGAAGAACAGGCGATCACTACGAAAGGAAAAGCAGAAAAAAATGAGGGATATTATTTAAAAGAACTCAATGGCTATGTGACCGTATATTTAAGTGATAAAAAAACGATTTACGAGCTGACAGAAATCCCTCTTACTGATTTGCCGGAAGAGATACAGCAAGAAGTATGCTCCGGAAAATATATTGAATCGATCAAGGAACTTTATGGGTTTCTGGAAAACTATTCAAGCTGATAAGTTTTAAGCAGTTTTTCACAGAGTCAGGGTAGACGAATCATATAAAATAGTGTAAGATATCTTTGCGGAAAGCGAGGATAATAACATGGATGAGAAAAAAATAGCAAGAATAAATGAATTATACAGAAAATCTAAGGCAGAAGGTTTGACAGAAACTGAAAAAAAAGAACAAAAAGTTCTAAGACAAGAGTATTTGGACGGGATTCGTCGTAATTTAAGATCCCAGTTGAATAATATCGATATTTTGGAAAAGGATGGCAGTGTTGTCAATCTGGGAGAGAAATTTGGAAACAAAAAAGGAAATTAGAACAAACGGTTTGCAAAAGCGGATGAGACTTTCCTCTGCTGTCCGGATAAAATACAGTCTGGATATTGCGGAACAGGTAGTGAAACATCCGTTTTTTCAATGCGCAGATACAATATGTTGTTATGTACCGTTTCGGGAAGAAGTTGATACGACAGTATGCATCCAGACTGCATGGCAACAAGGGAAACGAGTTGTTGTGCCACGAGTATGTGGAACCAATCAAATGGAATTTTACGAGATTGAAAGTATGGAAGAGTTATTTCCCGGGTATCAGGGAATCTTAGAGCCAGCCGCAAACCTGGATCGTGTGTTTGTGGCATCTTCTTGTGTACATACATTGATGCTCGTTCCCGGAGCAGCATTTGACCGGAATGGAAACCGGATAGGATATGGAAAAGGATTTTATGATCATTATTTAAATATATACCCACATATTCCCAAAATAGGTCTGGCATTCAGCTGCCAGTGTGTCGAAGAGATTCCGGCAGAACCGCAGGATATTTGTATGGACGTGGTTTTGACAGAAAGTGGAGATTTTATGAGAGGATGATTGTATGATGCAGAGAGATTTGCCCAGAGATCCGGTCATGCTTTTGAGCGTGATCAATACAAAATTAAGAGATTATTATCATAGTTTAGATCAACTTTGTGAGGAAATGAATCTTTCCCAGGACGAACTGACGGAAAAACTGAAGGGGATTGATTATGAATATGATGAAAATCGAAATCAATTTATTTGATATCAGAAAACCGGAAAGGAAGAGGATACAATGAATGAAATGGAACAGATGATTGCAGATGCACCAGTAAATGAACCGGAACGTCAGTATTATTTTATGGAAAAAGGAAAAGCACTTGTTGCATCCTTGTCTGAGCAAGCCGGACATCCGCTGACATTTTGTGTTACAACCTTTGGCTGTCAGATGAATGCCAGAGATTCTGAAAAACTGGTCGGGATTTTAGAACAGATGGGTTACATAGAAGAGGCAGAAGAGGAAAAAGCAGATTTTGTTATTTTTAATACCTGTACGGTTCGTGAAAATGCAAATCAACGTGTGTATGGGCGCCTTGGACAGTTGAGCCGGGTAAAAAAACAAAATCCATATATGATGATTGGTTTATGCGGCTGTATGATGCAAGAACCAGAGGTTGTAGAAAAAATAAAGAAAAGTTATCGATACGTGGATTTGATTTTCGGTACGCATAATATTTATAAATTCGCGGAATTGATCGTGACACGACTTCAGTCACAGCGCATGGTAATTGATATATGGAAGGATACAGATCAGATTGTAGAAGATCTTCCGAATGAAAGAAAGTATACATTTAAATCCGGCGTGAATATTATGTTTGGATGTAATAATTTCTGCAGTTATTGTATTGTTCCTTATGTGAGAGGACGGGAGCGCAGCAGAAATCCAAAAGATATTGTAAGGGAGATTGAACGTTTTGTCGCAGACGGAGTTGTAGAAGTAATGCTGTTGGGACAAAATGTCAATTCTTATGGGAAAACATTGGATGAGCCGATTACTTTTGCCCAGCTTTTGCAAGAAATTGAAAAAATAGAGGGGTTAAAGCGCATTCGATTTATGACACCGCATCCGAAGGATTTATCGGATGAATTGATCGAAGTTATGAGTAAGTCTAAAAAAATCTGCAGACATTTACATCTTCCGCTGCAATCCGGAAGTACCGGAATTTTAGAAAAAATGAACCGACGGTATACAAAAGAACAATACTTGAACCTTGTAGAACGTATTCGTGCAAAAATACCGGATGTATCTTTGACAACAGATATCATTGTTGGATTTCCGGGAGAAACAGAGGAAGATTTTCTGGAAACAATGGATGTGGTTCAGAAGGTACGTTATGACAGCGCTTTTACGTTCCAGTATTCTAAACGGACCGGAACTCCGGCAGCAGCAATGGATGAGCAGATCCCGGCAGATGTTGTAAAAGATCGTTTCGACAGACTTTTAAATGAGGTGCAGCATATATCAGCAGAAGTCTGCAGTGTATACACAGATACGATTCAGGAAGTTCTGGTGGAGATGGTCAATGATCATGACACTGCACTGGTAACCGGACGAATGAGTAACAATCTTCTGGTACATTTTCCGGGAGATGTTTCCCTGGTAGGAAAACTTGTTTCTGTAAAGCTGACAGAATGTCATGGTTTTTATTATCTTGGAGAAATGGTAAATAATAAATTTTAAAAATAAAATAACGGAGTTCGATATTTTTGAAAAAAACGTCCAAACTATAGATTGAGACACTCTACAGAGTATGAAGTGGAGCTGTAAGATCAATAAAGGAGGACGTTTTTTCCATGAGAAGAACAAGTGAATATATGCTCCTTTGGACATTGGGCGGAACCTTGTATTATGGGATTGAAATGGTCTTTCGGGGATATTCTCACTGGTCAATGTTTATATTGGGCGGATTTTGCCTTTTATTTCTTGCGCTACAGGGGATATGGACTGACTGGAAAGAACCATTGTGGCGGCAAGTTATAAATGGAACTATTTTTATAACAGCAGGAGAGTTTATCACCGGTTTGTTAGTGAATAAGATATTACATTGGAATGTGTGGGATTATTCGGATCAGCCCCTTCAACTCTGGGGGCAGATTTGTGTACCGTTTACGATATTATTTTCTGGTCTGTGTGTTATAGGAATTCTTCTGACGGGATACCTGCTGCATTGGCTTTATGGCGAAAAAAAACCGGATTTTCATGTTTTGTAAGTTTTGACACTGTTTTTAATAAATGATATAATATTCAATTAGTGATAAAGAAATAAAGGTTTTTTAAATATAAATTGACAGATAGAAAGGATAACCACTGTGGCTGAATATACACCAATGATGCAGCAGTATCTGGAAACAAAATCCCAATATCCAGACTGCATATTATTTTATCGACTTGGGGATTTTTATGAAATGTTTTTTGATGATGCACTGACAGCATCACGTGAGTTGGAAATTACTCTGACCGGAAAAAACTGTGGACAGGAGGAGCGGGCTCCGATGTGTGGTGTTCCTTACCACGCTGTTGACGGATATCTGACCAGACTTGTATCGAAAGGATATAAAGTAGCCATTTGTGAACAGGTAGAGGATCCTAAAAATGCAAAGGGGATTGTAAAGCGTGAGGTGGTCCGTATTGTGACACCCGGTACAATACTGGATGCACAGGCAATTGATGAGACAAAAAATAATTATATCATGTGTATTGTTTATATTGCGGATCGTTATGGGATCTCTGTGGCAGATATTACGACAGGAGATTATTTTGTTACGGAACTTCCGGACGGCGGGAATTTAAAGGATGAGATTGCGCGGTTTACTCCGTCGGAGATTATTTGCAATGAATCTTTTTATATGAGCGGAATGGATTTGAATGATTTAAAGGAACGACTTCATATCGTAATCTCTTCGTTGGAGCCATATTATTTTGACGATACAATTTGTAAAGATAAGTTGAAGGAGCATTTTCAGGTTTCTACGCTGGAAGGTCTGGGGCTCGGTGATTATGATTGTGGAGTGATCAGTGCAGGTGCGCTTTTACAATATCTGCTGGAAACTCAAAAAAACAATCTGTCTCATATGACTCATATCACACCATACACAACCGGGAAATATATGATGCTGGACAGTTCTACCAGACGGAATCTGGAACTTTGTGAAACGCTTCGCGAAAAACAAAAACGAGGTTCTCTTTTGTGGGTTCTCGATAAAACAAAGACAGCAATGGGCGCAAGAACGCTGAGAAAGTATCTGGAACAGCCATTGATTGAGAAAGCAGAAATTATTCGAAGACTGGATGCGGTTGAGGAATTGAAAAAACAAGCGATCACAAGGGAAGAAATCCGGGAATATCTGTCTCCGGTGTATGATTTGGAGCGCTTGATCACACGCATTACATATGGGTCTGCTAACCCAAGAGATTTAACTGCTTTTGCAGGATCGCTGGCGATGCTGCCGTCGATTCTCTATCTGCTGCAGGATATGAAAGCGCCTCTTCTTCAGGATATTGCCGGAAATCTGGATCCTTTGGAAGATTTGTGTACGCTTGTGAAGTCTGCTATTGCAGAGGAACCGCCACTGGCTATGAAGGAAGGAAATATTATCCGCGATGGCTATAGTGAAGAAGTAGATAAGCTCCGAAAAGCAAAGTCAGATGGAAAGAGCTGGCTGGCAAAACTGGAAGAAGAAGAGCGTGAAAAAACCGGTATTCGTAATTTACGGATCAAATATAATAAAGTCTTCGGCTATTATTTAGAGGTGACCAATTCCTATAAAGAACTTGTTCCTGAGTATTATACCCGTAAACAAACACTGGCCAATGCGGAACGCTATATCACACCTGAATTGAAAGAACTGGAAGATACGATTTTAGGAGCAGAAGATAAGCTGTATGCATTAGAATATGAGATTTACTGTACGGTACGGGATACCATTGCGGCAGAAGTGGAACGAATTCAGAAAACGGCAAAAGCAATTGCAGATCTGGATGTTTTTGCGTCACTTGCATTGGTTGCGGAGCGCAATAATTATGTCCGTCCTAAAATCAATGAAAATGGAAAAATCGATATTAAAGACGGACGACATCCGGTTGTGGAACAAATGATTCCAAATGGAAGTTTTATCAGCAACGATACCCTTCTGGATGACAAGAAACAGCGCATTTCCATTATTACCGGTCCGAATATGGCGGGAAAATCAACTTATATGCGTCAGGCTGCCTTAATTGTTCTGATGGCGCAGATTGGCTCTTTTGTTCCTGCTGCACAGGCAAATATTGGATTGGTGGATCGTATTTTTACGCGTGTGGGAGCTTCGGATGATCTGGCATCCGGTCAAAGTACCTTCATGGTAGAAATGACAGAAGTTGCAAATATTTTACGAAATGCAACATCTAAAAGTTTGCTCATTTTGGATGAAATCGGACGTGGAACAAGTACATTTGATGGACTTTCTATTGCATGGGCAGTTGTAGAATACATTAGTGATATACGCCTGTTAGGCGCAAAAACATTGTTTGCAACCCACTATCATGAATTGACAGAACTGGAAGGTAAGATTGATAATGTAAATAATTACTGCATAGCTGTCAAGGAGAAGGGCGATGACATCGTATTTTTAAGAAAAATCGTAAAAGGCGGAGCAGATAAAAGTTACGGAATACAGGTTGCAAAACTGGCAGGAGTTCCGGATATCGTCATTGACCGGGCAAAAGAAATCGTAGAAGAATTAGTAAACGAGGATATTACCATTCGGGTTAGTGAAATTGCCGGAAAAGAATCAATGCCGAAACAGTCTAAGAAGAAAGCAAAAAAATACGATGAGGTGGATCTGGCTCAATTTTCACTGTTTGATACGGTGAAGGATGATGATGTTTTGGAAGAGTTGAAAAATATCGATGTCAGCAATCTGACACCGATTGATGCGTTGAATACAATTTATCGGCTGCAGAATAAACTCAAAAATCGATGGTAAAAACATGGAAGAGGAAGAAGGAGGATAAGATGCCGCATATAAAAGTACTGGATCAAGTTACAATTGATAAGATTGCAGCCGGAGAGGTGATTGAACGGCCGGCATCGATTGTCAAAGAACTGGTGGAGAATGCAATTGATGCCGGTGCCGATACAGTGACAATTGAAATTGAAGATGGCGGAGTCACATTGATTCGGATTACTGATAATGGATGTGGAATTTCACGTGAAGATGTGCGGAATGCGTTTTTGCGTCATTCAACCAGTAAAATAGAACATGTGGAGGATCTGGCTAAAATCTCTTCCCTGGGATTTCGTGGCGAGGCATTATCCAGTATTGCTGCAGTTACTAAAGTGGAGCTGATTACAAAACCGAGGGATGAAGAGATCGGGACACGATACTTGATTGAAGGTGGTCAGGAATGGGGGCTGGAAGATACCGGCGCTCCCGAAGGAACAACGTTCCTGATCCGACAGTTGTTTTATAATGTTCCGGCGAGAAGAAAGTTCCTGAAAACCGCCATGACAGAGGCTGGACATGTTCAGGATTTACTGACACGACTGGCATTGTCCCATCCCGAGGTTTCATTCCGGTTTTTAAACAATGGACAGGAAAAATTACGAACCTCCGGAAGTGGAAAATTAAAAGAAGTAATTTATAGCCTCTATGGGAGAGAAATTGCAGCAAATATTCAGGAAATTCATTACGAAAAAAACGGGATTGAAATTACCGGATATATTGGAAAACCAGTCATCACACGTGGAAACCGTAATTTCGAAACTTTTTTCGTAAATGGCAGATACGTAAAAAGTAATATGATTTCAAAAGCGGCAGAGGATGCATATAAAGATTTTAAAATGCAGCATCGTTTTCCTTTTTTTGTATTACATTTCCATGTGGATGGAGAAAAAGTGGATGTCAACGTTCATCCTACGAAGATGGAGCTGCGTTTTCAGAATCAACAGGCAGTCTACGATGTAGTTTATGAAGGAATCCACCGGGTACTCTTAGGCGAGGAATTGATTCCACAGGTAGAACTTCCGGAAGTGAAAATCCCGGAAAAAAAAGAGCCCGAAACAAGCCCGTTTCTGTTGAGATCGAGAGAAGATATAAACAAGCCCAAGGAAGTGGAAACCAGAGACGAAGATTATTTTATCCGTAAAATGCAGGAGCGGGTGCGCTCTTACCATAATCGTGGTTCTTCTGCAGAAGTAAGCGGGAAAAATCAGATTTTCAGAGGCGAGACAAAGGAGCAAAATGAAAAAATTCTACAGGCGGTTCGTGAGACTCCTAATTATGCGCCGGAACTACCAAAACAGCCATTGGTACAAGCGCAACCGGTCAAAGAACCACCAAAACAATTGAATTTTTTTGAGGAAAAACTTCTAAAACGTGATGTAAAAGCAGATTATAAATTAATCGGTCAAGTGTTTGACACATACTGGCTTGTACAGTTTCAGGACAATTTGTATATTATTGATCAGCATGCGGCTCATGAACGCGTTCTTTATGAGCGTACATTAAAAGAAATGAAAAATCGGGAATTTACTTCTCAATATTTAAGTCCGCCGATGATCCTTACACTCTCTATGCAGGAGGAAGAACTTTTGAAAACACATCTGGATGCGTTTTCCAGAATCGGATTTGAAATTGAGCATTTTGGCGGAGAAGAATATGCCGTACGCGCGGTTCCGGATAATTTATTTGGAATAGCTAAAAAAGATTTATTTATCGAAATGTTGGATTCATTGTCAGAAGGGATTCATTCTTCGATGACACCGGATTTGATTGATGAAAAGATTGCTTCCATGTCCTGCAAAACGGCAGTAAAAGGAAATAACAGATTGTCGGCTAAGGAAGTAGATACCTTAATCGGAGAATTGCTGTTATTGGACAATCCATATCATTGTCCTCATGGAAGGCCTACGATCATTGCGATGTCAAAACGAGAACTGGAAAAGAAATTTAAGAGGATTGTATGATGAAACAACCATTGATCATATTGACAGGGCCTACTGCGGTGGGAAAAACAAAGGCATCTATCGGACTTGCAAAGGCAATCGGCGGGGAAATTATTTCTGCGGATTCGATGCAGGTATATAAAGGGATGGATATTGGCTCTGCAAAAATAAAAAAAGAAGAAATGGAAGGGGTTATACATCATTTGATTGATGTACTTTCTCCGGAAGAGGAATTTCACGTTGTTCGCTTTCAACAGATGGCAAAACAGGCGATGGAAGAAATTTATGCAAAGGGGAAAATTCCGATTCTGGTAGGAGGAACCGGGTTTTATATTCAGGCAGTTCTGTATGATATTGATTTTACTGAAAATGAAGGGGATGAATCATATCGAAAGGAATTGCAGGATTATGCGGATCGATATGGTGCGGAATCATTGCATAACCAATTGAAAATATGCGATCCGAAAGCCGCAGAAGAAATTCATGCGCATAATATTAAGAGAGTCATCCGGGCATTGGAATATTATCATCAGACGGGGCGCCCGATTTCCGAACATAATGCAGAACAAAGAGAAAAGCAATCTCCGTATCAGTGGGCATATTTTGTTTTGAACGATGAACGGGCACATTTATATGAACGTATTAATCGTCGGGTAGATCAGATGATTGCAGAGGGGCTGGAAACGGAAGTGACTGCATTAAAAGAAAAAGGCTATACACGTAGTCTTGTTTCCATGCAAGGATTGGGGTATAAAGAAATCCTTGCATATTTGGATGGAGAATGTACATTGCAGGAGGCAATTGATACAATCAAACGGGATACAAGACATTTTGCAAAACGGCAGATCACCTGGTTTAAACGAGAAAGAGATGTAATCTGGCTGGATAAGCAGGCATTTAAATATGATGAATCAGCCATTTTGGATGAAATGCTTCGAGTTTTAAAAGAACGTAACATAATTCATTAGTAAAAAGATGAGGAAGAAAACATGCAGCAAAAATTAAATGAAATATATCAAAATATGGGAATCACCGAGGAGGTTCTTCGTGTAGGAAATCAAATAGAAACGGAACTAAAAGAGCGGTTTGAACAGTTTGATGCGATTGCGGAATACAATCAGCTAAAAGTAATCCATGCGATGCAGAAGAACCGGGTTAGTGCGGAATGTTTTAATTATGCGGACGGCTATGGCTATAATGATCCAGGACGTGATCTTCTGGAAAAAGTTTATGCGGATACATTCCATACAGAAGCAGCGCTCGTTCGCCCGCAAATCACCTGTGGCACACATGCACTTGCGCTTGCATTGTCAGCGAATCTTCGTCCGGGAGATGAATTACTTTCTCCGGTAGGAAAGCCGTATGACACTTTGGAGGAAGTGATCGGTATTCGCGAGTCAAGAGGAAGTCTGGCAGAATATGGGATTACGTATCGTCAGGTAGATTTGTTAGAAGATGGGTATTTTGATTATCCTGCAATTGAAAAGGCAATTAATGAGAAAACAAAACTGGTCACTATACAGCGTTCAAAGGGGTATCAGACTCGTCCAAGTTATTCGGTGGAAAAGATTGGTGAATTAATTGCTTTTATTAAAAAGATCAAACCAGACGCAATCTGTATGGTAGATAATTGCTATGGTGAATTTGTCGAGACAATAGAGCCAAGTGATGTAGGCGCGGATATGATTGTCGGCTCTTTGATTAAAAATCCGGGCGGGGGGCTTGCACCCATTGGAGGATATGTTGCCGGACGGGAAGATTTGATTGAAAATTGTGCCTGTCGTTTGACTTCTCCTGGACTGGGGAAAGAAGTGGGCGCCTCTTTGGGTGTGATGAAATCCTTTTATCAGGGATTTTTTCTTGCGCCGATTATCGTCTGCAGTGCATTGAAAGGTGCGGTTTTTGCTGCAAATATTTATGAACGACTGGGTTATCATGTTATACCAAATGGTACAGAATCCAGACATGATATTATTCAGGCGGTTCAATTTGGTACGCCGGAAGGTGTGATTGCTTTTTGTAAAGGAATTCAGGCTGCAGCGCCGGTAGACAGCTATGTAACACCAGTACCATGGGCAATGCCCGGATATGATAGTGATGTGATCATGGCTGCAGGTGCTTTTGTGCAGGGTTCTTCTATAGAATTAAGTGCGGATGGACCGATAAAGCCACCGTATGCGGTATATTTCCAAGGCGGTCTGACCTGGCCTCATGCCCGTCTTGGCATCTTAAAGTCTCTGCAGCAGATAGTAGATGACGGTGTTGTGACCAGTCAGCAATTGCAGAATTGTATACAGGAGAATAAAGATAAATGAAACATATCATTGTAATCGGCGGTGGAGTTTCCGGTATGTCAGCCGCAATTACTGCGGCAAAAGCTGGAGCAGATGTAACGATCCTTGAGCAGAAAGAGCGCGTAGGAAAAAAGATTTTATCTACGGGAAACGGACGATGTAATTTTACGAATCTGTACCAAGAAAAAGAATGTTATCGTTCGGATAATGCGGAATTTCCATGGGCAGTGATTCAAAAATTTGATGAAACTAAGGTCATCTCTTTTTTTGAACAATTGGGGATCTACGCAAAAAATCGGAATGGGTATTTGTATCCAAATTCTGATCAGGCGGCTGCGGTGTTAGACGCGTTTTGTATGGAGTGCAGACATCAGAAGATTCATATTCATACAGAAACAAAGTGTCTGGAGATTCAGCCGAATTCCAAGGGCTTTCGTGTCAAAACATCCAATGGGATCCAAAGAGCAGATGCTGTTATTCTTGCAGCTGGTTCAAAGGCTGCTCCGGTAACCGGGTCAGATGGCTCCGGATATGAGTTGGCGAAGAAACTGGGACATCATTTAGTTCCGGTTCTTCCGGCACTGGTACAATTACGGTGTGCAGAATCGTTTTATAAACAAGTTGCAGGAGTACGCATACAGGCAAAAGTTTCCCTTTATGGAGATGGAAACTGTCTGGCAGAAGATACCGGAGAGGTACAGCTTACAAATTACGGAATATCCGGTATTCCGGTCTTTCAGGTCAGTCGGTTTGCTGCGCGGGCGTTATATGAAAAAAAATCTGTATATGCGGTTTTGAATTTTATGCCGGAACAATCTTCAGAGGAACTTTTAGACATACTCCGGAAACGTGCTCAGATTCGCCCGGAGAAAACAATGGCGGAATTTTTTGTTGGGCTTTTTCATAAAAAAATGGCAGAATTATGGATTAAACTGAGCGGGATTTCTTTTCAGAAAAAAGTTGGAACATTGTCTGAACAAGAGTTTCAGAAACTAGTGTCTCTCATTCAAAATTTCAAGACAGAAATCAAAGAAACAAATTCTTTTGAGCAGGCACAGATTTGTTGTGGGGGTATCGATACGAGAGAAGTCAATCCGGATACACTGGAATCGAAATATATTCCAAAATTATTTTTTGCAGGAGAAATCTTAGATGTAGATGGAATTTGCGGAGGATATAATATTACATTTGCTGTTGCCAGTGGAGTGATTGCCGGGAAAGGAGCTGTGACATGCTGAGAATCAGTCAGATAAAACTTAGACCGGAACATACAAAAGAAGATTTAAAAGATGCAATTTTACATTATTTAAAAATTCAGGAAACAGAACTTTTGGAATATCATATTTTCAAACAGTCCATTGATGCAAGAAAGAAACCGGATATTTTCTTAGTATATACAATCGATGTTGTTCTTCGGGAAGAAGAACGGATAAAAAAGAGATTGAAAAAGAAGGTGCAGACTGTATGTGAAAAGAAGTATCTCGCACCTTTGCATGGAACGGAAAATACGGCATTTAGACCGGTTATTGCCGGAGCAGGGCCGGCAGGTCTTTTTTGTGCGTATTTATTGGCAAAAGAAGGATATCGTCCGATTCTTGTAGAACGTGGCGCTCCGGTAGAAGAACGGCATGAGGCAGTTCAGAAATTTTGGGAAACCAATCAGCTGGATCCGGAATCAAATGTACAGTTTGGAGAAGGGGGCGCAGGCACCTTTTCGGATGGAAAATTAAATACACTTGTAAAAGATAAATTTGGGAGAAACCGGTTTGTACTGGAAACGTTTGTGAGATTTGGCGCACCGGAGTCCATTCTCTATGAACAGAAACCGCATATTGGTACAGATATCCTGCGAACCGTTATTCGGAATATGCGGAATGAAATCCGGGATTTAGGCGGGGATATCCATTTTCACTGTCAAGTGACAGATTTGAGTTTCAAATCAGACGGAGAAGGTAAGCAATTAACCAAAATTGAATTGAATCATCAACAATGGATGGAAACGAATATACTCGTACTTGCAATCGGTCATAGTGCCAGAGACACGTTCCGGTTGATAGAAACAAGTGGGATACCGATTCAGCCGAAAGCGTTTGCTGTAGGAGTGCGGATTGAGCATCCGCAAGACATGATTCAGACTGCACAATACGGAAATGAGATGGCGGATCGACTGCCGCCGGCAGCATATAAACTGGCTGAAAATTTAGAGAACGGAAGAGGTGTGTATACATTTTGCATGTGTCCGGGCGGATATGTTGTCAATGCATCTTCAGAAGAAAAAAGACTTGCAGTAAATGGAATGAGTTATCATAATCGTGATGGAATAAATGCAAACAGTGCGGTAATTGTAACTGTAACACCAGAGGATTTTGGCTCGTCAGAACCCCTGGCCGGCGTGGAATTTCAAAGAAAACTGGAGCGAGCGGCTTATGAGGCTGGAAAGGGAGCTGTTCCGGTGCAGTGCTTTGGAGATTTTTGTGAGAATCGCCTTACAGAATCACTGGGAGCAATTACTCCTCAGATAAAAGGGGCATGGGAATTTGCCGATGTACGAAGTATTTTCCCGGAAGAACTGTCTGAGTCACTGGAAATTGGAATTCGTGCTATGGACAGAAAAATCCCCGGATTCGCACGCCCGGATGCCATTCTTTCCGGAGTAGAAAGTCGGACCTCTTCTCCGGTAAAAATTATGAGAAATGAGCATTTTGAGAGTAGTGTTTCCGGAATTTATCCATGTGGAGAAGGCGCCGGATATGCAGGCGGAATTACTTCAGCGGCAATGGATGGGCTGAAAGTTGCGGAAGCAATTATCCAGCGCTTTGCAATATTCACAAAAAATTAAGACTCCGAACCTATACACATTTTTTAAAATATGGTAAAATATATCACTGTATTATTATGTCATCGCATACAAAAAGAGTATGGAAAAAATAAAAGAATTGTATGAAGAAGACCGGCCTTATGAAAAATGTGTCCGGTTTGGAGCAGAAAATCTGACAGATGCAGAGTTGTTGGCTGTGCTTTTGCGAACTGGGACGAGGGGTGAAAATGTCCTGGAACTTGCGCGCAGGCTGCTGCATCCGAATATGTATCAGAGCGGCATTCTGAGTATCCATGACTGGACGTATGAACAGTTGTTAAAGCTGAAAGGAATTGGAAAAGTCAAGGCTGTTCAGATTTTATGCGTCTGCGAATTCGCCAAAAGACTGGCAAAAGCGACGGCAGCTCAGGAGCTGGACTTTCACACGCCGGCTACCGTTGCAAAATATTACATGGAAGATATGCGTCATCAGAAACAAGAGCGCATGAAATTACTGCTGCTTAACACGAAGTCCAGGTTGATTGGGGAGACAGAGATTTCAAAGGGGACAGTGAACGCATCTATTGTATCACCAAGGGAGTTATTTATTGAAGCACTTCAGAAGAATGCCGTTTCAATTATTTTGCTGCACAATCATCCCAGCGGGGATCCGCAGCCAAGCAGAGAGGATATTCTGGTTACGAAAAAGGTGCAGGAAGCAGGATGGATGATTGGTGTGGAACTTTTGGACCACATCATCATAGGGAACAATCGATATGTTAGTTTAAAAGAACAGGGGTATTTGTAATTTGTTATTTCGAAATGTCTACGGACTTGATTTGGGAACTTATGAGATTAAGGTCTACGATAAAAAGCAGGACCTGATTTGGAAAGAAAAAAGCGTTATAGCGATAAAAGATAAAAAATATATTTTTGCAACCGGAGATGAGGCCTACGCGATGTTTGAAAAAGCACCGGAAGATATTCAGGTTGTATTTCCGATGCAAAGTGGCGTTATAGCCAGATTTGATGATATGCAGTATCTTCTGGAAACTCTTTTGAAAAAAGAGAGGCCGTTTTCTAGAGGGGCGGAATATCTGGTTGCTGTACCAACAGATGTTACAGAAGTAGAAAAAAAAGCATTTTATGATCTGGTGGTTCATTCGTCTGCTCGTGCAAAATCAGTTCGGATTATTGAGCGAGGATTGGCGGATGCAATCGGTGCCGGTATTGACGTGTGCGAAACAAAAGGCGCATTTGTGGTCAACATAGGCGGAGGTACGACAGAATTGTCGGTTCTTGCATCCGGAGGTCTTGTACTGAATCGTTTACTGAAAATAGGCGGTGAACAGTTTGATCAATCGATTGAAACATTGGTTCGCCACAACAAGGATTTTTTAATCGGAAGGTTGACGGCGGAAAGTCTGAGAACACGTTTTGGTATATTTTCCGAGGATGGAGCAGCAGCTCTTAAAGTATCCGGACGGAATCTGGTAAATGGAGTGCCTCAGTATCAGGACATTCCAATCAGTTTTGTCAGAGCTGCATTGAAGGAGCCGTTGGAATCCTGTGTAGATGCAATTCGTTCGATGCTGGAACGGACTCCGCCGGATGTTCGAAAAAATATATATCAGACCGGCATATATCTAACCGGAGGTCTTGCAAACTTACGTGGACTTCCGAATTATCTGGAAGGCAGTATCGGCTTACCGGTACATTGTGTTCCGGATCCGGAACTTAGCGCAGTTAAGGGACTGCAATTGATTGCGCAGGATAAACAACAATACAAGAAATTAACATATTCTATGTTAGATGAAGATTATAGGTGGTTAAGATAGTATGAAAAATAAAAGACAAACTTCTAATTCAAATAAATATTGGCTGTTTGGGTTATCTTTCATTTGTGTGCTCTTAATGACGTTGTCGTTTTTTTCAGATCAGGTAGCCGGGCCATTTCGTGTTATCGCAAATGTTACCGTAATTCCGATGCAAAAGGGGATTACCCAGATCGGGACATGGCTGGGAGATGTGAATGATAACTTTGAAACACTGAAAGATATGCAAAAGGAAAATAAAAAATTACAAGCCAGAATCGATGAATTAACTATCGAAAATAATAATCTTCAAGAAGATAAATATGAGTTGGAGCGTCTGCAGGAACTCTATAAACTGGATCAAAATTATGCGGAATATGAAAAGATCGGTGCTCATGTAATTGGAAAAGATTCAGGAAACTGGTTTAGTACATTTACCATCGACAAAGGAAGTGCTCATGGCATTAAAGAAGATATGAATGTCATGGCAGGAAGCGGGCTTGTTGGGATTGTTACAAAAGTAGGTCCGACTTGGGCTACAGTGAGATCTATCATTGATGATTCCAGTAATGTCAGTGGTATGGTTTTGACTACTTCCGATAAGTGTATTGTCCGCGGGGATCTTTCTCTGATCAATACGGGAAAAATACGCTTTGAACAGATGGAAAACAATGATAATTCGGTAGAAGTAGGAGATCAGATTGTTACATCTTATATTAGTGACAAATATTTACAGGGAATTTTAATCGGATATGTAAGTGAGGTGCGGGTAGATTCTAATAATCTGACCCGGTCCGGATATATTACTCCGGTAGTTGATTTTAAAAATCTACAGGAAGTACTTGTTATTACGAAAACAAAAGCAGATGCCACAACAGAAGCTCCTGCGGAATAGAAAGGGGTCATTATGAAAAGCACGAAAATAAAGCGTGTGATTGTAACAATTTTATTTGTTTTAATATGTTATTTGCTACAGTGTACAGTCTTTCCGAAACTTGCACTTGCGTCAGTGAAACCAAATCTGATGATCGTTGTTACGGCTGCATTTGGCTTTATGAGAGGAACCAAAGAAGGAATGCTGATTGGGTTCTTTTCCGGATTGTTAATGGATATACAGTTTGGAAATATTCTGGGATTTTATGCATTGATTTATCTTTTGATCGGATATGTGAATGGCTTATTTGAGCAGATGTATTATGATGAGGACATCAAACTTCCTCTGATTTTAATTGCAGCCAGTGAAGCGGTGTATGGGCTTGTCATCTATGTTCTTATGTTCCTTTTAAGAAGCGAATTTGATTTTTTACATTATTTCAGTCATATTATCATACCGGAGCTCATATATACTATAGTAGTGACACTTGGGTTATATCCATTGATACTTTTTGTTAACCACAAATTAGAAGCAGAAGAAAAAAGGAGTGCAAGTAAATTTGTTTAAGCAAATTTGGAATCGAATCAAAGAACATGTCAGAGAAGCACTGAATTCCAGATTATTTGTTCTGATTTTTGTGTTTTGTATTCTGTTTACAATTTTAATTGGAAGATTATTCTACCTTCAAATTGTAAAGGGAAATTATTATTTAAATAATTATGAGCTGCAGATCAGAAAAACAAGAACAATTCCCGGAACGCGTGGAAATATTTATGACAGAAATGGAAATTTATTGGCATACAATGATCTGGCATATTCGGTAACTTTTGAAGATAACATTACGGGGGAAGATCGTAATGAAAAACTGAATCAGATCATGGAACAGATTATTGAGATCGTAGAATCACATGGTGATTCTATCATTAATAGTTTCGGTATTGTGTTAGATTCAGCAGGAAATTATCAGTTTACGCAGACAAATGAAACTCTGCTCCTACGATTTATAGCAGATGTATATGGAAAAATCTATGTAGATGAGTTAACGAAAGCGCAGAAGGAATCCACACCGGATGATTTGATCAAGTATTTATGTACAGATGATACATATGGATACGGGATTGATATCAAACATCTGGACAAAGAGCATGTACTGAAACTTGTTAATATGCGTTATGCAATTAATTTAAATAGTTTTCAGAAATATATACCGACCGTTCTTGCCTCAGACGTCAGCGATGAGACGGCGGCTGCAATTATGGAAAATCTGGACAAGCTGGAAGGTGTTGATATTACCGAGGAATCCTTACGTCGTTACACAGACAGTAAGTATTTTGCCTCTATTATCGGATATACCGGAAAAATTTCACAAGAAGAATATGATGCGTTAGATAAGGATGTTAAGAAAAAATACAGTAAATCCGATATTGTTGGAAAATCAGGACTTGAACAGACTCTGGACAGCATCCTGCAAGGTGAAAAAGGAGAAATGACTTTTTACACCGATACCGTTGGAAAGGTGATTGATACAGTCAGTTACAAGGAGCAGGGAGCGGGAAATGACGTTTATCTGACCATTGACAAAGATTTACAGGCGAGAACTTATCAGATCATTGAAGAAAAGCTGGCAGGTATTCTTCTGGCAAAATTGCGTAATGTTATGAATTATGATCCCAGTGTGACTTCTGATACTACGGAAATTATCATTCCTGTAGATGATGCTTATCATGCATTTATTGCCAATGAAATTATTGATGAGGTACATTTTGGAAGTGAAGATGCCGGAGCAGTGGAAAAACAGGTTTATGAAATCTTTAAAGCACGTAAAGAAGCGGCGATTGCTGAGATTCTAGCTGAAATGAGTGGAACAACTCCTTACCAGGAACTCAGTGTAGAAATGAAAGCGTATCAGGATTATATTTCTATCACTGTACTTCAGGAGACAACTGGATTACTTGTAAAAGATGAGATTGATACTTCAGATGAGATTTATATTAAATGGACAAAAGATGAGACGATTAGCTTGAATGAGTTCTTAAATTATGCAATTTCGAAAAACTGGGTAGATACATCGATTTTAGGAAAATATATTTCTACGGAAAAATATTCCGATGCATCTGAAGTCTATCAGGCAATGTTAACATATTTAGAAGAATATTTGAAATCAGATATGAATTTCGACAAACTTCTCTATAAATATCTTATAAAATCAGGAAGTGTGACAGGAACACAGATTTGCGCGATCACATATGAACAGGGTGTTCTGCCAATGGATGAAGATACTTATCAAGGTCTTTGTGCGGGGAGTGTTGATTCTTTTGAATGGCTGAAATCCAAGATTTCCAGTCTGGAAATAACTCCGGGGCAATTGGCGCTTGAGCCTTGTACCGGTTCAGCAGTAGTCAGCGATCCAAATACAGGTGAGGTATTGGCATGTGTCTCTTATCCTGGTTATGATAACAATCGGTTATCCAACACTATGGATTCCGATTATTACAATCAGCTTGTTACCGGATTATCTCGTCCGTTTTATAATAATGCTACGCAGGAAAAAACAGCACCTGGTTCTACATTTAAAATGGTTAGTTCAACAGCTGCTTTGACAGAAGGATTGGTAAGCGGAGATACGCTGCTGTACTGTGGAGGAGAATTTTCCAAGATTATTCCGAGTCCTAAGTGTTGGGCTTATCCAAACGGTCATGGAGAATTGAGCGTTGTAACGGCTTTGGATGTATCTTGTAACAATTATTTCTACGAAGTAGGATATCAGTTCAGTCTGGATGAGGAAGGCAATTACGAAAGTGAAAAAGGAATTGAAATTCTGAAGAAATATGCTGAAATGTATGGATTAAATGAAACCAGCGGAATCGAAATTCCAGAATCAGAACCGGAGATTTCGGATCGATATGCGGTAGAAACTGCAATTGGACAAGGTACTGCCAATTATACGGTCAGCCAATTGAATCGATATGTTGCCGCAGTAGCAAATAAAGGAACCTTGCATAAGCTGACACTTCTCAGCAAGACAACGGATCCGAATGGTCAGGTGATCAAAAAATATGAACCGGTTGTTACCAGCACGATGGATCAGATTTCCGATGAAACATGGAACCTTTTGCATCAGGGAATGGTTGCAATGATAGAACACACCCCAAGCTTTACAGATGTGGGAGTATCTGTTGCAGGAAAAACCGGAACAGCACAGCAAAGTGAACTTCATCCGGACCATGGTCTGTTTGTTGGATTTGCACCGGTTGAGTCGCCGGAAATTGCTGTATCTGTCCGAATTAAAAATGGTTATACTTCCGCATATGCCGCAGAAATCGGAAGAGATATTATCCGGGCTAAATATCAGCCGGATAAAATTGATGAAATTGTAACCGGATCTGCAGCAGATTTAGGAAATGCGATTTCCGATTAAAAAAGGATGTGAAAGAGGATGGGCAGATTAGTTACTTTGAAAAGCAATCGCTATGGTTTGGGAATCTATATGGATGCAAATGTACCTTTTGATATACTTATGCAAAGTATGGAGGAAACATTCCGCAAGGCTGCAAAATTTTTTCAAAGTGCTCAGATGGCAGTTCAGTTTTCCGGACGCCAGCTGAATTTTACTGAAGAACAAGCCGTACTTGATCTGATCTCAAAAACAACGGATATTGACATCGTATGTATTATTGATCAGGAAGTATCTGGCGAAATGGCATACAAAAGTATTGTAGAACAGACCCTTTCAAATGTACAAAAACGAGATGGGCAGTTTTACAAAGGAACTCTCAAGAAAAAGCAAGTGGTTGAATCCGAAAGCAGTATTGTTATCCTGGGGGATGTGGAACCAGGAGCTACTGTTGCAGCAAAGGGAAATATTGTTATCGTAGGTTCATTACAAGGGACCGCACATGCCGGTGCATCGGGAGATAAAAATGCATATATCGTCGCATTATCGATGCAGCCCCAGGCATTGCGTATAGGAGATCTGGAAGCCAGAAGGCAATTGATCTATCAGGAGAGTTTAAGCATCTGCGGACCAAAGATCGCGTCAGTAGATGGAAAACGAATTTATCTGGATCCACTTGCAGATTGGTCAAATGAATAAGAAGTTTCAGGAGGAAAGACAGAAAATGGGAGAAGTAATTGTCATTACATCAGGAAAAGGCGGTGTCGGTAAAACTACAACGACTGCAAACATAGGAATCGGATTAGCTCAACTTGGAAAAAGGATCGTTGTCATCGATACAGATCTGGGGCTTCGAAACCTGGATGTTGTCTTAGGATTGGAAAATAAAATCGTATATAATCTGGTAGATGTAATTGAAGGGAAGTGCAGAATTAAACAAGCATTAATTCGCGATAAACGATATCCGGAATTATACCTGCTTCCTTCTGCGCAAACCAAGGATAAAACAGCAGTTTCTCCTGAACAGATGAAGAAACTGGTGGAAGAATTAAAAACAGATTATGACTATATTTTATTGGATTGTCCTGCAGGAATTGAGCAGGGGTTTCAAAATGCCGTAGCAGGAGCAGAACATGCAATTGTTGTTACAACGCCGGAAGTCTCGGCAATACGAGATGCGGATCGAATTATCGGTCTGTTAGAAACAAATGGAATCAAGAAGAATGACCTGATTATCAATCGACTTCGTATTGATATGGTGAGAAGAGGAGAGATGATGTCCGTAGAAGATGTAACGGAAATCCTTGCAGTCAATCTACTGGGAGTCATTCCGGATGATGAGCAAATTGTGATTGCTACAAATCAAGGCGAAACAGTTATTGGAAAAGACTGTCTATCCGGACATGCGTATGAAAATATCTGCAGAAGAATATGTGGAGAAGAACTTCCGATTCCGGATTTCAAACACATGGATGGTTTTCTTGCGCGTTTCAGGAAATTCTTTAAAAAGAATTAGGAGGATCATAAAATGAGTGTTCCTTCTGTTCAGGTTGCAAAAGAGAGATTACATTCTCTGCTTGTCGCAGACAGAATGAAATGTACACCCGATATTATGGAAAAATTGTCTTCTGACATTTACCATGTAATGTCAAAATATATGGAGATTGATCAGGATTCTGTCGATATCCAGATCACGCGGTCAGAGATACATATTAAATATACAGGAGAAAAGGATTGAAAGATTTAAAAGAAAAACTTAAATCATATACTCAAAATTTTAAACAACGTTATCAGTTAAAAAATTATCGCTTTAGTCTTGTTTTACTTGTTACAATCTTGTCTGTTATCGGCATTTTTATTGTTGGAAGTGCAAGAGAAGACTATCAGTTTCGACAACTACAGGGAGTTATTTTAGGTTTGATTGTTATGCTGATCGTCTCCCTGATCGATTATCACTGGATTTTAAAGTTTTACTGGCTTATGTATGCGGTCAATCTGGTAATGTTAGTTGCTGTATTGTTATTCGGTGAAAATGTAAATGGTGCGACTCGCTGGTTAAATCTGGGATTTGTACAATTTCAGCCTTCCGATCTGACTAAGATTATTTTGATTTTATTTTTTGCTCGATTTTTATCTGACCGGGAAGCTGTTGTGAGTGACAAAAAAACGATTATCCAGGCAGTTGCGCTATTATTGCCGTCATTGATTCTTATTTTTAAACAGCCGAACTTATCAAACACCATTTGTATTGCACTGTTGTTTTGTGTTTTGATGTATATGGCAGGATTGAATTATAAATTTATCGGTACGGTACTTGCCATTGCAATTCCAACAGCTGTAATCTTATTCATTATTGTAATACAACCGAATCAACCGTTGATCAAAGAGTATCAGCAGACACGTATTCTGGCATGGTTATATCCGGAAGAATATGAATCTGAGGAGGCTTATCAGCAATTGAATTCTATTATGGCAATCGGTTCCGGAAAACTGACCGGGAAAGGCTATGATACAGATTCAGCTGTATCTGTAAAAAACGGAAATTTTATTTCCGAGCCCCAGACAGATTTTATTTTCGCAATAATCGGAGAAGAATTAGGATTTGTGGGTTGTTGTGTAGTTATTATTTTGATATTATTAATTGTGGTAGATTGTATTTTAATCGGAAGGCGAGCGAAAGATATTAGCGGGAGGATTATCTGTGCAGGGGTCGGCGGACTGATCGGTATTCAAAGTTTCATTAATATCGGTGTTGCAACAATGACGCTGCCGAACACCGGAATTTCTTTACCGTTTGTAAGTTATGGATTGACTTCCATTGTATGTCTTTATATTGGAATCGGTCTTGTACTGAATGTTGGTCTTCAGCCAAATAAATATCAATAGAGGAGAGTGGCAGTTTATGAACATAGGATTAGTTGCACATGATGCCAAAAAGAAACTGATGCAGAATTTTTGTATTGCCTATAAGGGAATTCTGAGCAAACACCATTTATTTGCAACAGAAACGACCGGTATGTTGGTCGAAACTGTTACAAATTTAAATATTCACAAATATCTTCCGGGACATTTGGGTGGGAAACAGATGCTGGGAGCACAAATTGAACACAATGATATGGACTTGCTGATCTTTTTTCGAGATCCGCTTACACCACGTTCGAATGAACCTGATGTGAATGATATTGTGAAATTATGTGATATATATAATATCCCTATTGCAACCAATATTGCTACAGCAGAAGCCTTGATACTTGCATTAGACAGAGGAGATTTAGATTGGCGTGAAATGTATAAATAAAATAAAAAAACATACTGCTGTCTGTGTATGTCTGTTAAGCTGTATTATTTTTTTGGGGTGTTCATCGAAAAATGAACCGATTCCTTATGCAGCTATTTATGAAAAAACGAATTATGCACAGGAATTGTACCAGGAGAAACCATTTGCAGAAGATCTGTGTGTGGCTGCACAAAACGTTGATCTAAGTGGATATACCGGAGATTATTCGGTTCATGCAGCAGGATTATTTGATTTGGAACAGAAAGAAGTGCTTTACGGAGATCGGATTCATGAACGGTTGTTCCCTGCAAGCACAACTAAGATTTTAACAGCTTATGTAGCTTTAAAATATGGAAATCTCGATGATGTCGTAACAGTCAGTGAAACTGCCACAACATTTGAACCGGACGCGTCGCTCTGTGGCTTAGCACCAGGAGATCAAATTACCTTATATGATCTGATATGTGGTCTGACACTCGCTTCCGGAAACGATGCCGGAGTTGCAATCGCTGAACATATTTCCGGAAGTGTGGAAGCATTTGCCGATAAAATGAATGAAGAAGCAAGAGCTTTAGGGGCTACCAATTCCCATTTTGTAAATCCACACGGTCTGCACGATGATAATCATTATACAACGGCATATGATCTTTATCTTATGTTTCAGGCAGCGATTCAAGATCCAAGATATCTTGAAATTATTTCAATGAAAGGTTATGAAGGAACTATTACAGGAGATGATGGACAAGTCAGAACCTTATACTGGGCTGCTACGAATTATTATTCAGCAGGTGAAGTGGCTGCGCCGGATGGTGTTCGGGTTTTCGGTGGGAAAACCGGAACAACAGATGAGGCCGGAAGCTGCGTTATACTATATGATGAAGATCTGAGTGGACATCCTTATATTTCAATTATTATGGGAGCTGTTGACAAGACTTCATTATATCAGGATATGTCAAGTCTTCTTGATACCGGAATTACGCATTAAAAACGCTGTGTACAGACAAAATTGTCTGTCACAGCGTTTTTTGGGGAAACGTATTTAATCTGTAAAGTTATGAATTCTTCCGTATAAGCTGATCAGATATAAGCCGCACAAGCCTACGATCGTGTAGATCAGTCTGGATAACCAGCTCATATTTCCAAAAAGAAAAGCAACCAGATCAAAGCGAAAGATTCCGATTAAAAGCCAGTTAACTGCACCAATGATAACAATTGTAAGTGCTGTATTATCAAACCATTTCATGTAATTTCCTCCTCACACTTATCTGCAATAAAATTGTTTTTTGGGGATACTTCTATTATTAACATAAAAACTGGAAATATACATTTAAAAATGCTATACTTATTCTGTTACGAAAAAGTCTTGAATTCGGAGGTAAGAAATTTTGGCACGCCGGGAAAAAAAGGCAGAAAAAAAGAAAACGACGATCAATATCAGACGATATAAATCAAAACGTGAAATGAATATAGGAATACTGATTTTTGCAGTTGTATTTTTTTATTTGGTCATTACAATTTTTACTTATGCAACTTCAAAAAAGATTTCGGTGTATGAAGTGCGTCAGGGTAGTATTGTAAAAGATTATTCCTATACTGGCTTGATTTTAAGAAAAGAAACATTGGTAAATGCTGAAAGTGACGGATATATCAATTATTATCAAAATGAAAACAGCAAGGTAAAAGCAGGTCGGAATGTTTATGCTATTTCTGAACAAAAGCTGCAAAATGCAGAAACGGAAGAAACAGTGGATGTTTCTTTAAGTACGGAAACAATCAATAATTTAAATATTCGTATTCAGAATTTCAATGAAAATTTTAAAGCTACTAAGTTTTCTTCCGTATATTCATTAAAAGATGAATACACGAATACACTTCACAGTGCTTCAAATCAGACAAGAAATGCACAATTGGATGCGATGATTGCGCAAAGTGGTATTCCAACGACTGCATACCAGAGTGCACGTGACGGAATTATTTCTTTTACATATGATGGGTTTGAACAACTGACAGAAGAGAATCTGAAAATCGGAGATTTTGACAGAAGTAATTATGAACCGGTACATATAGAAAATCAAATGTCGATACAGGCTGGAGAGCCGGCTTATAAATTAATCACTGATGAAACTTGGTGCGTATATGTATGTTTGGATAAAGCAACTGCTGATGAACTCAAAGATACAAGTTCAGTCAAGGTGCGGATCGATAAGGACAGCGAGACAATCTGGGCAGATTTTTCTATTATTCAAAGAGGTCGGGATTATTTTGGACGGCTTGAATTTGACAATTCCATGATCCGGTATTGTGAAGACCGTTATTTAAATGTAGAATTGATCCTTGAAGATCAAAGTGGATTAAAAATTCCAAAAAGTTCAGTAATTGAGAAGGAATTTTATACAGTCCCGGAAGAGTATCTTACTACAAGTGGTTCTGCATCCTCACAGGGAGTGATGGTAAAAGAAAAAGAAGAAGTGAAATACGTGCCTGTTTCTGTGTATTATACGTCGGAGGATGGCAGTGTTTACTTAAATCCAAAAGATTTGGATAGATATGATACAATCATTAAACCGGAATCAAATGACACATATTCACTTAATAAGATTAAAAAACTAAATGGAGTATACAATATCAATCAAGGATATGCAGTATTTAAAGTGATCGAGATATTATGTGAAAACGATGACTACTATATCGTACAGCAAAAAACATCCTATGGTCTTTCGGATTACGATCATATTGTACAGGATGGTACTACAATAAAAGAAGACGAAGTGGTATTTCAATAATAACTTCAGGGAGTTATAAGAAAGGAATCGATTAGAATGATAAAAGAGCAACTAGAAGAAGTAGAACAGCGGATCACGGCAGCCTGTGAAAGAGCGGGAAGAAAGCGGGATGACGTAACTTTGATTGCTGTCAGTAAAACAAAACCGGTAGAAGTGCTGCAGGAAGCCTATGATGCCGGGGTGCGAATATTTGGAGAAAATAAAGTACAGGAATTGATAGATAAATATGAAGTACTTCCGAAGGATATCCAATGGCATATGATCGGGCATTTACAGACAAATAAGGTCAAATATATTGTCGATAAAGTGGCATGTATTCATTCTGTGGATTCTTTAAAACTTGCGGAGGTAATTGAAAAGGAAGCAGAAAAGAAGGACTGCAAAGTAAATATATTAATCGAAGTAAATGTTGCAGAAGAAAAGAGTAAATTCGGTCTTTCTATGGAGGAAGTGATTCCTTTTGTAGAAAAAGTTGCAACATTTCCGCATATTTGCATTCGAGGACTCATGACAATTGCACCATTTGTAGAAAATGCAGAAGAAAATCGAACAATTTTTAAAAATTTACATAAATTATCTGTTGACATTATGAGTAAAAACATTGATAATGTTAATGTGAGTATACTTTCAATGGGGATGACAAATGATTATGAGGTTGCAATAGAAGAGGGAGCAACAATGGTTCGGGTAGGTACCGGAATTTTTGGAAAACGTAATTATACAATATAGCTTTTCTTATTGCATGATCTTATTTTTATTTAGAAAGTATGTTCATAAAATAACGTGTGTATTTAGGGAACACAAGATAGGAGTATAACATGGGTGTGTTTGATAAATTTCTGGATATTATGAAATTGAATGAAGATGAATATGATGATGATGATTTTTATGGCGATGATGAATTCTACGAAGATGAAGAATATGAAGAAAAGCCACAAAAACGTTCTTTCTTTGGAGGATCAAAGAAGAATCATTCACAAGACGAGTATGAGGATTTTGATGTAGATGAGGGAAATGATCGTTTTTCTCATGTAAGCAATAAAGTAACACCGATGCGCCAGCCTGCATCAAGAAGAAATAATAGTGCTAATATGGAGGTGTGCGTTGTAAAGCCTACTTCTGTAGATGACTCCAGAGAGATTACAGAAACTTTATTAGCAGGTCGTACTGTTATTTTGAACCTGGAAGGTATGGATCTGGAGATTGCACAGAGAATTATTGATTTTATTTCAGGTGCTACATTTGCAATTAGTGGAAATCTTCAAAAGATTTCCAATTATATTTTCCTTGTAACACCTACAAACGTTGATATTTCAGGAGATTTACAGGATTTATTAAGTGGCTCTATGGAACAGCCAAGCGTACGCGGCAGATATTAATACATAACAGATTGTGATGCAGAAAGAAGAACAACTTTTAGAAAAGCGTCTGTTAGAATTATCCAGACTTGCTTATAATCGAGACATTATTACTTTTTCAGATTTTCTAAATTTGAATGAATTAAATATTTTACATTCGTTGCCAAAAGATTCCTTATATGCAGGATATGTTACTTTTGGCGGATATGAACTTGCAGAGCGTCAGATGGCGGCATTTCTACCTGATGCTCTTTCTTTGCGTGGAGAAA
>ENA-ORSX01000102-ORSX01000102.1-human-gut-metagenome-genome-assembly--contig:-NODE-102-length-108149-cov-5.828658_pt1 | contig 108149 bp, 98 predicted proteins | sample MGYA00241904_ERZ509172 | MGnify/ENA primary metagenome ERZ509172 (study PRJEB26280, sample SAMEA2338795) | human gut metagenome | biome: human gut; feature: human-associated habitat; material: faeces... | reverse complement strand
TGAATTTCTAAAGAATTTTTTTAGAAATATCTCATATCATCATTTTTGCCGTCTCGACGCTCATCACGATGCCGGCTGCGGTGGCAAACAGCGCGCCCGCCAGAGTATGGCGGGTTTTTGTGACCTTTGCCGCGAGAAAATAGACGGACATCGTATAAAAACATGTTTCCGTACAGCTCATCAAAATGGACGTGACAAGTCCCAGATAGGAATCGGTGCCGTAGGTTTTAAAAATATCCAGCACAAGGCCGGTGGCGGCAGAAGAGGAAAACAGCTTGATGAATACGAGCGGCGTAAGCTCGGACGGAAAGCCGGTGGGCGCGATGATTCTTCCGGCGAGTTTTCCGAAAAAATCCAGAAAGCCGGAGGCGCGTAAAACGGCGACTGCCATCATGAGTCCGATGAGCGTTGGAACGATGGAAACGACAGTTTTTAAACCATCGGAAGCTCCTTTGATAAAATCTTCGTAGACGTTGCTTTTATGAATGATCCCGTACCCCACGATGTAAAAGATCAGGGACGGGATAATGATGGCAGAAAGATGTGCGAGTGCGTTTGCCACGATAGTCTGCTCCGTAAAAGGTTTTGATTCTAATATATTCTAAAGCCTTCGGGAAAATTCCGTTCATAACCCGTGTCGTTTCCGAATAGACTGTAACGAAAGAAGCGCCGCCGTTTTGCGCAGAAAAGAGCTTCGGGCGGTGGGGAGGGACAGGCATGGATGGATATAAAAGACAGATTTCCTATTTGGACTATATGGAAAACGGTGAAAAAACAGGAAACGCCGGTTTTGTAAAAGCGGAGGAAAACAACGGAAAGACACGGATAGAGGTACGGGTAAAAAATCTCCCCGCGGCAGTCAGCGGTGAAGTCCCGCTTTTGGAGGAAGGCGGCGGCGAGCTTGGGCGCATCAGCTTAAATAAAGGAGCAGGAAGCTGCTGTCTGGTCTGGGAAGGAAAGACGGAGGAGCGCGGGATTGAGAGGGTAAAAAGCGACGGCCTGCAGATAGAGCTTCCGGGCGGAAGGATGTTGAAAACGGTTTGGAAGGAACCGGTGTGGGTGCTCGTACAGAAAGAAGAGGCGGCAGAAGAAAAGGAAAACGCAGGAGAAGAGGAAAAAGACAAAGGAGCATCGGAGATAGTTCCGGCAATTGAATATCCGGAGCTGAAATGGAGGGATGCGGAGGCGATTTTTGAACCGGAAATGCGGATAAACAGTTCCGTGGAGGAGGACGCAGCGCAGGAAACCGGCAAAAGAGAGGATGCGGGAGAAGCCGGCGAAGAGACTGCGACACAGGCAGAAGTGAGAAAAGCGCCGCCGTCACCCGACGTTCCTGCGCCGGTGTCAGATTGCACGTGCAAGGGGGATAAATGGGAGCAGCTGTGTACGATGTATCCCGTTATCCATCCCTTTGGTGACGGGCGGGAGTATCTTTCTATCGCACCGGCAGATTTTGTAGTGCTGCGTCAGGAATACCATAAAATGACACACAACAGCTTTTTACTGCATGGTTATTATAATTACAGGCATCTGATATTGGGGCGGCTTAAGGAAGGAAACGGATGGCAGTATTATCTGGGCGTGCCGGGAAATTTTTATCATAGGGAAAAAATGGTAGCGGAAATGTTCGGCTTCGAGGCGTTTGAGGGGGAAAAAGACAGCGCGGCGCCGGGAGACTTCGGTTATTTCATGAAGAGAGTGGAAATCTGAATTTTTTATGCGGGAATTGTAAAGGGAGGGCGGCTTTGCTATAATACTTTTAGCAACAGTCCGGCTTGTGCCGGCCGGTTACGCAGAAGACAGGAGGGGTACGGATGCCGAAAAACAGCCGACGGATGACGACCGCACAGTTTGCGAAACTTCATGAGGTAAATAAGAGGACTTTGCACTATTATGATTCGATAGGCTTGTTTTCTCCGCGCGCAAAGGGGGAAAACGGATACCGGTATTATGACGCGGCGCAGAGCATGGATTTTGAATATATCCGTATGCTCAAAGAGCTGAACATGAGTATAGAAGAGATAGATTCTTATGTGAAAAAGCCGAATGCGGAGGATTTTGTGCGCATCGCGGATGAAAAGCTTGCCGAGATAGAGGGACAGATAAGGAAGCTGAGGTATACGGAGCAGGTTTTGCGGACAAAGCGCGAACAGCTTTTTGCGTGCTGTAAGGATGAGGAACAGTGGTTTGGCGTGGAAGAGCTTCCGAGGCAGGTATATCTGACACTTCCCATAGATGATGTGGAGGAAGGAATAGAGGATTTTTTCCGATATGTGAAGGAGAAGTGGGGGATTGAGCAATGTCGTATGGGGATAGGGAGTTATATTTCCCTTGATAAGGTCTTTCAGGGATGTTTTGAAGAATATGACGGGCTGTTTTCCCCGGCGTTGGATCAGAAGGGGCAGAAGGGCGCGCTCGTGCGTCCGGCAGGTCGGTATCTGTGCGGATATAATCGGGGGACATGGGAAAAGCTCCCGGAATTATACGCCAAAATGCTTGCTGAAGCAGAGCGGATGGGCGTACGTCTGACAGGCTTTGCTTTTGAAGCGGGGATGAATGATTTTGCGATTGCGGATGATGAAGAATACATTACAAAAGTTTTTATAAAAATAGAGGATTGACTTTACAGCGGCAGGATAGTTTATAACATAGAAGGAGCAGATATGGCGAGAGTGCGGACCGAAGAGGAAAAAGAGGCGGCGCGGCAGGCTGCAAAGCAGGCAAAAAAGGAAAGCTGGATAAGGGAACAGGAGGAAAAGCTTGGTCTTCATGAAAAATATATGAAGGAAGCTCTGAAACAGGCAAAAAAAGCGGCTCAGCTGGGAGAGGTCCCGATAGGGTGCGTTATTGTACATAACGGCGAAATCGTCGGCAGGGGATATAACCGGAGAAATACGGATAAAAGCACGCTTTCTCATGCAGAGCTGACGGCGATACGGCGCGCCAGCAAAAAGCTGGGGGACTGGAGGCTGGAGGAATGTACGCTGTATGTGACGCTGGAACCGTGTCAGATGTGTGCCGGAGCAATCGTGCAGGCGCGCATTCCGGAGGTCATTATCGGGTGTATGAACCCGAAGGCGGGATGCGCGGGATCAGTTTACAACCTTTTGCAGGAACCGGCATTTAACCATCAGGTATCCATTTTCAGAGGTGTTTTGGAGGCGGAATGCAGCCAGGCGCTGAAGGAATTTTTCAAAGGACTCCGGAGAAGGCTGAAAGATTGACTTTAGGAAAAAACTCTCCTATACTTGGGAGGGAATATGGCCGGAGGAAGAGGAAACAGGATTTCCTTTGAAATAAAATGTAAGGTAAAGGGATAATTATGGCAGAAAATACAGAAGAAGGAAAGGTGATACAATATCCGGAGGAGGTTTTTTTTGAGGATGCGCGGTATCGGAGGCTGATGATGCAGTACCGGTGCGCCATTCTGGAAGTGGAAACGAAGTTCCGCGTGCTGAATACGGAATTTTCTTTGCAGCACAACCGTAATCCGATCGAGACGATAAAGACGCGGCTGAAAAGTCCGGGAAGTATCGTTGAAAAGATGCAGAGAAAAGGCTGGGAGCTTTCGCCGGAGAGTATTGAAAGCCATATTTTTGACGTGGCGGGCATACGGGTGATATGTTCTTTTCCGGAGGATATTTATACGCTGGCAGAGGAGCTGATGCAGCAGGATGATATCGTGGTGATAGACATCAAGGATTATATCGCACATCCGAAGGCGAACGGCTACAGAAGCCTTCACCTGATATTGGATATTCCGATTTTTTTGTCGGATCAGAAAAAGCACATGAGGGCAGAGGTGCAGCTGCGCACGATTGCGATGGATTTTTGGGCAAGCCTGGAACACAAACTCAAATACAAACAGGATATTGAAGATGCGGACAGGATTGCCGCCGAGCTGAAAAAATGTGCGGACACTATCTGTCAGGTGGATAATCAGATGCAGGGAATCCGGCGTATGATAGAGCGCAGAAGGTGGGAGAGTGAGGAAGAACGCGGAGGTCTTGAGGAACATCGGATCGAGGAACGCGGAAATCTTGCGGAGGACGATTAAATGGACAGACGGAAAATGGATTTGAGGATCGTAAAGTATTTTTTACTGGCGACAGCATTGATTCTGGGAATCAGATATTTCGATGTGCTGCTTGGAGGTGCGGGAAATCTGTGGGGAATTGCCATGCCTCTTATTGCGGGCTGTGTGATGGCATATGTGCTGAATCTGCCGATGAGGTGGTTTGAAGGAAAATATTTTCCCGATTCAAAGAAAGCGATTGTAAAAAAAACCCGCCGTCCGGTCTGTATCGTGTTTTCTATTCTGGCAGTGGCTTTGATTGCCTTTGCGATTTTGAGAGTGGTGCTGCCGGAGCTGGCAAATGCAGTCGTTTTGATCGGACAGGCTGTTCCGGAGCTTGTGGAGGAGTCGATGGACTGGCTTGCGAAAAATCTGGAAGGATTTCCAAAGACTGCAGAGGAGCTGGAAAATCTTCAGATTGACTGGAATGCGCTGAGTGATACGGTGTGGCAGTATCTGAAAAGCGGATTAAGCGGCGTGCTCAATTCTACCGTATCGATCGTAAGCGGTGTGATCGGCGGAACGATCCATTTTGTGATTTCCCTGATATTTTCCATTTATCTGCTGTCAAGCAAGGAAAAGCTGGGACGGCAGGCAAAGGCTCTGGTACATGCCTATCTGAAGCCTGAGCTGATCAAACGGGGAAAACGGATTGTAAAAACGGCAGATCAGACCTTTTCAAGCTTCATTGTAGGGCAGGTAACGGAAGCGGTTATTTTAGGATCGCTCTGTACACTTGGCATGTGGATTTTCCGTTTCCCGTATGCACCGATGATCGGCGCGTTTATCGGAGCGACAGCGCTGATTCCGATCGTAGGAGCTTATCTTGGTGCAGGCGTAGGTTTTGTGATGATTCTGACACAGGATCCGCTGAAGGCATTTTTATTTATTGTCTTTATTATTGTGCTGCAGCAGCTGGAAGGAAATCTGATCTATCCCAAGGTTGTAGGAAGCTCCATCGGGCTTCCGGGTATGTGGGTACTGACGGCAGTAACGATTGGCGGAGGTATTTTGGGAATTCCCGGAATGTTGATCGGTGTTCCTGTGGCGGCAACATGTTACAAGCTGTTGGGAGATGATGTAAGGCGGCGAGCAAAGACAGACACATGCAAGAAGGATGCGGCAGAAGGCAGAGGGGCAGATATGCAGACTTCGCCGGCAGAAAAAAGCGGGGCTGTTTCAGGAAAACAGTAGAGGAGAGATCATGATGTATGATATGACAGAGTATCTGAGAAAGATTGATGAAGTGATTGCGAAGGGACCTTTTACGGACAGTTGGGAATCACTGTCTGCATATCAGGTGCCGGAATGGTACCGGAATGCAAAATTCGGTATTTTTATTCACTGGGGTGTTTATAGTGTGCCGCAGTTTGACAGCGAGTGGTATTCCCGGAATATGTACATCGAGGGCTCAAAGGCATATGAGCATCATATCGCGACATACGGGAAACAGTCGGAATTTGGCTATAAGGACTTTATCCCGATGTTTCAGGCGGAAAAGTTTGATCCTGAGAAGTGGACAGAGCTGTTTGAAAAAGCCGGCGCGCAATATGTCGTGCCGGTAGCGGAGCATCACGATGGATTTCAGATGTATAAGAGCGAGATTTCGCACTGGAATGCATATGAGATGGGGCCAAAGCGTGACGTCCTCGGGGAGCTGACGGAGAGCTTCAGGAGGCACGGTATGGAAAACGGAGCGTCTTCCCATCGGGTGGAGCACTGGTTTTTCATGGGGCATGGAAAGGATTTTGACAGTGATGTAAAGGATCCTATGGAGCGGGGCGATTTTTACTGGCCCGCAATGCCGGAGCCGGAGAATCATCATGATCTATACAGTAAGCCGGAGCCGACAGAGGAATATATGCAGGACTGGCTTGTGCGGACCTGTGAGATCATTGATAATTATCGACCGAAGATTTTGTATTTTGACTGGTGGATACAGCATTCGGCAATGAAGCCCTATTTAAAAAAGCTGGCGGCATATTATTATAACCGCGCTGCGGAATGGGGCATGGAAGTGGTGATCAATTACAAGCATGATGCATTTTCTTTTGGCTGTGCAGTGCCGGATGTGGAGAGGGGACAGTTTGCTGAGATGAAGCCCTATTTCTGGCAGACAGATACGGCAATCGCTTTAAATTCATGGTGCTATACGGAAAACAATGAGTTCAGACCCTATGAGGATATTCTTTGTGATCTTGTGGATATCGTGAGTAAAAACGGCTGCCTGTTGTTGAATGTGGGGCCAAAGGCAGACGGAACGATTTCAGATGAGGATACGGCGGTGCTGACCGGAATCGGGGAGTGGATGGCTGTCAACGGTGAGGCGATTTACGGCACAAGGACGTGGCGTAAATACGGCGAAGGCCCGACGCAGATAGAGGAGGGGCAGTTTACAGACCGGATTAAGAAAAACTATACTTCCCATGACATTCGTTTTACGACAAAAAACGGGTATTTGTACGCGACCGCATTAAAATGCGATACGGAAGGAAGCTATTGCATTACGTCGCTGGGAATCCAGGATGCGTCCCGGCATGCGAATTTTAATGGCATCATTAAAAAAGTGGAGGTGCTCGGGACAGACGAGCTGCCGCAGTGGAGCCGGGACGAGGAAGGTTTGAAGATAAGGACAAAATATCAGAGCGTTGGTCCGGTTGTTTTTAAACTGAGTATTGATTGAGAACATGATATAGTAAAGAGAGGCGTGTATACGTCTCTTTTTGCTATATAAGAAAAAAGCGTTGTTTTTCCTTTTGAAAAATAAGAGGAAAAACAACGCTTTTTATTATTGAATATCTTCGGAAGTTTCCGTGATCACGGAGTCCATTGTCTGTTGGACGATGCTTTCCATGATATCTCCGGTAAGGGCACTCGCCACGTAGCCGTATACATTTCCGTTCACATCTATCATGAAGGTGGTCGGATAGGCAGAAATACCATACATGGCAGAAATAAATCCGGTGTCATCCATGACAGTCGGGAAGGTATAGCCCTGGTCTTTCAGGAATTTGGCGATATCTTCCGCAGAGCCTTCCCTGCCGAGGTTCGGGGTGGCTACGCCGAGGACGACAAGCTCATCTTTATTTTCGCCGTATTTTTCATAAAGCTCCTGGATTTCGGGCATTTCGGAACGGCATGGACCGCACCAGGTCGCCCAGAAGTTCAAAAATACGGTTTTGCCTTTGTAGTCAGAGAGCGTGTGTTCGTTCCCATACTGGTCGATGAGAGTGAAATCGGGTGCGGGAACAGTTTCGGGGGCAGACGGGGCAGCTTCGCCGCTGTTTGGTTTGGATGTTTCAGCAGCGTTTTCGTCAGTCTGTGAAGAGCTGCCTCCGGCGTCGGGAGCGTCTGCGTGAGCAGATGTTTCGCCGGTGCTGTCGGACGCGTTGCTGTCCTGATGGTCTGCGTCATCTGCGGAAGATGTTTCCTGCGAGGATACAGCGCCGTTTCCGAGGCTGGAAAGATATCCGGTCATATTGTTCATGAATCCGGTCAGTGTCATGAAGCCCATGAGGATGAGTAAAACAGCGCTGACCTTAACGGTATAGCGCACCACACTGCGGTATTTTTTGAAAAATCCGAGGACGGCTCCGGTAAAAAGGCCGACTGCGATAAACGGCAGAACGAAGCCCAGCGTATATACTCCGATGAGGAAAAATCCTTTTCCCATCGTGGCGGAGGAGCCTGCCATCAAAAGCACGCTGCCAAGCGCAGGGCCGACGCAGGGAGTCCATGCGAAGCTGAAAGTAAAGCCGAGCAAAAACGCCGGCACAGGCCCCATGGCAAAGCGGTCGAGGCGCAGGGGCAGCCGGTGTTCCTGCTCGATCTTATCGGAGCGCCCGAAGATACCAAGCTGATAGAGACCAAAAAGTATCATGAGGACACCGCCGAAACGGGCAAACCATATCCGGTTTCCGGAAAAGAATCTTCCGAGCGCCGTGAATCCAAGCCCGAGGAGGAAGAAGGTAAAGCTGATACCAAGAACAAAAAACAGGGTATTGAGCATTACTTTTTTTCGGGGGTAGGTAACGGTTCCGTCCTCTTCTATTTTTTTTGCGCCGCCGGCAAAATAGCTGACGTAAAGCGGGATGAGTGGCAGGACGCAGGGGGAGAAAAAGCTCAGGACACCCTGCAGAAACACGGTGAGCGCAGAAACGCTCGTTTCAATGTTAAAATTCATGCAAAATAATCCTTTCTGAAAAATTTACTGTGTTTTGTTTGCTACATCCTAACATGAATGCGGCCGGGAAGTCCAGATAAAAGGGGCATGAGTGTGACGAGGTCACATTTGAACCGTAACTTTGAAAAGTAACCTCTTACGACCGGATTCTGACCTCTTGCGTCAGAGCGGTTGAAGTGCGCCTTAAATCCGCTATAATGAAAATGTCTCGAGGGACAGGAAGATAAGAGGAACGGGATATGAAGGTAAGGATTGAGGTAGACCCGTCGCTCACGGAGGATGAGGTCATCATCCGGTGCAGGCGGGTGGAGGAACACATCCTGCGGCTTTCGCAGGAGGCGTCGGAAAGCGGGGAAGAAAAAAGCTGCATGGCGCTGCGGATAGGGGAAACGAGCTATTATGTGCCGTTGAAGGAGATTTTGTTTTTTGAAACGGAAGGCAGGTCGGTGCGGGCGCACACGGCGGAAAAAATGTACGAGGCGGACCACAAGCTATATGAGCTGGAAGAAAGCCTGCCGGGATATTTTATGAGGATTTCAAAATCTTCGATAGTGAATCTGAACGGCATTTATTCCATCACAAGAAACCTGACCGCTGCGAGCGCGGTAGAATTTTACGGCACGATAAAAAAAGTGTATGTGTCCCGCAGCTATTACAAAGCCCTGGTCGAAAGAATGGGAGAAAAGAGGAGACAGATATGAGAACGAAAAAAAATGTGTTCTGGGGAATTTTATGTTTGCTGGCGGCAGCCGCTCTGATCGTGGACCGGCTGGGCGTTTTCGGGGAAGCTTTTTCATTTTGGGAACTGATCGCTTCGGCATTTCTGGCGGCGCTGGCGGTGAACGGATTATGGAAAAGGGACTGGGGGACAGCGCTGTTTTCGTTGGCGTTTCTGGCTATCGTAAACGACGAGCTTTTGCGGATAGAACAGCTCACGCCGTGGCCGGTGCTGGGCGCGGCGCTTTTGGGAACGATTGGGTTAAGGATGCTTTTTCCGGGAGGACGAAAAATGAAAGAGTATATGGTAAATGTAAACATTCCGGGGATTACGGATGGAAACGGGGAGAACGACAGGGAAGAGTACAGCGAGATTATTGGAGAAGACGGGGGAACAGTGGTAAACTGCGATTTAAGCTTTGCTTCGGCGGCGAAGTATCTGCAGTGTGAAAAAATTTCCGAGGCAAATCTGAATACTGATTTTGGAAAGCTGGAGGTTTATTTTCAGGATACCCCCTTATTGAGCGGAAAAAAAATACATGTCAACGCAGGGACATCGTTTGGGAGCGTGGAGCTGTATGTTCCGAAAAGCTGGAATGTCATCTGTATGCCGAATTCTACATTTGGAAGTGTAAAAGAGTACGGCGAGCCGAATCCCGATGGGCAAAATACAATGACGATTAAGGCGGACACATCATTTGGATCAATTAACATCCATTATGTATAAGGCTTGAAAATTTTGGTTTGAGGGGGGATACGGGATGAAATATTCGTCCGGAAGCAATATATGATACACTCTGTGAAAAGCGATGAAGTACAACAAAAAACTGTTCCCGCGGATGTCGGTCTATATAATAAGCGTTATGACGCTTCCTGTTTTGATGCTGTATTTTCCTAAGTTCATCATGGGCGGGGTAACGGGTTCAGGAGACATCACGGCTATCGTGGAGATTATAGGGATATTTTTGACGGCGTGCTGCGGCTGACAGGTGTCTGGTCCGGATAAAACAGCCGCTCAGGGGGCGTTGACGTCATGTCATGTCCTGCGGTATACTTCTTTTTAGGGTACATCGGCGAAGCGGATGTGCCGAATACAAACAAAAAGAGAGAGGTTTAAGATGGGTACACTTAACTTGAAGATCATGGACAGTCTGACGAAGGTATTCCCGGATGAGGAACCTGCAGGGGCGGAAAGTCTGAGCATTTCAGCTTTGGGGGGAGAGACGGTTTCCGCAGTCGTGGCTTATTGGGGAGATCCTGATGAACGGAAAAACTGGAAGGTGGAAGTCGAAGCGCCGGAGGGACTTGCTGTGCGTCTGCGCAGCGTGGAGCTTGTTCCGTCTTCTTATCCGTGCCATGTGCGGCAGGATGACAATTATCTGAGAACAAAACCGGGCTTGTTCCCGGATCTTCTTCGAGAGCTGGATACAGTAGAAGGCGCATATGCGGTGCAGGATGTACCGGGACAGTGGCGCAGCCTGTGGCTGGATGTGGTATCGGAAGAAGAATTCCGGGGGGATGCCAGGATTGTCGTGCGCTTCAGCAGAACGGATGGGGAAAACCGGCAGGAAAACCAGGTAACGCTTTTCCTTCATGTTGTTGACGCAAAGCTGCCGGCGCAGAAGCTTCTGCATACGGAATGGTTTCATTCGGACTGCCTTGCAGATTATTATCATGTGGAGGCATTTAGCGAGGAACATTGGCAGATTCTGGAGAATTTCATTCGCTGTTATGCATCACGGGGAATCAATACCATCCTGACTCCGGTTATAACACCGGCGCTGGATACGGAGGTGGGCGGAGAACGTACCACTGTGCAGCTTGTGAAAATTGTAAAAGAAGGAAGACAGTATTCCTTTGATTTTACAGATCTGAAACGCTGGATCACACTTTGTCAGAAATATGGAATTACTCATTTTGAAATCGCGCATTTGTTTACGCAGTGGGGAGCAAAGCATGCACCCAAGATCATGGCCTGGGAAAACGGGGAATACCGCAGGATCTTTGGCTGGGAAACATCGGCGGACGAAGCGGATTATGTAGAGTTTCTGGCTCAGTATCTTACGGCGCTGACAGGATTTTTAAAGGAAGAGGGACTGCAGGATAAGACTTTTTTCCATATTTCAGATGAACCGTCTCAGAATGATCTGGAGTATTACCAGAAAGCGAGAGAAATCGTGCTGCCGTATATTAAAGGTTTTCAGACGGTTGATGCGCTGTCTGATCCGCTCTTTTATGAAAAGGGGCTGGTGGAACTGTTTGCACCTGCAAATGATCACATTGAGCCTTTTTTGGAAAAAAAGGTGGAGGGACTCTGGACTTATTATTGTACTTCCCAGTGGAAAGATGTTTCGAACCGGTTTATGTCTATGCCGTCGGCACGTAACCGGATTCTGGGCGTACAGCTTTACCTGTATCAGATTGCAGGATTTTTGCATTGGGGCTTTAACTTTTACAATACACAGTATTCCAAAAAGCACCTGGATCCTTATGCGGAGACAGCGGCAGGAAGCGTATTCCCTTCAGGTGATTCCTTCCTGGTATATCCGGGAGAGGGCGGTATGCCGGAAGAGTCTGTACGTCTGATGGTTCTGTATGAAGCGCTGGAGGATATCCGTGCCTTTGAGCTTCTGGAATCTTTGGCAGGACGCGAACGGGTATGCGAGATTATCGGGGAAGGTCTGGAAGAGCCGATCACTTTTAAGAAGTATCCGAAGGACAGTGCATGGCTGATCGGGCTGCGCGAGCGCATAAATGCAGAAATTGAAAAGGCGAAGAGATGAAAGAACGGATGACGGCGGCGGATATGGAAAAACTGATCGGTATGATCAGAGAGGCCGGAAGCTTTTTTGAAAACAGGGAAGAAGCCTCCCGTATTACGGTAAAGGGGGCTGCAGACTATGTGACGCAGGTGGATGTTCATGTTCAGGAGTTTCTCCGCGGCCGGCTGGAGCAGGAATGGCCTGAAATTCAATTTATGGGCGAGGAAAGCGATAACAGTGATGTGGACCCGGACGGCGCTTTCTGGATACTGGATCCGGTGGATGGAACAACAAATCTGATCCATGGCTTTATGCACAGCGCGATTTCTCTGGGATTGTGTGAAGGCGGTCAAATCGTGTGCGGTGTAATTTATCAGCCTTTTACCGGTGAGCTTTTCAGTGCGAGAAAAGGACACGGAGCCTTTTTGAACGGGGCGCCGATCAGGGTAAGTGAGGCGCGGGACATGTCGGAATGCCTGATTTCCGTAGGGACAACGCCTTATGAGCATGAATATGCCGACCGGAATTTTGAGATTTTTAAAAAAATCTTTCTGGATTGTCAGGATATCCGCAGAATCGGGTCGGCGGCGATTGAGCTGGCTTACGTTGCATGCGGCAGAATTGATGCATTTTTTGAGATGAATCTGAAGCCCTGGGACTTTGCGGCGGGGATTATTCTGATCAAAGAAGCCGGAGGGACAGTAACGGATTTTGAGGGACAAGATCCGGTTCCTTGGAGAAACTGTCATATTCTCGGAAGTAATGAGAAGATCGGCGGGATATTGAGGGAACAGTATCTGAAATAAAGAAAATAAAAACCTGCTTTCGGATAGCTCGTAAGAGCGCCCTGAAAGCAGGTTTTTGTTTGGAAAGCAACTGTTTAGCCATATCGGCATGTTGCTTTGGAGGTTTTATTCTGCGTCGATGGTCTTTCCTTCTTTTACGACACAGATATTTGTCTTACCGGTATTGATCTCAATTTCATTACCGTTATCGTCATAGAATTTGGTAGGAGCAAAGTCGCCTTCTTTTTTCCATGTCACATGGATACCTTTGCCGTTTGTGAAGTAGTAGCCGTCCTTTGTGGTATCGTGGCACTGGAAGGACAGATAGCCTTTTTCGTCTCTCGTCTCATAGTGTGCGAACTGTACAAGGACGTTTTTGAATGCGAGCTGGGTATTGGTTGCGCCGTCCATGTGTTTCGGATCGCCCTTCTGCATACCCTGGAAACGGTAGTAAAGTCCGTCTTCCTCGTTGTACTCAAAATAGGTTTTGGTGATCGGGTATGCACCGGATAAGTCGATCTTCTTTGCAGGAATCGCATCGCTGTACTGTTCCAGTGTGTTGGGTTTGCTTTCCGGAGCAAATTTGAAATGATTTTTCTGGTAGTTTTCCGTGTAAGTCTCGGAGTATTTCAGAGCATCTACCGCTTTTGCAATGCGGTCGCCGCTTGTATAGGCATTATGAGGAGCCTTGCGATCGTTGGAACGGAAAAATGCGCCGTCATAAAGACCTTTGGTCTGGGATTTATCGCTTGCCAGAACTGCGCCGGTAATGTTGTTTACATAAGGTTTATTTATAATGTCAAGGATGTAGAAAGGACCGCCGATATGGGTATAAATCGCATCCCATTCAGTTGCCCAGTATACATAATAGTCACGGCAGCTTCTGATATTGCCGATCTTGTCCAGATTTTTCCAGTCTTTAAAAACAGCCATCAGACGGGTCATGTTGCCTTCTACGCTGCATTCATAAAGAATGTCCGCATTGGAAAGGTTGTAATGGGGGAGGGCAGCGTTTTCATTGGGGATCATCACAGCGATCGGACGCTGATTTTCGATGTCGCCGCTGATCCACTCATGTGTCAGATCGCTTCTTACCATGCCTTCTTCCGGGGGAAGGTCTTCATTGACGGTTTCCGTCTCGGTTTCAGTTTCGGCTTCAGTGGGAGCGACGGTGTTCTCGACCACGTTGTCAACCGGAACGGTTTCGACAGTATCCTCTTTGCTTCCACAGCCAAACAGCATTGTCGCGCATGTCAGACCGGTTAAAAGAAATACGGCCAGTTTTTTCATGATAGTTCCTCTCTTTCTCTTTTCGTTAAAAAACCTATATCCTTATAGATTATACAGTAGCGTAAAAAGTTTGTCACTATTAAAATCATTAAGAAATTTATAATTTGAAGCGATGGCACAGCCGGATAATAACTTCTGGTAAAATCCTGCAAATGATGGTACACTTAGAAAAGAGAAAAGCCGTTTGGCAGATCAGATTTTTCAGGAGGATGACATGAAGAAAATTATTGTTACCGGATGCAATGGTCAGCTTGGCCGTGCTGTTAATGAATTTTATAAAAATGATCCCGAAATCAGCTTTGTGAACACGGATGTGGATGAGCTTGATATTACCGACATCGATGCGGTATTAAAGCTTGTCAGAGAGGTTCAGCCCTATGCGATCATCAACTGTGCGGCGTTTACAGCGGTGGATGCCTGTGAAACCCAGTATGAGAAAGCCTTTGCAATCAATGCCATCGGTCCCCGTAATCTGGCGATTGCAGCAAGGGAGACAGGTGCGAAGCTGATGCATATTTCAACAGATTATGTATTTGACGGAAAAGGCACGAAGCCTTATGTGGAGACGGATGCGACCGCTCCGGCGAGTGCTTACGGTTCCACGAAGCTGGCGGGTGAGAAATTTGTAGAACAGTTTGCAGAGAAATATTTTATTCTTCGTACCGCATGGCTCTACGGAGATGGCAAGAATTTTGCGAAGACGATGCTGAAGCTGGCTGAGACTCACGATGTGGTCCGCGTGGTAAACGATCAGTTCGGATCGCCCACGAGCACGGTGGAGCTGACAAAGGCGATTGCGGCATTACTGTTTACGGATAATTACGGAATTTTTCATGCGACCTGTGAAGGAAGCTGCAGCTGGGCAGATTTTGCGGCAGAGATTTTCCGCCTTGCAGGCAAACAGACGAAAGTGGAGGGGATTTCTACAGAAGAGTACGGGTCTGTAACACCCCGCCCGCTGTATTCAGTGCTGGATAACCGGATGTTCCGCCTGACAACGGATTTTACGTTTGCAGACTGGCACGATGCGATTGCGGTGTATCTGAAGGATCTGTGATGAGGAATATTATATGAAAAAAACAGGGAAAGAAAGAAGGCTGTTCTGGCTTTTTGGAATCCTTTTGGTGCTGCAAGTGATTGCAGCACTCTGTTTTTGTATGAAAAAAACAGGATTCCACTATGACGAATATTATTCTTATTATTCTTCCAATGTGACGATGGGGCTTGTGCCGACAGATAGGGAATGGAAGCCGGGAAGCGAGATTTATAATGAATTTGCGGTACTGCCGGGAGAACAGTTTGATTTTGGAACGGTCGTAAGAATGCAGACTTATGATGTGCATCCTCCGTTTTATTATCTTCTTCTGCATGGTGTCTGTTCGTTGACACCTGGGATATTTTCAAAGTGGTCAGGGCTGGCGTTGAATCTGTTCTTTTTTATTGGAAGCTGGATGCTTCTGGCGTTGCTTGCGTGGCGGATGGCTGGCGCAGGCAGAGAAGAAGGGGAACAGGAGGAAGCGGCAGACAGGCGTTTTCGGCAGTTGGCCGTTTTGGGGATTATCCTGCTGTTTGGTTTTAATCCGGCAGTCTATTCCGGTATTATGCTGGTGCGGATGTATATGCTGCTGGTTTTTTTTGTGCTCGCGGCGACATGGCTGCATGTGAAAAGCCTGCAGGAACGCCGGAGGGGCTGGCAATTTTTTGTGCCGCTTGCGGCGGTGGTCTATCTGGGATTTCTGACACACTACTATTTTGCGGTATACCTGTTTTTTCTTGCGGCAGCGATGGAGTTTTATCTGCTGTTTGAAAAGGCAGAGCATAAGACATGGGGACAGAAATGGAAGGATTGTATCCTTTATGCTGCTGTAGTGATCGGGGCGCTTGTGGCGGCGGTTTTGAGTTATCCCGCCTGCTTGGGACATATTTTCCGGGGATACCGGGGAACCGAGGCGATGGGAGCATTTTTTGACCCGGGAAATACGTGGGGACGGCTGAATTTTTTTGTAGGTCTTTTGAATGAATATGCCTTTGGGGGACTGCTTTTTGTGCTGATCCTTGTGCTGGCAGTACTGGCGATAACAGCATGGGCGCTTCAAAGATTGAAAAGGAGTGCTCTGCAGTCTGAGTCGGGAATACGGGGGCAGAAGCCATCAGAGATATCAAAACCTTCGGCAGATGCGGCAAAGGAGCAGGCGGTTGGCTTTTGGGAGCGTTATCGGATATTATGGATTCCGGCGGCAGCGTCTTTGGGATATTTTGCGGTCGTGACAAAGACCGCACTTCTGACGGCGGAGGAGGCAAATCGTTATCAGATTCCTATATACGGAATGCTGCTTTTGCTTGCGGTTATTCTGTTTCTGATGCTCGTTCGAAAAGTGTGCGGCGCAGGCTGCTTCGGGAAAAAGGGCGTATGCGGCGCGGTACTGTTATTTCTGCTGTTTCTGACATGCGGGCAGCTCTATGGTCTGCTGGACGGTAAGGTGCTGTTTTTGTATGAGGGGGATGCGGAAAATATCGCCTTTGCAGAAGAAAATGCAGATGTACCCACGGTTTATTTTTATAATCCGGCGCTGATGTGGATGGTCTGGGACGATTCGCTGGAGCTGATGCGGTATGACGAGGTCTATTTTGCGAGCCTTGCGGATACATCGCCGCTGGAGGATGAACGGCTGGCGGGAGCGAACCGCGCGCTCGTTTATGTGGCGCGGACGGAGGCGTCGGAAGCGGCGCTCGAGGCGGCTGCGGCAGGGGTGGAGAAGCCCGTAAAAATTGAAAAAATCCGGGAATTATTGTATTGCGACCTTTATGAAATGAGGGTGGAGGATTAAGGGAACGGTTCAGAGTTTGAAATAGTAAGGGATTGTTGCCGGCTGGCAGAGAAATGAAAGCATCTATCAGAAATGGTAGGTGCTTTTTTGCGTCTGAGTGGTAACAATTCAGCCTGCCGTCCTTAGGCTGCGTAACGCCGGATGCTGCTGTTCTGAGTGAGATATTACTGAAATCCTCTCTTGACATATATAGATAATCTACATATAATCGAGATATATAGATAATCTATATATGACGACACAAAACAATGCCGCAAAGGAGCGGCGCATGGTCACATCGAAAACAAAGGAGGCAGATATGGCACTTGAGAAAAGTCTTGTCTCAGGCAGCATGACGATGCTGCTTTTGGGACTGTTGAACGAAAAGGATATGTATGGCTATGAAATGATTGAGAACCTGCGGAAAAAGTCGCAGAATGTTTTTGAGCTAAAGGCGGGCACGCTTTACCCGCTGCTTCATGGAATGGAGGAAAAAGAACTTTTAACTTCTTATGAACAGGAGGCGGGCGGAAAGGTACGCAGATATTACAGCATCACGCGGGAAGGGAAGCGATGCCTGAAACAGAAGAAGGAGGATTGGAGCACCTACGCGAAGGCGGTAGAGAATGTGATAGGAGGTGCGGCTTATGCAGGATACTGAAAAATGTATCCCGGATACTGAAAAACGTATCCCGGCTGAGGGGGATCGTATCCGGGCATATGCGGAGCTGTGTGTCGGACAGATGCGCTGCTGTGCGATGCGTCCCGTGGTAGGAAAGGAGTTGGAAGCTCACATGGAAGACCAGAAGGAAGCATATCTGGCGGAGGGGATGACCCCGGAGGAGGCAGAACGGCTGGCAGTGGTTCAGATGGGAGACCCTGTGGAAGCCGGGATGGAGCTGGACAGGGTACACCGTCCCCGTATGGATTGGAAGGCGGTCACTCTTATCTGTTTTTTGGCGGCTGTCGGAATTTGGCTTCAGTTCATCCATGCTGGACAGGGCGGCAGCATACAGACGGCGCAGCGGTTTATGGTATGCACGGGAATCGGCATCGTGCTGATGCTTGGCGTGTGCTTTGCAGATTATACGGTGCTTGGAAAATATCCGCGGCTGTCATGGGCGCTTGCGACAGCGGTGACGGCGGTAGGATATATGGGAACAGAGCAGATAAATGGCGCGAGCCGGGCGGGCTATATGGTCATGCTGATGGTCCCGTGTTTTGCCGGGCTCGTCTGGTTTTATCGGGGACAGAAATGGATAGGGGTAGGAAAGGTGTTCGGCTGGCTTCTTTTGTCATGGGCATTGCTGCTCGTATGCGGCGGGCTGCAGGACGGTCTGCTGGTAAAGGTATGGCTGTGCGGCTGTATCGTGATGCTTGCATTCGCAGTCGGAAGAGGATGGTATGGTATCCGAAAAAGCAAAGCAGTTCTGATACTTTTGACTCCGGCTGTGCTGGCATGCTTCTATATGGGAAGATTGTTTTTGCGGGGCGCGACATATCAGACAGAGCGGTTAAAGGCAATGTTCGGTATGATGACCGGGAAAGAAATCCCTGGGGATATGAATTATCAGTGGATGGCGGTGCGGCAGGCGTTGGGACAGCTTAGGGCTGCAGGAACGGCGGGTGTCAGGACAACGGGGACAGTTCTTCCAAGTAATGAAAATTATGCACTTTTGTGGGTATCGGAAAATTACGGACTCCTCGGGGCAGCTTTGCTGCTGGCGCTTTTGGCGGCGCTGACCGTAGTTTTCTGCAAAAGGACGGGAAGGCAGAAAAACCGCCTCGGAGCGCTGGCGGGAGCGGGCTGTATTTATGTGCTCGCAACAACGGCGGCGATTCATATGCTGACAAACTTTGGGGCGTTTATTCCCACAGACTGCGCGTTGCCGTTTATTTCGATGAACGGGGGACAGTGCATTGCACTGTATGTGTTGATGGGCATATTGCTGTCTGTGTACAGGGGCAGTGATATACGCCCGGAGCCCTCTGGGATCTGTGTGTCGGCTTTCGGTAAAAAGGGGCTGAAACTGTTGTAAAAGCTGCAATAGGCATGAAAAATCCACGAAAAATTGATGAAAAAATAGTTGCAGGAAGAACAAAGCATGGTATAATAAAAATACTGCGGCGCGGCAGAGCAGAAAAATTTTGCGGCGCCCATTTCCGAAAAAAGAGTCCGAGGAGGAAAAATCATGCTGAAAAAAGCACCCATGAAGTTTGATAAAGAACTTTTCAAGGGCAGCGTAATCAATAATATTAAGACGCTGTATCGCAGAACGTTGGAGGAGGCGACGCCTCAGCAGGTATTTCAGGCGGTATCCTATGCCATTAAGGATGTAATCGTAGACAACTGGATGATAAGCCAGAAAGAATATGAGAAAAAAGATCCCAAGATGGTTTACTATATGTCGATGGAGTTTTTGATGGGACGTGCCCTTGGCAATAACCTGATAAACCTCTGCGCGTACAGTGAGGTACAGGAAGCTTTGGATGAGCTGGGTCTCGACCTGAATCTGATAGAGGACCAGGAGCCCGACCCGGCGTTGGGCAACGGCGGTCTTGGACGCCTTGCAGCGTGCTTTTTGGACTCCCTTGCAACTTTGAACTATGCGGCTTACGGCTGCGGTATCCGTTATCGTTACGGTATGTTCAGACAGGAGATTCAGAACGGTTTTCAGGTGGAAGTGCCGGATAACTGGCTTGCTGACGGATATCCGTTTGAACTGCGCCGTCCCGAGTATGCAAAAGAAGTAAAATTCGGTGGCTGGGTAAGCTCTTATACGGATGAGAACGGACGTACCATTTTCAAACAGGAAGGTTATCAGTCCGTAAAAGCTGTTCCGTATGATATGCCTATCGTAGGTTATGGCAACGGTATCGTGAATACGCTGAGAATTTGGGACGCGGAGCCGGTGGAGTGCTTCAGCCTGGATTCCTTTGATAAGGGCGATTATCAGAAAGCGGTAGAGCAGGAAAATCTGGCCCGCAATATCGTTGAGGTGCTTTATCCGAACGACAATCACTATGCAGGAAAAGAGCTGCGTTTGAAACAGCAGTATTTCTTCATTTCCGCATCCGTGCAGGAAGCTGTTGAGAAATACATGCGTACGCATAAGGATCTGCACAAGTTCCATGAGAAGGTGGCATTCCAGTTAAACGATACCCATCCGACAGTAGCGGTGGCAGAGCTGATGCGCGTGCTGATGGACGATTACTATCTGTCATGGGAAGAAGCATGGGATATCACAACAAAGACCTGTGCATATACAAACCACACGATAATGTCCGAAGCGCTGGAAAAATGGCCTATCGAGCTGTTCTCCCGCCTGCTTCCGAGAATTTATCAGATCGTGGAAGAGATAAACAGGAGATTTATTCTTCAGATACAGCAGATGTATCCCGGAAATCAGGAGAAAATCCGTAAGATGGCTATCATTTATGATGGTCAGGTAAAGATGGCACATCTGGCTATTGTAGGCGGTCATTCCGTAAATGGCGTAGCGCGTCTGCATACAGAGATTTTAAAGAATCAGGAGCTGAAGGATTTCTATGAGATGATGCCTGCCAAGTTTAACAATAAGACGAATGGTATCACACAGAGAAGATTCCTGCTTCATGCAAATCCGCTTCTGGCAGACTGGGTAACAGACCATGTGGGCGATGAGTGGATAACAGATCTGCCGGCTATTTCAAAGCTTCGCATTTATGCGGACGACGAAAAGGCGCAGCAGGAGTTTATGAACATCAAATACCGCAATAAGGTACGCCTTGCAAAATATATCCGTGAGCATAACGGTATCGAAGTCGATCCCAGATCTATCTTCGATGTTCAGGTAAAGCGTCTGCACGAGTATAAGCGTCAGCTTATGAACATCCTGCACATCATGTATCTGTATAACCAGATCAAGGATCATCCGGATATGGAGTTCTATCCCAGAACGTTCATCTTTGGTGCAAAGGCAGCCGCAGGTTATAGAAATGCGAAGCTGACCATCAAGCTGATCAACAATGTAGCGGATGTGATAAATAACGACCCTGTTGTAAACGGTCGTATTAAAGTGGTATTCATCGAGAACTACCGTGTTTCCAACGCGGAGTGGATTTTTGCAGCAGCAGACGTTTCCGAGCAGATTTCCACAGCCAGCAAGGAGGCATCCGGTACCGGCAACATGAAGTTCATGTTAAACGGCGCCCTGACTCTTGGAACGATGGACGGCGCGAATGTGGAAATCGTGGAAGAGGTTGGTAAGGAGAATGCCTTTATCTTCGGCCTGAGCGCAGATCAGGTTATCCAGTATGAGAATTTCGGCGGCTACAATCCGATGGATATTTTCAATAACGATCAGGATATCCGCCGTGTACTGATGCAGCTTATCAACGGAACCTATTCTGCAAACGATACAGAGCTGTTCCGCCCGCTGTACAATTCCCTGCTCAATACGCAGAGCACCTCTAAGGCGGATACGTATTTCATCCTGGCTGACTTCAAGGCATATGCGGAAGCGCAGCGCAGAGTGGAAGAAGCTTACCGTGACGAGAAGAACTGGGCAAAGAGCGCGATACTGAACGTAGCAAGCGCCGGAAAGTTCAGCTCTGACCGTACGATTGAGGAATATGTAAACGACATCTGGCATCTGGACAAGGTAATCCTTCCTCAGAAGCTGGAAAAGACAAAATAAACTCAGAAACAATACGCATAGATTGTTTTCCGGAAAACGGCATGGCTTTGGCTATGCCGTTTTTATGGTGGGTTCAAAGTCAGAAAATTGTATTAGAGATATGAGTTATACAAAGGTTTCTTTTGCATCAAAGGCGGGCATCTCGCGTCTGACATTCGATAAACTGTTAAATGGCAGTATAGACAGCAAGAGCTCCTTTGACCGTTATTTGCAGAAGATATTGAAGCCCGGTCATAATAAAGGCTGCCCCCGGAATTGGTGTTGAAAATGGGGGTTTATACGATTTATTCCCACGGAAGCTTCCAGACCATTTCCTTATGTACCATAGAGGCATACTGCGAGGGCGTCATGCCGGAAATCTGTTTGAAGCGGCGGGAAAAATACTGGACATCAGAATATCCGAGTACATCCGCAATCTGGGAAAAATTCATCCTGCGGCTGCGGATGAGCTGCTTTGCGGCTGATATTTTGAAGAGGGAAAAGTTGTGCATGACGCCACTTCCTGTGTGTGAAAGAAAAAGGGCTTCAAGACGGCTGCGACAGATAAGATTGTCCCGGCAGATGAGGTCAATGGAAAGGCGTTCGGATATATGGGCGAAAAGATAGGTGCAGACGCACAGATAGGAGAGAGTGTCTCCGGAAACAGAGTTGGATATCATAAGAGAACTCCTTTAGAAAATGCAGTACGGGTAAAAACGTACACTGATATTGTTTTCATGGTAGCAGATATCCGGCAAAAAGGACAGAGCAGAGCTGTTTTGAAAAAAATAAGATATACAAACCACCCGAAAAGATGTTATACTGAAATCTAACGAAAAGCGCCGGATGGCGCGAGTGTACGCAATATACACATGATTTTTATACTGGAGGGTAAGTATATGGGAAACTTGAATCTCGAGGAGGTCAGAGAAAAAGTAGCGATGCAGTTTGCGTTGGAGGGGGAATTAAAGGAGCTGTCTGTTTTTGGGAACGGGCATATCAATGATACGCTGCGCGCGACGTGTGAGCTCGCGGACGGAAGGACAAAGCGCTATATTGTACAGCGCATGAATGACGGTATTTTCAAAAATCCCGACGAGCTGATGGAGAACGTCATGAACGTTACCTCTTTTCTGCGGAAGAAAATCATTGCGGCAGGGGGGGACCCGGACCGTGAGACGTTAAACGTCATTCCGACGAAGGATGGAAAGAATTATCTGACAGATGAAAACGGGGATTTCTGGAGGTGCTACATTTTTATCGAGGATGCGACAAGCTTCGACCAGGTGGAAAAACCGGAGGATTTTTACAACAGCGCGGTAGCATTCGGCAATTTCCAGAGACTGCTTGCGGATTATCCTGCGGCGACCCTGCATGAGACGATAAAAAATTTCCATAACACGGTGAGCCGTTTTGCGGATTTTAAAAAGGCTGTGGAAGAAGACGTGGCAGGACGTGCCAGGGACGTTCAGAAGGAGATTCAGTTTGTACTCGACCGGGAGGCTGACTGTCATGTGATATGCGACGCTTTGGCAAAGGGCGAGCTTCCTCTGCGCGTTACGCACAACGATACGAAGCTGAACAATATCATGATAGATAACCGCACCGGAAAGGGACTGTGTGTTATCGATCTGGACACGGTAATGCCGGGCTCTTCTTTGTATGATTACGGCGATTCCATTCGTTTTGGCGCGAGCACTGGTGCGGAGGATGAGCAGAACCTGGATCTGATCTGGTGTGATCTGGAGCTGTTTGAAATCTATACAAAAGGTTATGTGGAGGGCTGCGGAGGCAGTCTGACTGAAACAGAGATACGCATGATGCCGATGGGCGCGAAGCTCATGACTCTGGAGTGTGGCATGCGTTTTCTGGCGGATCATTTACAGAACGATATTTATTACAAGATTCATCGCGAGAATCACAATCTGGACCGCGCGAGGACGCAGCTCAAGCTGGTTGCCGATATGGAAGCAAAATGGGATGAGATGAACGCGATAGTGGAGAAATATATCTGATGCCTGCAATACATGTGATGATAAAGCCCGCATCGGGGCTTTGCAATATGCGCTGCCGTTACTGCTTTTACGCCGACGAGATGGAAAACCGGAGTCAGGCGTCTTACGGAATCATGAGTGCCGAGACGCTGGAAAATGTTATCCGGGAGACGCTTGCCTTTGCAGAGGGAAGCTGTACTATCGCCTTTCAGGGCGGCGAGCCGACGCTGGCGGGGCTGGATTTTTTCCGGGAGTGCATACGGCTGGAGCAAAAATATAATACGAAAAATGTGAAGATTTCCCATGCGCTGCAGACAAACGGCTATGTGCTGGATGAGGAATGGTGCCGCTTTTTTGCGGAGAACCATTTCCTTATCGGTCTGTCCGTGGACGGTATCAAAGCGACCCACGACTGCTATCGCAAGGATGCGGAGGGACAGGATACTTATTTCCGCGTGCTGGAAGCGGCGAAGAAGCTGGAAGCAGCGGGCGTTGATTTTAATGTGCTGACTGTGGTAAACGGGAAGACTGCGCCGAAGATAAGGCGTATTTATGAGAATTACAAAAAGCTTGGATTTTCGTGGCAGCAGTATATAGCATGTCTCGACCCTATCGGGGAGACACAGGGGCAGCAGGAATATTCTCTGACGCCGGAGGTTTACGGAAAGTTTCTGATAGAGCTGTTCGACCTGTGGGAGCTGGATTTAAAGCAGGGAAAACAGCCTTACATCAGGCAGTTTGAAAATTATGTGGGAATCCTGATGGGACAGTATCCGGAGTCATGCGAGCAGCGGGGCGTGTGCAGCTTCCAGAATATTGTGGAGGCGGACGGCAGCGTGTATCCCTGTGATTTTTACGTGCTGGATGAGTGGCGGCTGGGCAACCTCAATGAGGATACGTTCGAGACGATTCACAAACGGCGTCTGGAGAGCGGCTTTGTGGAGGCTTCTTACAATCATACGGAGGAATGCAAATCGTGCCGTTACTTTATGATATGCCGGGGCGGATGCCGCAGGCATCGGGAACAGACCGGGGAGCGTCCGGGGGAAAATTATTTCTGCGAGTCGTACAGGATGTTTTTTGATGTCTGTCTGCCGAGGCTGAAGGACATCGCACGAAACTGTATGCGGTAACAGCGCGGCAAAAATTGCACGGCAGTTTTTGCCGCGCTGTTTCCTAAGAAGCATGGTGAGGCAGAAAATGCTTGCATCCGGAAAGGTTTTTCGCTATACTGCTTTAATAAAACAAAGTGCAAGGAGGTATTTTCATGGTTACATTGGCAAATAGCGGCGCATGGCTCATCAATGGCGTCGAGTTGATATTGGATGAAGCCGGGGCGCAGGAAGCCGTAAAGGCGGCGCTGGGGCGCTCTATTGAAAAAGAAGAAGCGAAGAAGCAGACTATCGCGTACGGTATTCTGGAAAATCATAATACCTCCGGCAGTATGGATAAGTTAAAGATTAAATTCGACAAGCTGACAAGCCATGATATTACGTTCGTCGGCATCATTCAGACTGCGCGGGCGTCGGGACTGACGAAATTCCCGATTCCGTATGTGCTCACCAACTGCCACAATTCTCTGTGTGCTGTGGGCGGTACGATCAATGAGGACGACCATTTATTCGGTCTGACCTGTGCAAAAAAATACGGCGGCGTATATGTGCCCCCTCATCAGGCGGTTATCCATCAGTTTGCACGCGAGATGCTGGCTGGCGGCGGCAGGATGATACTTGGATCTGATTCCCATACCCGATATGGCGCGCTTGGTACGATGGCCATGGGTGAGGGTGGTCCGGAGCTGGTAAAGCAGCTGCTGAACCAGACTTATGACATCAATATGCCGGAGGTGGTCGGCGTTTATCTGACCGGAAAGCCGGAAAAGGGCGTAGGGCCGCAGGATGTTGCGCTGGCGGTTATCGGCGCAGTATTTGCAAACGGTTATGTGAAAAATAAAGTGATGGAATTTGTCGGCCCTGGCGTGGCAAATCTGAGCGCTGATTTCAGGATAGGCATCGATGTGATGACGACGGAGACGACATGCCTGTCCTCCATCTGGCAGACAGATGATGAGATACGTGATTTCTATGAGATTCACGGAAGAACAGAGGACTATAAGGAGTTAAAGCCCGGAGAGGCAGCGTATTACGACGGGCTGATAGAGGTGGATCTGTCGAAGGTAAAACCGATGATAGCGATGCCCTTCCATCCGAGCAATACTTATACGATAGAAGAGCTGAATGCAAATCTGACGGACATTCTGGCAGATGTGGAAAAGAAGGCGCTTGTCAGTCTGGACAATGCTGTGGAATACAGTTTAAAGGACAAGGTGCGCGACGGAAGATTTTATGTGGATCAGGGTATCATCGCGGGCTGTGCGGGCGGTGGCTTTGAAAATATATGCGCGGCGGCGGATATTTTAAAGGGGAGCAATATCGGAAACGATGCATTTACATTGAGCGTATATCCGGCGTCCATGCCGGTTTATATGGAGCTGATAAGAAACGGCTGCGCGGCGACTCTGATGGAGACAGGCGCGGTTATGAAAACGGCATTCTGCGGTCCCTGCTTCGGCGCAGGCGATACGCCGGCAAACAATGCGTTTTCTATCAGGCATTCCACGAGAAATTTCCCGAACCGCGAAGGCTCCAAGCTGCAGAACGGTCAGATTGCTTCTGTGGCGCTCATGGACGCGCGCTCCATTGCGGCGACGGCTGCAAATCAGGGGCTTTTGACTCCGGCGACGGATTTTGACGGTCCTATCGGCAGATATAAATATCATTTTGATTCAAAAATATATCAGAACAGGGTATTTGATTCCCACGGAGAGGCAGACCCGTCTGTGGATATCCATTTTGGTCCCAACATCAAGGACTGGCCGAAGATGTGCGCGCTTCCGGAAAACCTCGTTTTACAGGTGGTATCCGAAATCCATGACCCGGTGACGACGACGGACGAGCTCATACCTTCGGGCGAAACGAGCTCCTATCGCTCCAATCCGCTGGGGCTTGCAGAATTTACCCTTTCCCGGAAAGACCCTGCCTATGTGGGGCTGGCGAAGGAGATACAGAAGGCGCAGAAGGCTCTGGAGAATGGAGAAGATCCGCTGGCGGCAAAAGACGGGCTCGCTCCGGTCATGGAGCAGATTTACGCACAGTTCCCGAAAGCAAAGGCAGAAAGCGTTGGGTTTGGTTCGACGATATTTGCGGTGAAGCCCGGAGACGGTTCAGCCAGAGAGCAAGCGGCGAGCTGTCAGAAGGTGCTGGGCGGCTGGGCGAATATTGCCAACGAATATGCGACCAAGCGTTACCGCTCCAATTTGATAAACTGGGGAATGCTTCCCTTTGTGATAGAAAAGGGAGAGCTTCCGTTTAAAAACCACGATTATCTGTTCTTCCCCGGCATCCGCCGCGCAGTGGAGGAAAAGGCGGAGACTATCACGGGCTACCGTGTGGGCGGCGATGGGATTTCCGCATTTGCCGTAACGCTGGGCGAGCTGACGGACGAAGAACGCAGCATCATTTTGAAGGGCTGTCTCATAAACTATAACAGAGTGGATGCGTAACGATTTTGCATAAGGCTGTCCGCCCTCTCATACAATGTCAATGTGAAGCAAAACGGCAGGGGATGGGAGGGACGGACATGCAGGAAAGAGAACTGGAAAAAAGAGCGGGGGGAGCCGTAAGAAGGAAACGGATGCAGGACCTTCTTACGGTTCTTCTTTTTATGCTGCTGCTCCCGTATACATGCAGCGTGGTAGTAAGGAGCGGGAGCGGTCAGGTGGTGGAAACGCTGTCTGTGGGCGCAGAGCAGGAAGGTATTTTGTGGGAGTATGGGAACGGGAGCCGCAGGCTTTCGGAGGAGGAGTTTCTGACGGGGGCGCTGGCGGGATGTATCCCGGCGCAATATCGGGAGGAGACGCTGAAGGCACAGGCGGTCATTTTAAGAAGCACCCTGTATGCGGAGGGAAAAAAAGGAGCCGGCGGTGCGGAAAGCAAAAAAAATGATACGGCTGGTAAGCTCTGCGTCAGCGCGCAGGAGAGCGGTCTTACATGGCTTTCGGAGGAGGAGCGCAGAAGGCTGTGGGGAGAGGACTTTGAGGAGCTGGAACAAAAGTGCCGCCGGGCTGTGACAGACACGAGGGGGATGTATGTGACGCAGGGCGGAGCAGCCGTGAGCCCGCCCTTTTTCAGGCTGAGCGCAGGGAACACGCGGAGCAGCGCAGAGATTTTCGGTCAGGAACAGCTGTCATGGTGCAGGAGCATCCCATGCAGCGGAGATGAAAGGGCGGAGGATTTTTGGGCAGAAACAGCGGTCAGCCGGGAAGGATTTGCGAGAAAGCTTGCTTCGGAAGGAATGATCCTGCCTGGAAAAAATGCAAAGATAGTGCTTGAGCGGGACAGCGCCGGTTATGTGCTGAACGTGTCCTGCGGGGATGCAGTGATGGAGGGAGAGCGATTTCGTCAGCTTTTCGGGCTGGCATCCTCGTGTTTTTCTGTCCGGGAAGAGTCGGGGAAGATTTATCTGCAGACAAAAGGCATCGGACACGGGCTGGGATTTGATCAGTATCAGGCGGATCTTCTGGCGGGGCAGGGAAAAACATGGAAGGAGCTTTTGGGGACATTTTTTGAAGGGCTGGATATCGTCGGGAAATAAGTCTGCATATTTCATATATCTGAGCCTATATATCCTGAGGGGCATATTTCGTGGAGTTGTAAAAATCTCCGTTTTGTGGTATGATGACTGAAATCTATAAATAACGAGGCGAAGCATGTATACATTTGACAGCAGGGTGCGCTACAGCGAGACGGATGAGAGCGGGTTTTTGAGCATTGCTGGGATTGTGGATTATTTTCAGGATGTATCTACGTTTCAGTCGGAAGCTCTGGGGCTTGGCGTGAAATATCTGCACGGACAAAATATGGTTTGGGTGATGAGTGCGTGGCAGATAATCATCCACAGATACCCGTCGCTGGGCGAGAATATCGTAGCAGGGACTTTTCCGTATGCGTTCCGAAGTTTTATGGGAATGCGGAATTTTTTCCTGGATACGGCGGACGGGGAGCGGCTGGCAGAGGCGAATTCCGTATGGACGCTGATGGATTTCAAGAAGGGTGTGCCGGTGCGCGCACCGCAGGAAATGCTGGAAAAATATGTGCTGGAAGAAAAGCTTCCAATGGAATATGCTTCGCGCAAGATCGGCATGCCGGAAGGTGGCAGGGAATGCGAGCGCTTTGTTGTCGGACGGCAGCATCTGGACAGCAATCATCATGTGAACAACGGACAGTATATTCACATGGCGATGGAGTATGTGCCGGCAGGGTTTGAGATCGGACAGATGCGGGCGGAATACAAAAAGTCGGCGCTTTTGCACGATGTCATCGTCCCGGTCGTAAAAAAAGAAGAGGACCGTGTGACGGTTTCTTTATGCAGCGAGGAACAAGCCCCCTATGCGGTGGTGGAACTGACAAGGAAATAGGAATATGCTGGAAATAGGTAAAATTCAGGAACTGACAATTGTAAAAAAGGTGGATTTCGGCGTTTATCTTGCGGAGAGCATGGATGCGTCGGAGAAAGTGCTCCTTCCGGGGAGGCAGGTGCCGAAGGATGCAAAGCAGGGGGACAGGCTGGAGGTATTTTTGTATAAGGATTCCAGCGACAGGCTGATATCCACAACAGCGCGCCCGAAGCTGCTTCTGGGCGAGGTAGCGGAACTCAGAGTGGCTCAGACTGCAAAGATGGGAGCTTTTCTGGACTGGGGACTGGAAAAGGACCTGTTCCTTCCTTTTAAGGAACAGACGAAAAAAGTAAAAGAGGGCGACCGGTTCCCGGCTGCACTCTATGTGGACAAGAGCGGCAGGCTGTGTGCGACGATGAAGGTTTATCATTACCTTCATACGGACAGCCCTTACAAAAAAGACGATCGTGTGAGCGGATATCTGTATGAGATAAGCCGTCAGTTCGGCGCGTTCGTAGCGGTGGACAACCGTTACAGCGCCCTTATTCCGCCGAGGGAGATGTATGGGGAATTAAAGGTCGGCGATACGGTTGAGGCGCGGGTTGTAAGGGTGCACGAGGACGGAAAGCTGGATCTGAGCGTGAGGGAGAAGGCATGGCTGCAGATAGAGGCGGATGCAGAAAAGGTAATGGCGCTGATAGACAGCTTTGACGGAGCGCTTCCTTTTACGGATAAGGCTTCGCCGGAGGTTATCAAAAGAGAGCTTTCCATGAGCAAAAATGAATTCAAGAGAGCGGTCGGCAATCTTTTGAAAAACGGACGGATAGAGATCACAGAAAGAGCGATCCGCAGGCTTTAAGAGCAGGGCGGGGCGGCAGGCTTTGTGGGGGCAAGGGCTGCCGGAAGCTGGAATAGCAGGCAGAGATTATGAAAAGGTATTCAGTTTTGGGGATTTCCCTGGTGGATTTTTCCGCAAGGGAAGGTTTGCGGAGGGCAGAGCGCTTTCTGCAGACGGGTGCGCTTAATACGACAAGCTACATAAATGCGCAGTCTCTGGCGGCGGCGTCCCGGGACGAACAGGTCAAGCAGTATCTGGAAGAAACGGATCTGATATTTTGTCTGGAGCCGGATATTCTGGAGGCGGCGGGCATCGCTTCTCCGGGGCGGGTCAGGGAAATCGAAGACAGAGTATTTCTTCGGGAGTTCCTAAAGAGACTCGGACGTCAGCAGGACAAGGTATATCTGATAGGAGATACGGTAAAACAGGTGGAGGCGCTGCAGGAAATGCTCCTGAATGTGCAGGAAAACTTAAATGTGATCGGCGCGCGGGGATATGAGGAATTTGACGAGCAGCCGGAGCGGCTTATGAACGAGCTCAACGAAGCTGCCCCGAAGGTTATTTTTTCGCGGATGACATTTCCGGCAGACCTTACGCTGATGCATGTCGGGAGGAAGTTTTTAAATGCGGAGCTCTGGGTCGCTCTGCCGGATACGAAGCTGAAGGAACGTCAGCGTCCGACTTTTTGGGGAAATATCCGCAAAAAGCTTTTTCAAAAAAAGGTAAATGAGTATAATCAGGAAAAGGCGGAACAGTGATTTCGTCTTTTTTTACCTCTGAAGCATGAAGAGTTCTGTGTCGAAAATGTGAACATTGGGAAAGTGCATAAATTTTTTGTGGTTTGCTATAGCTTTTTTTGTGGTTTTCTTTTAAAATATAAAAAGGGTTATAGCGAAATTGCAGGGCGGTGCAACGGCTGTACCGCAGAATGCGTTAATTCAATATGGAGGAGACGGGGTTATGATTTCAAATCAGATTTTACAGAGTACGCTAGAGGGGCTCAAGGGGATCGCCAGGGTAGAGTTGTGTGTAGCCGATATGGATGGGAATGTGGCGGCGTCCACATCGGACAGTCTGGACAGTTGTCTGCCGGCGGTCAGAGCGTTCATCGATTCGCCGGCAGACAGCCAGGAAGTGCAGGGCAATCGGTTTTTTAAGATTTATGACGACCAGCAGCTGGAATATATCCTTGTGGTAGGGGGAACCGGGGAGAATTTCTACATGGTCGGAAAGATGGCGGCATTTCAGGTGCAGAATCTGCTCGTTGCGTACAAGGAACGGTTCGATAAAGATAATTTTATCAAGAACCTGCTTTTGGACAACCTGCTCTTGGTCGACATCTACAGCAGGGCGAAGAAGCTGCATATTCCGGCGGACGCTGACCGCGTGGTGCTCATTATTGAGAGCGGCGGCGGAAGGGATAACAATATCCTGGAGCAGATGCGTCCCGTATTCGGAAACAATAATCGGGATTTTATTACGGCAGTGGATGAAAATAATGTCATTGTGGTGAAGGAGCTGACCGGACCGGATCAGGCGAAGGAAACAGAGGACTATGCCGCAGGCATCCTGGAATGGCTTGAAGCTGAGGGAGTGACAGACAATCGTGTGTCCTACGGAACGATCGTCCGGGAGATAAAGGAAGTCAGTCGTTCCTATAAAGAAGCGAAAATGGCGCTGGACGTCGGGAAGATTTTTTTTGACGAACGCGCTGTTATCGCGTATAGTGAACTGGGGATCGGGCGTCTGATTTATCAGCTGCCTATTCCGTTGTGTAAGATGTTTATCCGTGAGATATTCGGCGGAAAGAGCCCGGATGATTTCGATGAGGAGACGATTACGACTATCGGCAAGTTTTTTGAAAACAGCCTGAACGTTTCGGAAACAAGCAGACAGCTTTTCATTCACCGCAATACGCTCGTGTACAGACTGGATAAGCTGCAGAAGTCCACAGGACTGGATCTGCGTGTGTTCGAGGATGCGATAACATTTAAGATCGCGTTAATGGTAGTGAAATATATGAAGTACATGGAATCTTTTGAATATTAGGATGGTGACAAAATTTGGCACAAAATGACAGGAAGAAAAAAAGAAGGCGGGAAGGCAGCGATGCCGTGATACAGCTTGACAGAGTAAGTAAGTCTTATTCCACAGGATCTCCGGCGCTGGACAATGTGAGTCTGACAATCAAACGGGGAGAATTCGTATTTATCGTGGGTGACAGCGGCTCGGGCAAATCGACACTCATCAAGCTGCTTTTAAGGGAGCTGACACCTACGAGCGGACGGGTTGTTGTAAACGGTTCCGACGTTGCGAAGTTAAAACGGCGTGAGGTGCCGAAGTTTCGGAGAAATCTCGGTATCGTGTTTCAGGACTTCCGGCTTTTGAACGACAGAAATGTGTATGAGAATGTGGCGTTTGCACAACGCGTCATTCAGATGCCGACCAAGCTGATGCACAGGAATGTTCCGAACGCCCTGGCAGTCGTGGGGCTTGCCGGCAAATATAAGGCGAGGACAAAGCAGCTTTCCGGAGGCGAGCAGCAGCGCGTGGCGCTGGCAAGAGCGCTCGTCAATGAACCGCCTATCCTTCTTGCGGACGAGCCCACAGGAAATCTTGATCCCAAAAATTCATGGGAGATCATGAAGCTGCTGGAACGGATCAACGAGGAGAAGGGAACGACGATACTGGTCGTAACGCACAACAGGGAGATAGTCAATGCGATGGAAAAGCGCGTTATCACGATGAAAAAGGGCGTTATTATCAGCGACGAGGAAAAAGGCGGTTATATCGATGAGGATTAGTACATTTTTTTATACGTTGAAGCAGGGGATTATCAATATTTTCCGCAATAAGCTGTTTTCACTGGCGTCGGTCGCAACGATATCCGCGTGCCTGTTTCTTTTTGGTCTGTTTTTCACGGTCATCCTGAACTTTCAGCACATGATCCGGACGGCGGAAGAGGGCGTTTCCGTTACAGTCTTTTTTAAGGACGGTGTGACGGATGAGGAGATGCTTGCTGTCGGAGAACAGATACGGGCAAGGCAGGAAGTCTCGGAGGCTGTTTTTGTGACGGCGGATGAGGCGTGGGCTGAATGGGCACCGGAAAATATCGGAGAGGATTACGGAGAGATATATTCTGAGAACCCGCTGGACGGCCTTGATAACTATGAAATCTATATGAAGGATGTGTCTCAGCAGGAAACACTCGTTGCATGGCTGGAATCTCTGCCTCAGGTAGACAGCGTAAAGCGTTCCGAGATGGCGGCGACGACGCTGACCGGCGTGAATATGGTCGTGGCATATACGTCTGCGGGCATTATCGCTATCCTGCTGGCAGTATCAATCTTCCTTATCAACAATACGGTTATGATAGGTATCTCTGTTCGTAAGGAGGAGATAGAGATTATGAAGTATATCGGCGCGACGGACTTTTTTGTCCGTTCTCCGTTTGTGATAGAAGGTATTCTGATAGGTCTGATAGGTTCCTGTATCCCGTTGGGCGTGATATATCTGCTGTATATGCAGGTGATGGAGTATGTGGCACTGCAGTTCCCTGCACTGTCCGGGCTGATGCAGTTCCTTCCGGTCTCCGAAGTATACCGTACCCTTGTTCCTGTATGTATGGGTCTGGGCGCGGGCATCGGATTTCTGGGAAGCTTTGCAACGGTGCGTAAGCATCTGCGCGTCTGATGAGGGAAAACGGAATGTGGAAAAAAATAAAGCGCAGTCTTGCAGGCTGTCTGGCTGCGGTATTGGTCCTGACAGCAGCTCCTTGTGCTGTCGTACAGGCGGGGACGCTGGAAGAGAGCATTAAGCAGAAGCAGGAAGCTATCAGTCAGGCAGAAAAGGAAAAGAAAAAGCTTCAGTCGAGCATTTCCAATATTAAAGCGCTGGTAAAGGAACTGGAAAAGTCCAAGAGCAATCTGGAAACTTATGTGAAGGAGCTGGACGGTAAGCTGGCGGACATCGGAGAGAAGATAGAAGCGCTGCAAAAGCAGATATCAGAAAAAAAAGAAGAGATAGTACAGGCGAAGCAGGATCTGGAAAAGGCCCAGCAGGTCGCAGAGAAGCAATATGACGATATGAAAAAGCGGCTGCGCTTTTTATATCAGAACAGCAAAGGCAGCGGTTATCTGGAGCTTCTGGTGAGCGCGGGAAGCTTTGCGGATATGCTCAATCAGGCGGAATATGTGGAGCAGTTAAGCTCCTATGACAGCCAGAAACTGGAGGAGTACCGACAGAGTGTAGAATATATGAAGCTCTGCAAACAGACGCTGGAAGAGGAAGAGGCGGTGCTTGCTTCCGCACAGGCAAGTCTTGAGCAGGAGCAGAAGGCGGTGGATGCGCTGATCGGGGAAAAAGAGCAGCAGATACAGGTCTTTCAGGGAGATATCAACAATAAGGAAGCAGCGCTGAAGGAATATGAGGCGGATGTGGCAGAACAGAACGCTACGATAGCCGCTCTGGAGAAGGCCGTTGCAGCTGATAAGGCGAAGCTTGCGGAGCAGAACCGCATCAAGTATGACGGCGGTATGTTCCAGATGCCCTGTCCCGGTTACAAGCGTGTTTCCAGCGATTACGGAACGAGGATGCATCCTACTCTCGGCGTGCAGAAATTCCATAACGGAGTGGATTTTGCGGCGGCGAGCGGGACTCCGATACTGGCGGCATACAGCGGAAATGTAGTGGCAGCTTCCTATAACAGCTCGATGGGAAATTATGTGATGATAGACCATGGCGACGGGCTTTATACCATTTATATGCACGCGTCCAAGCTGTACGTTTCCTCCGGACAGGCAGTCAGCAAAGGGGATCAGATTGCGGCAGTCGGATCTACAGGACGCTCCACAGGACCGCACCTGCATTTTTCGGTGCGTTTAAACGGCAGCTACGTAAGCCCCTGGGGATACTTAAAGTAAACCCGCCGCCGTGTGGGCGGAAAAAGTTCATAGAGCATTCGGCAGACCGGAACGGGGGATATAGGCTTCTAAATCCTTCGTTCCGGTTATATATATAAATAACAGGTGGTAAAAAAATGAGCAGAAAAAGAATTTTTGCAGGCGGTCTGATAGCCGGTGCAGCGCTTACGCTGGCTTTGGGCGGCGGGATTTTTACAGGAGTGCAGCTTTATCAGGGGATAAAGGCGAGCACTGCGGCAGGGCTGGAAGGCGGCGCCGGAGACGGAGAGCTTTTGAGCGCAGAGACAATGCGTAAACTGGGCGTTTTAGAAGAGATGGTAGATGATTATTATCTGGAGAGCGTCGATGAAGCGGATATGCAGCAGGGCGTTTATAAGGGAATGATAGAAGCCCTGAATGACCCGTATTCTGTTTATTATACGCAGGAGGAACTCAAGGCTCTTCAGGAAAAAACTGAAGGAATTTATTATGGAATAGGCGCGCGTGTTTCTATTGATCCGGATACCCAGCTGCCCAAGATAGCGAGCGTGATATCCGGATCTCCGGCGGAAGAATCCGGGCTGATGGCGAATGATCTGCTTTATAAGGTGGATGAAACTGAGGTTCAGGGAATGGATCTGAGCTCTGCGGTTGCTCTCGTAAAAGGAGATGAGGGCACAACGGTACATTTGACCGTGATACGTCAGGGCGAGACGGGATATCTGGAATTTGACGTAGTTCGCCGTAAGCTGGAAAACGAGACGGTTACGCATAAGATGATGGATGACAACATTGGCTATATCCAGATACAGGAATTTGACGAAGTGACACTGGAGCAGTTTCAGGAGGCTTTGTCGGTCTGCAGAGGCTCGGGAATGAAAGGGCTTATCATCGATCTGCGCGGAAATCCGGGAGGGAATCTTTCCACGGTGTGCGATATTTCCAGGGAAATCCTTCCGAAAGGGCTCATAGTATATACGGAGGATAAAAACGGTAAGCGTGAGGAATATAGCTGCGATGGTACAAAGCAGCTCGGTATGCCGCTTGTCGTTCTGGTTGACGGAAACAGCGCCTCCGCATCAGAGATTCTGGCGGGAGCGGTAAAAGATTATGGAATCGGTACGCTTGTCGGTACAACAACTTATGGAAAGGGCATCGTGCAGCGTATCATGAAACTTTCGGATGATTCTGCCGTTAAGCTGACAGTGAGCAAATATTATACGCCGAACGGAAATGATATCCATAAGATTGGTATTGCACCTGACGTAGAGGTACCCTTCGAACCGGAACCGTATCTGGAAAATGGAACGGATAATCAGCTGGATAAGGCGGTGGAGATTTTGTCGGAGAAGATGAAGGGAGAGTGAATATTGCTGTTCGCTGACAAGTCGGAGAATCGTAACGAGAGAACTTCCCGTTGACGCATCTGAGGGCAGGGATTACAATGATAATAGACACATGAGGAAAACCGGGTCCCGGTTGGCACAGCTTTGAGAAAAGAGGGTGAGCATATGAGAGGACCAATGATGATTTTTGCAGCAGCAGTTTTTCTTTTGTTGATCGTAGCGTATCTGGCACAGAAAAAGTCGCCGGAGCAGCGAATCGGGGGCAGGCTTCATAATATGATCCTGCTTGGTCTTATGCATCTGGATATTGCGGTGGCTCAGGGGCTTCGATATGTGCAGCTTGCAGTAGCATCTGTCTGTCGCAGCTACCATCCTGCAGGAATGGAGCATTCGATTGCCGGCAAGAAGGCGCGGTTGGAAAACTATCGCAGATCACTGGGCAATGCGGAATATGTGCGTCGAAGACATTACAACCGCAAGATTCTGGAGTAAAGCGGATACGAAAGCCGCCGGAATATTCCGGCGGCTTTCGTTCTGAGAGGGATGAAGAACAGGAGCGTTGTAAAACAGCAATTATTGACTGTTTTGCAATGCTCCTATTTTGGTGAAAAAGGATGGATTATTCTTTTAAGAGAGCTTCTTTTAGCAGCTCGTTCTCAAATTGTCTTGTATAGAGCTGATTATTAGAGGTGTCTTTTAGCTTTTCGGCGGCAGTTTCATAAATAACGGTGAGAATCATGGAAAATGCAAGTTCGGCAGGATAGTAATATTCAAACATTGTTTTGTCTTGCAGTGGTACGATTATGTTTATATCTGCCAATAGAGCTAACGGGGAATCAGGATAACTGGTCAGAGCAATTACCTTAGATCCCCGTTCTTTGGCCAATTGACTGTTTATAATACTTTCTTTGCTTGTACCGCTATGGGATATAAATAATGAAACAACGCCGGGACATGCTAATCGGCTGTTTTGCTTCATTCCTATATGATCCCAGCTCAATAATACAGGTAGTCCAAGTCCTTTCATCCTTTCGGCAAAAACCATTCCTGCCTGACCGGAATATAAGTAACCGTTTACAAGAAGAAGTTGGGTAGAAAGTATGGCATCTACTGCATGTTGAATGGATTCATAATCTAAAAGTTCAATCAGATTTCCTAAAAGAGCAGCAGTTCCGACTAGAAGCCGCCGAGTATTGATTTCGGCTGGACAGCCTTTGGTTTCTGTTTTTTCAGGAAGCCAGCGGATATTTGCAAAGGATTCGGGATGACTTGCCAGTTCCAATTTGAGTTGAGAGAAACCAGAATAGCCAAGCATTTGGCAGAAACGTACAATGCTTGATTCAGAACATGCGCATAGTTTTGCCATCTCCTGAACAGACATACGAATTATTTTGTGTGGTTCTGAAAGTAAGTGATCTGCAATAATGCGCTCTTTTTTGCGAAAACATTCATATTTGTATTTTATTTGTTCCATAGGATTGCTTTTTTCTGGATTGAAGATAATATCCTGGTTTGAAAAGTTCATTTGGTTCCTCCCAGATTCCTGACAGCTATAAAAATAAATTAACTTATCTCTATTTTAGGGAATTTTATTCCTTTTTTCAAGAGAAAAACCAGGATAAGTTGTAATCTATTTGCTGAAAATGATGAAAACTGAGACTTATAAGCATCGTTTTCTATTTTACACAAACTTTAGAGAGGCTTAACGTCATACTGGTGGAATATTATTCCGTACAATTTTATAATAACAGTTGTATTGGAAGAGGGATTTCGAATGTCACAATATATAAGGCCTGATATGTGATGTTGGAGAAAGTGGCAAATGTTATTGTATGATTATGTAGAGGTAAAAAATGAAATTCATTCAGTTGACAGACACACATTTAAAGAAGCAAAAATTGTTGCCTGAAGAGGAACACATTTTTGGAAAGCTTCCGGATCCTTCAGATCATCTGAAAGAAGTTCTTCGGGAAACAAACTGGGAGAATAATGATTTTATTGTTATTACCGGGGATTTGGTTCATGAAGGAACGAGTGCAGATTATACGTATTTAAAAGATATTCTTGAAGAGGAATTACCGGAAGAAATTAAAATTTTATATGTACTTGGAAATCATGATCGGAAAGAGGCTTTTTATGAAGGGATTTTTCAGAGAAAATGTTCTAAACCATACTATTATACGGTGGATTGTCAAGGATGGAGGTTGATTGTTCTGGATTCTGCAATTCCAGGGAATGAATCAGGAACATTAAGCGAAGAACAGTTGGAGTGGTTGAGGGAAGTTTTAAAGACAAAAGCTCCAAAAGGCAGTCTGGTATTTCTTCATCATCCGGTATTCTGGAATGAGAAGGGAAATATTTCCATGGGGTTGACAAATGGCACAGAAGTTATGGATATTTTGACCGGAGGAGACGTGGCTGCTGTTTTTTGTGGACATACGCATAAAAACAGTATTCAGGTTTATAAGGGGATTATTCAATGTACGGGAGATTCTGCAGCCTTTTCTATAGCAGTAACAAAAGAAGGAATCCTTCAGTTTACAGATAAAGCTGGCTATGTCAGTGTAGAAATACAGGACGGAGCGGATATCTTTGTACATCATGATATTATTGGAAAACAGCAGGCGTTTTTTTCTGTTCCAGTTTCTGAATTTGCACAAAAGCTGGCACAAATGGATACGGTTGTACAATAACTACTAATTTAAGAAAGGTAAAAATCATGAAAAAAAATATAATATCACGTTTTACAGCGCTTACGTTGGGGGCGTTAACAGCAATAACAACTATAACATCTTTAACGGGGTGTCAGTCTGCATCAGATGCTGCAAAAACTGAAAAACCGGTATCGCAGGAAATGCAGGAAACTGCTTCTCAAAATGTAGTTTGGGAAAAGAATCTTTTGGATCCGGCCAATCCTGTAAAAGTTAAATTTTATTCTTACAGTTATTCAAGTGCGGCATTTGGAACGGGTTTCCAGACATTGATGGATAACTTTAATAATGGAGTTGGCAAAGATAAAGGCGTTATTTTGGAGATAGTTGCCGATGATTCTGGGACAAAGGCTGGTACAGATATTAAAGCCGGACTTCAGGTAGATATGATTCAGAGCAGTTTTAGATCTTTGGATGGCGATGTTTCTGATCTGGGGCTTAAGGCTTATGCTGATGTATTTCCGGCAGAAGAAATGGAAGCCCACTTTGAGGGGATTCCGGATAACTGTCTGGATCTTGGAAAAATAAATGAGGATATGTATGGCTTGGCTTTTACATTTAGCACCCCCATGCTTTATGTTAATTCAAACCTTTTAAAGGAAGCGGGAATTGATCCGTCTGTAGCACCAAAAGATTGGGATGAGATGTATGAATGGAGTCAGACAATTAAAGAAAAAACAGGAAAATACGGATTATCACTTTCACCGACAAATTCCAATGGCTGGGTTACTGACAGTATTTTTTATTCTGCAGGTGCTACAGTATTAAATGCTGATCGCACCGCTGTGGAATTTGCAAGTGATGCAGGAGTTAAAGCTATTGAAAGCTGGAAACGTTTTTATCACGATGGCTGTGCTATAGGTGGTTCCGATATGGAGGCAATGCAGGCTTTTGCGTCTGGTGAAGCGGCAATGCATATCCAGTCTACATCAGTTTATTCTTCTATGAAAGCTGCAGCAAAGCAGGGCGGATGGGAACTGACAGGATATCCGATGCCTGGATTTGATGGAAATCCTTCCGTACCTACGAATTCGGGAAGCTGTATTGTAGTACGGCCTGATAATGAACAAAAGGCACAGGCGATATGGGAGGTTATCAAATATGTTACCGGAAAAGAGGGGTATACCATCATTACGTCTCAAATCGGTTACCTGCCTTTACGCCCGGAACTGGCAGATGATCCTGAATATCTGAAAAATTTTGTTGATGAAAATCCGATGATCCGTGCAAATATTGAACGGCTGCAGGATATTGTGCCTACTGCAATCTGGCCGGGGAAAAATGCGGCTCAGCTGGAAACCTTATATGCAGATATGGCAATCAAAGCTTTGACAACTGAGGCGGATGTTGCGGAAACTCTGAAAGAGTATCAGGATGAGATGAACCAATATATTAAATAATGAATAAAAAATGAGGCTGTTTTATGAAAAAAATGAAGACTAACGGAGGGGTAAAGCCATGGCTTTTCCTTCTCCCCACTCTTCTGCTTATCCTTTTTTGGATGATACGTCCTCTGGTACAAACGCTGCTCTATACATTGTGTGATTGGAACATGCTACCAGGTACCTCACCTACTTATGTGGGTTTGCAGAATTTTAAGGAGCTTTTTACAGCAAGAGAATTTGGAAAGGCAATTTGTAATACCTTTTATTATATTTTGATGATGTTACCGTTTTCGGTGGTAATTCCTCTTATTATTGCAGCTCTTATACAAACGATGGGGAAAAAATCGGCAAGAGTATTTCGGGTTTTGATTTTTTTGCCGATGATTATGCCGCCGGTTGCAACGGCATCCGTTTTCCAATGGCTTTTGCATCAGACAAACGGATTGATCAATCATATATTTTTGAGCATGGGAATTATCGATACGGGGATTAATTTTTTTATGGATCAGGATCTTGCGCGACCGATAATCGCATTGATCAGCGGATGGAAAATGATTGGGTTTTCAGCGCTAATGTTTTCTGCTGCAATGACTCATATAAATCCGGAATATATTGAGGCCGCAAGATTAGATGGTTCGGGTGCAATACATCGATTTTTTGATTTTACGATACCGCTTCTTTCTCCCACAATAATGATGATGATCATGATGAGCATACTTTTTTCAAGTCAATGGACATTTTCATATATTGATGTATTAACACAGGGTGGTCCATTAAGCAGTACAACAAATATTTATTATATGATTTACAGATATGCATTTACGAATTCAAATGTAGGAATGAGTGCAGCTGCATCTGTTGTTCTGCTGGTTATATTTGGTGCTATTGCTGTGATTTTACAGACTGTATCGAGAAAGGTGGCTTTTTATGACAACTAAAACAAAAGGGAGACTGGCTGCCAAGGTAACTTCATATATTGTACTTATAATTTTGTCATTCACAGCCCTGTTTCCTCTTTATTGGATGATCATTTCTTCCCTCAAGGGAACTCCTGAAATATTTGGATACGCCCTGTTTCCGGAACACCCGACAATGGATAATTATGTCAGTGCGATCACAGCAAAGCCGTTGATTCGCATGATGTTAAATTCAGCAGTGATCAGCATTGGGACAGCTGCTATACAATTAGTTGTTTCTGTGCTGTTTGCATATGCATTCATGCGATGGAATTTTAAGGGAAAGACTTTTATTTACGGGATTTTAAGTATTGCATGGTTGATTCCAATCCAGGTAATTATGGTTCCCAATTATATACAGATTGTCAAGATGGGATTAAATGATACGCTGATTGCCATGATATTACCAAATTGCTGTTCCATTTTTACAAATATGAATATGTATCAAAACTTTAATTCAATGCCTAAAGCGCTTATAGATGCTGCCAGATTGGACGGCAGCAGTGAGCTGCAGATTTTGAAAAATATAGTTTTGCCAAATATGAAATCGGCGATTAGTTCACTCGGAATTGTATTGATCATTACAGCCTGGAATGATTATTTATGGCCGGTTCTTATTGCACGCAGTGATGTCAGTTCTCCAATACAAATTGGGTTAAAATCATTTACGGGTTCAGATACAAATATGTGGGGAGCGGCTATGGCAGCGGCAACTATATCAACAATTCCGATATTGATCATGTATATTTTTATGAGTGGTAAAATTATTAATTCCTTTATGAAAGGCGGTATTAAGTAATGCACTTACCAGCAAATACACCTATGAAATTTTCATCTTGCCATAATGTCAGGGAGCTTGGTGGATATATTGGAGAGAATGGAATCCGTCTTAATATGCACAAATTATTAAGAGGGGGAGATTTATCTGATCTTACAGGCCTGGAATTAGAGCAGTTGGAAGCATATGGGATTCATACATGTATTGATTTAAGAAATGACAGAGAGAAAAGTACGCCGGATCCTTACTCATTAAAGGACGGACTGAAATATTATGCGATTCCAATGAGCGGGAATGTGGATGATGTTGATTTTATGGAAAAAGGGGGAGAGCTTTTATATCATTTATACATTAATATTTTGACAAACTATAAGCATGCTTTTCTTGAAGAAATGCGCATAATTGCCAGCGAAAACGATGGGATTATTTTTCATTGTACAGCGGGAAAAGATCGGACAGGCCTTACTGCAATGCTTATTTTGGCATTATGTGGTGTCAGTGAAGAACAGATTATTGCGGATTATGAAACGTCTGAAGAAAATAATAAAATGCAGATTCTGGAGCAGCAGAAAAGATTGAAAGATGCTGGAATGATTAATATTCCTTATGAAATTTTTCAGTCAACTCCGCAAACGATGAAAAAAACGCTGGAGTATTTGAAAAAAACATATGGGGGTGCCAGACAATATCTGGCTAGTACCGGGCTTGGTGAGGAAGAGATAGAGGCAATTCGCAATAAGATGCTGAATTCTTCATCTGATGTTATTTCATAGAAGAAAGAGTAGAGAATAAAATATGGGAGAAATTATTGTTTCGGATATCCGGAAAAAATTTGATAAGTATGAAGTGCTAAAAGGAATTGATTTAAAGATTAGGGATTCATCTTTTACGATTATTCTTGGTCCTTCCGGTTGTGGGAAATCAACATTGCTTCGTATTATAAGCGGGCTGGAAGTGCCTGACAGTGGAAATATATATATTGGGGGGAAAGAGGTTACATATGCTGAGCCAAAAGATCGTCAGACAGCAATGGTATTTCAAAATTATGCTCTTTATCCTCATATGAATGCTTATAAAAATGTGGAGTATAGCCTTAAAATAAAAAAAGTGCCGAAAGCTGAGCGTGAAGAAAGAGTGATGGAAGCACTGCGAACGGTAAGCATGGAAGACCAGGCAAAAAAAATGCCGGCGCAGATGTCTGGGGGACAACGTCAGCGTATAGCATTGGCAAGAGCCATTGTAAAAAAACCTCAAGTTTTTCTTATGGATGAGCCGCTTTCTAACCTTGATGCAAAACTGAGAAATCAAATGCGTCACAATATATTGAATTTGCATAAAAAACTGGGAGCAACATTCGTTTATGTTACACATGATCAAACAGAAGCGATGACAATGGGAGATCATATTGTGCTTCTAAATGAAGGGCGTATTGTTCAGCAGGGGACTCCAAAAGAAATGTATACAGATCCGGAACATATATTTACAGCTAATTTTATCGGTAATCCGCCTGCTAATATCATAAAAGATAAGGATGGTTATATGGCAATACGTCCGGAAGATCTTCACCATAAGGCGTGCAGTGCAGATGATATGAAAATTTCAGGACAGATAAAGACAGTAGAGCCTATGGGGAGTGACATCCTTTATGAAATTGACACACCTGTAGGGACGCTTCATATGAAGGATAATAATCATTGGGAAACGTTGGAAGAAGCGATTACTGTTTATGTACCAAGAAATAAAATACTTCATTTTGATGAGGAGGGAAAAAGGGTTAGAAATAAGTAGTTCCATAAAACCGTCAGGATATCTTTCTTGAAGCATTTGGTATTTGGAAAGATATCCGGCGGTTTTGTAAATCAGATTATATGTGTGGGTATTTTGATTGCATTGATGAATTAGAAGATTATTTATTAATAGTAAAAATAAATCGCTGAAGTGAAAAGTTTATTTCCACTTTGAAAAATGTAATTTATAAAGTGGCATTTACTCTTACAAAAAAGGTAAATGTCGCTTTTTTTCGTTATCTCAAAGTTGCATTAAGTGTTACAATAGAGATGGCAGATGTCTGATAGGAATAATAAACAGATGTTTTATTCCATGGCAAATAAGCGGACTTTAGGCGAACATTTTGGCGGGTGTAGGACTAAATTCCACTTTTGATAGGGTATAATGTTTGCCCTGACAGCCATCTGTGAAGATTATTTTTTGAGAAGGTAAGGTTTTAACACAACCTTATCTTTCTCTATTTTATGAAGCCCAAAAGTTTCAAGCTTTTCAAATAAATCGTGATACATAAAGTCAGCAACATCAAGAGGGCTCTTACCTCCCAGTTTTTCCACAGGCGCTGAATTAATATGGCAGAGAACAGTGTTTAATGCATCCTGATCTACAAGTCCTAAAGCGCGTAAATCAGTATTCTTTGGAAGAATGTACCTTAACTCGATGTGTTTGTTTTCCAGAGAGCCTTTTTGACCGGATTGCATTGGATCACAATAAAATACTCTTGTGCGTCTTGTATTATCAGCACTGTTTTCCATAGCATCAGCTGCCGAGAACTCGCCGCCCCTGTCTGTTAAGAGGACATGTACATATTTTCGAAATACTTCAGTACCTAAAATTGATTCCAGTAGGTCAACACCCTGTCTCATGGATTCTGATGTTTTGGAATTATGAAGTATGGCAAAAATAATTCCGGTATTAATGAACTTAAATGTCTGAATGAAAGGCCCATTGGTTTCGTCGTTATATACAGTATCCATTTGAGTGACGAACACATTTGGATTTTCAATAATATAGGCCTTGTAGTCCTTATAAGTGCGTCCCAGCAGATACTTTCTGTCTCTCCTCTTTTTGTATCCCTTTGCTTTCTTTTTGGACATCCTGCGGGAAACCTGCCTTCGCAGATCCAATGAGGTAATTCCGGCAATTTCATGGAAGACACCGCCTTCGATATAGTTATAAAGTGTTTTTTCAGAGATACCAATCTCAGGATGATCAGCAATGATCTGATAAGGAGAGTGCCCTTTTTTAAGAAGAGGAGCAACGATATCAGCAATTGTCTTAGCCTCTGAAGTAGTGAGGTTAACCCCTTGTCTGGAATCAATTAAAACAGATCGATAATCCGTATGAGCATCCTCTGGACAATAGGTATATTTATCAAAACGACACTTTGTCCAGCTGGAACATCCATTACAGGCACCGGGAGTCCTGTCCCTGCGAGAGCACTTAAAGGAATCGTACTCAGGGCAGTCTGATGTGCACTGCCTTCCATATGGGCATCTACGATAATTGTTGCACTCAAGAGGCATCTTACATTTGTGTGTAAGGGAACGGTGAAGTTTTATTTCCTTGCCTACAGTAGACTTGTCTTTCCCGATAGTTTGAGCTATGGCTGTTTTGGAAGAGCCATTGGTAATGCCGGTAAGGATAATACGTCTTTCCTCTAAAGTTAAATGCGAAAAAGAATTATTAACGCTCATATATACCTGCCTTTCCAATGGCTGTCAGGTATATAAAGTGTAAGACTAAATGCAACTATAGTGGAAGTGGAAATGTGTGAAAGACTAAAATCCACTTTGCCCCCTTCAAAGTGGAAATAAACTTTTCACCTCAGCCGTGATTCTTTTGTGCAGAATGGCGCGGGAACTACTTGACATCTGTGTTGGAATTGTATAAAATTGAGATGTTGTAAAATTGTTTATAAGAATGTGGCGAAGCATTCTATAACTGATATTGTACAATGAAAATTTAATAAGGAGGTGCTCCTGTGATGGTGCAAATCATGATAGCAGTGGTTGTCACACTGGCAATTGCTGTTCCGATCACCGCCTATGTATCTGCATCCCAGTGTAGGAAGAAAATCGAGCTTACGATGGGAAATGCGGAGGACAAGGCCAGAGAGATCATTGATGAGGCGTTAAAGACTGCGGAAGCAAAAAAAAGGGAAGGACTGCTGGAGGTAAAGGAAGAATCCATTCGTACAAAGAACGAGTTGGATAGGGAAATCAAGGAACGCAGAGCCGAGATATCCCGGTTTGAACGCCGTGTTCAGCAGAAGGAAGAGAACATCGACAAGAAGTCTGATGCGATCGAGAAGAAAGAGGCTCAGCTGGCAAAGCGGGAAGAGGAAATGCGGAAGCAGCGGGAAGAAATTTCCAAGCTGAATGAGCAGCGCATCCAGGAACTGGAAAGAATCTCTGGTTTGACCTCCGACCAGGCAAAGGATTATTTGCTGAAAATTGTTGAAGATGATGTAAAGCATGAATCTGCCAAGATGATCAAGGAAATGGAACATCGGGCAAAAGAGGAAGCGGACAAGAAGGCAAAAGAATATGTGGTCAATGCCATTCAGAAATGTGCGGCAGATCATGTATCGGAAGCGACTATTTCTGTCGTTCAGCTTCCAAGTGACGAGATGAAAGGGCGTATCATCGGACGTGAAGGACGTAATATCCGTACGCTCGAGACGCTCACAGGTGTGGATCTCATTATTGATGATACACCGGAAGCAGTCGTTTTATCAGGCTTCGATCCTATCAGGAGAGAAGTGGCGCGCATCGCTTTGGAGAAGCTGATAGTGGACGGGCGTATCCATCCTGCCAGAATCGAAGAGATGGTAGAAAAAGCGCAGCGTGAAGTAGAGAATATGATCAAAGAAGAGGGCGAGTCTGCCGTACTGGAAGTTGGCGTTCACGGAATTCATCCGGAGCTTGTAAAGCTTTTAGGAAAGATGAAGTTCAGAACCAGTTATGGACAGAATGCCTTGAAGCATTCCATCGAAGTGGCGCAGCTTTCCGGGCTGCTGGCAGCGGAGATGGGAATGGATGTAAGGCTTGCGAAGCGTGCAGGTCTGTTGCATGATATCGGTAAGGCCGTAGACCATGAGATGGAAGGCTCCCATATACAGCTGGGCGTAGAGCTCTGCAAGAAGTATAAAGAGTCTGCTACTGTTATCAATGCGGTCGAGTCCCATCATGGTGATGTGGAGCCTACATCCCTGATTTCCTGCATCGTGCAGGCGGCAGATACGATTTCTGCGGCGCGTCCCGGTGCGAGAAGAGAGACGCTGGAAACTTATACCAGCAGACTGAAACAGTTAGAAGACATTTCCAACAATTTCAAAGGCGTAGATAAATCCTTTGCTATCCAGGCGGGCAGAGAGATTCGTGTTATGGTAGTTCCTGAGCAGATTTCCGATGCGGATATGGTGCTCTTGGCGAGAGATATTTCCAAGCAGATTGAAGCAGAGCTGGAATATCCCGGTCAGATTAAGGTCAATGTGATACGGGAAAGCCGCGTAACCGACTATGCAAAATAATTAAAAACAGAATAAGAGGGTGCGGGAAGTTTACAGGAGAATCTGTAGACTCCCGCACTTTTTAGCTTTAAGGAGGGTTTTTATGGCGGAGGAATTTAAGCGGACAGGAAGAAGACTTGTATATCACGGCAGTATCATTGATTATTACCGGGATACAGTGGAAGTCCCGAACGGCAATGTGGTGGAATGGGATTTTATCGGGCACAAGGGTGCGGCGGCGGTCGTTCCGGTCTGTGAGGACGGCAGGATATTGATGGTGCGTCAGTGGAGGAACGCGCTTGACCGCTATACGCTGGAGATTCCGGCGGGCGGGTTAAATGGAGCGGAAGAGCCTGCTATGCTGGCGGCTGCAAGAGAACTGGAGGAAGAAACAGGATATCATTCGGATGAGCTGGAACATCTGATTTCCCTTCGCACGACAGTGGCATTTTGCAATGAGAAAATAGAGATATTTGTGGCAAAAAATTTAAAGCCCAGCCATCAGCATCTGGATGAAGATGAGTTCATCGATGTTAAGGCTTATGATGTGGAAGAATTGTGTGAAATGGTATACCGCGGTGACATCGAAGACGGAAAAACGATAGCTGCGATCATGAGTTATAAAAATAAATACTGCAAATAGGCGAAAAACAGCCCTCTGACTTGCATATATTGAAAAGAAGCGAGTCAGGGGGTATTTTTATGAGAAAAATATGGAAGATAGGGCCGGGAGAGAAAAAAATATGGATGTTGGTATTTTTGACAGGATTTGTGTTGGGGATTTCTCTTATTTGCCTGTTTCCCGATGTGCTGGTAGCGCAGAGCGGATTTTTGGACCCGGACAGCCTGACGGGACTGTATGAAACGGAGCCTGACAGGAACTGCCTGTTTTTATATTGTATCAGACAGAGATTTGAGATGGCTGCATTTTTAGTACTCTTATCGGCGGCGGGGCTGGGAGGGCTGGGGGCATGGGTCTGGTGCGGTGGCTGCGGATTGGGGAGCGGGATGATGCTGACAGCCCTCTCGTGGCGGTATGGGATGAAGGGACTGTTCTTTTTTGTGTCCTGTCTGCTGCCGCATCAGCTTTTGCTTATTCCAGGGTTTTTGATGCTTATCTGCTGGTGTGTACATCGTATGGAAAAAAGGCGTATTTTTCTTCCGCTCACAGCGATTGCATGCGGATGTCTGGTGGAAGGTTATATCAGTCCGCTTGCGGTGCGGTTTGTGCTGATGATTTTTTGAGGGAGGAGAGCAGATGTTGGGGCATGAAAAAGAAATGCACCGATATGTGGTATTATTTGAAAATATGCCGAAAAAACCGCATAAAATGCAGAAGTTTCCACATTGCTTTTCAGAAAATGAACGCTTATAATGGTCTGAAATATGATGGTAATGCAGAAAGGGCTATAGGGGTATGGAAGAGCATATCAGGGCGTTTATCGGATATTTAAAGGATGTAAAAGGAATGTCGGGAAATACGGCGCTTTCCCTCCATGAATATGTGCGTTTTCTGGAAGCGGGAGGTTTTAAAGCGGCGACGATTTCCAGGAATATTGCGTCAGTGCGGGCGTTTTGTCACTATCTGGCAGGAGAGGGGATTGTGAACGCTGCAGTGGCGGACAATCTAAAGGCGCCGAGAGTCGAAAAAAGGGCGCCGGACGTATTGAATGAAAAAGAGGTAGAGCGGCTCCTCGAGCAGCCGGGAAGGGACAAGCCTATCCATTTGCGCGACCGTGCGATGCTGGAGCTTTTGTATTCCACAAAGATAAGGGTATCGGAGCTGATAGCGCTGAATATGCAGGATGTGAACATGGAGATGTCCTATATCATATGCCATGACATAAAAAAGGACAGGGCGATACCGTTTGGAGAAAGGGCGGGCAAAGCCTTGGAAGAATATGTGGAAAATGCAAGAGGAAAGCTTTTGAAAGATGAGAAAGAGCAGGCGTTCTTCGTGAACTGTTCCGGATCGGGGATGAGCCGCCAGGGGTTCTGGAAGCTTTTGAAAAACTATGCCCGTGCGGCACAGATCACGAAGGAGATAACGCCTCAGATTTTCCGGTACTCCGTTACTGATTCAGTTCTGCCAGGTCGTAGATGAGCCGTTCGGAGGCTTCCCAGCCAAGACATGCGTCGGTGATGGATTTGCCGTATACTCCGCCGCCGACTTTCTGACAGCCTTCTTCAATATAGCTTTCTATCATCACGCCTTTGACAAAATTGCGGATGTCAGAGCTTAAATGGCGGCTGTGCATCACTTCCTTTACGATGCGGATCTGCTGGTCGAACTGCTTGTTGGAATTGGAATGGTTGGAGTCGATGATGCAGGCGGGATTTTTTAAATCCCGTTCGTTGTAAAGTCCCAGAAGTATCATCAGATCTTCATAATGATAATTCGGAATGTTGCGACCGTGTTTGCTCGTTGCACCGCGCAGGACGGTGTGCGCGAGCTCGTTTCCGTTTGTATGCACCTCATAACCTCTGTAGATAAAGGAATGGGGGTGCTGTGCAGCATAGACGGAGTTTAACATAACGGAAAAATCTCCGCTGGTCGGATTTTTCATACCGGAGGGAAGATCGAAGCCGCTGACGGTCAGGCGATGCTGCTGGTCCTCTACGCTGCGCGCGCCGATCGCGACATAGGAGAGAATATCGGATACATAGCCCCAGTTTTCAGGATATAGCATTTCATCTGCGGCGCTCAAACCGGATTCGGAGAGGGCGCGCAGGTGCATGTGCCGCATGGCAGTAAGCCCCTGAAGAAAATCTTCTTTCTTTTCAGGATCGGGCTGATGGACGATACCTTTGTAGCCGTCGCCTGTGGTACGGGGTTTATTCGTATATATCCTTGGAATAAGGATGAGCCGGTCGGACACTTTGTCGTTGAGTTTTGCGAGCCGGCTGATATAGTCGCAGACAGAGTCTTCGTTGTCTGCGGAACAGGGGCCTATGATGACGAGCAGTTTATCGCTTCTGCCTGTGAGGACGTCGCGTATCTCAGCGTCCCGTTCCGCTTTTTTTGCAGCAAGGTGCGCGGGCACGGGATACTGCTCCCGGATTTCGTCGGGGGTGGGGAGTTTTCTGACGAAGGTAAAGCTCATTTCTATTTTCTCCTTTGCAGGTCTTGTTTTATTGATTTTGCAAGAAACGCTATCATTATAGTATATAAAAAGAAATGGCGCAAGGAAAAATTCAGCATTGTACAGCGCTGCCGGAGTGCTGAATGAGTCAGCTGCAGCGCTCAGACTTTAGGTAGGGAGACAGGGAGAGCAGGCAGGCGACGGTCAGAAAGAGCTGCCCGGCAAACATTCCGAAAAAGTAGCCTGAGATACCCTGCACAGGGATGATGAAAAAGACGAACATCATCCGAAGAAGCAAAGAGAGCATGTTAAATAGAAAGGTCTGCCCGGTTCTGCCAAGACCGTTCAGGATGGAGAGAAGCGTTGTGTTTAAGTAAAGAAACGGGCATAAAAAGCAGAGCTTTTGGAGAAACTGCCCTGCCAGTTCGCTGTGAAAAAGCAGCAGGCCGATCGCATTTCCCAGAAGATAAAACAAAAGCAGGAAAAAAAATCCCATCAGGAGACAAAAACGGACGCATTTTATAACCGCCCTGCGGATAGCAGAGTGGTTTGAGGCAGCATCCGCCTGCGCGATGAGAGGCATGAGCAGGACGGAAACGGAGTTTGTGAGTGCACTGGGGAAGAGGATGCAGGTCATTGCCATTCCGGTAAAGACGCCGTAGATAGACAGCGAATGTGCAGGAGAATATCCGGCAAGCTGCAGGCTGACAGGTATCCGGGCGGATTCCACCGCGCCCAGAAGATGCAGACAAACCCGGGTGGCGGAAAGAGGAACTGCGAATCTGAGAAGTCTCAGGGAAATAGTCATTGTACTGCAGGGAACAGCGGCGGACATATATTTTTGTTTCAAAAAATGCAGCCATGAGGCGGCAAGAGCAGCGATGAGGGATGCAAACTCCCCTATTACAAGACCGACGGCAGCAACGTTTATGGAAAAGGCGACGCCGTTATTCCGGGAATATTCCCAGAATAAAAAGACGCTGCCAACGCGGAAGCACTGCTCAAATAGCTGACAGAAGGCGGGCAGGGAGGCCTTTTTAACACCATAATAATAGCCGTTTATGCAGGAGTGGATGCAGGCGGCGGGAAAGGAAAGGGCTGCGATGCGCAGCAGAGGGGCGCAGCGAGGCTCTTTTAAAAAGGAAAGCGCAATGATATCGGCTCTTTGATAGACAAAAATGGTGCAGGAAACAGAAAGAAAGCCGGAAATACACAAGCCGCACAACAGGATACGGAAACGGTTGCGAACGGCGTTTTCAGGCTCGGATGCGACAAATTTGGAAATAGCGCTTTGGATACCGGATGTGGACAGTGCAAAAGAGAGGGCGAGGACAGGATTTATCAGCTCATAGATTCCCATGCCCTCCTCACCGAACATCCGGGACAGGAAGATACGGTAAAAAAAACCGATAAAGCGGCTGCATAGCCCGGCGGCGGTGAGCAGAAGCGTCCCCCTGATGAGTGCGTTTTTTTTCATAAATACCCCCTGTGCCGGAAAAGTCTGATGTATGTATATGCCGGAAAAAGGAGAGAAAGAACGTGGATGACGGCAGAGCTTCTCTCGAAAGCTTCTGCGGCAGAGCTGTCAGGAAACAAAATATGGTTGCGCGAAAAGATATTTTAAGGTATACTTTGTGCCGTAGAGAAAACAAAAAGCGCCGCTGAGGAAGTTTGAAGACGGCATGAACAGGAAGAGAGGAAGGTTTTCGGATGAGCACAGACAGATATACGAGCCCTTTGTCGGAACGGTATGCCAGCCGGGAGATGCAGTTTATTTTTTCACAGGATATGAAGTTCAGGACGTGGAGAAGGCTGTGGATAGCGCTGGCAGAAACGGAGAAAGAGCTGGGGCTTCCCATCACGCAGGAACAGATCGATGAACTCAAGAGCCATGCAGAAGATATTAATTATGATGTGGCGAGGGCGAGAGAGAAGGAAGTGCGTCACGATGTGATGAGCCATGTGTATGCTTACGGCGTGCAGTGCCCGAAGGCGAAGGGTATCATTCATCTGGGAGCAACCTCCTGTTATGTGGGCGATAATACGGATATCATCATCATGGGAGAGGCTTTGGACCTGGTTCGTAAAAAGCTGCTGAACGTGATTCGTGAGCTGGCGGATTTCGCAGACAGTCAGAAAGCCCAGCCTACTCTGGCATTTACGCATTTTCAGCCTGCCCAGCCTACTACGGTCGGTAAAAGAGCATCGCTGTGGCTGCAGGAATTTTATATGGATTTAAATGACCTTGATTATGTAAAGGATTCCCTGCGTCTTCTGGGATCCAAGGGGACGACAGGAACGCAGGCATCTTTCCTGGAGTTGTTTGAAGGAGACCAGGAAAAGGTGGATAAAGTCGATCCGATGATAGCGGAGAAACTTGGATTTTCCGGCTGCTATCCGGTATCCGGACAGACCTATTCCAGAAAGGTGGACACCCGCGTGATGAACGTGCTTGCAGGCATCGCGGCGAGCGCACACAAGATGTCCAACGACATCCGTCTTTTACAGCACTTAAAAGAAGTGGAAGAGCCGTTTGAGAAAAATCAGATAGGTTCCTCTGCGATGGCATATAAGAGAAATCCGATGCGGAGCGAGCGTATCGCATCCCTGGCGCGCTATGTAATGGTAGATGCGTTGAATCCGGCGATTACCTCCGCGACCCAGTGGTTTGAGCGCACGCTGGATGATTCGGCGAACAAGCGTATTTCTATTGCGGAAGGATTTCTGGCGGTGGACGGCATTCTGAATCTGTGTCTGAACGTAGTGGACGGTCTTGTTGTCTATCCGAAGGTAATAGAGAAGCGTCTGCGCAGCGAGCTTCCGTTTATGGCGACAGAGAATATCATGATGGATGCGGTAAAGGCGGGCGGAGACCGTCAGGAGCTGCATGAGCGCATCCGCGAGCTGTCGATGGAGGCAGGACGCCGCGTGAAGGAAGAGGGCGCTGATAATCAGCTCATGAGCCTTATTGCCCAGGATGAAATGTTCCATCTGGATGAGGAGGCACTGGAGGCATCTCTGGAACCGTCCCGCTATGTGGGATGCAGCGCGCATCAGGTAGAGCGTTTCCTGAACGATGTGATCCGTCCGGTTCTGAAAGAGAATGAGGCTGTCCTCGGTATGAAAGCGGAGATAAATGTCTGAAAAGGCAGGCGGAAGCTGCTGTTCTGAGACATATTATAAAGCGATATAAAGGAACAGAAATGTCCCGGCGTACAGGAATGTGCGCCGGGATTTCCTGTTTCAGGGGGGAATTTAAATATATAATTAAAAATTATAATATATATAAAATATATTGATTTTACTTATAGAAAAAATCTGATATACTAATCCTGTTCCGGATGAGGAACAATGATATTGAAATGTTTTGAGAAAAAGGCAGGAAAATGCCGCAGTACGGCAGAATGAGAGGAAATATGGTTAAAGCAGTAGTTGGAGCAAACTGGGGAGACGAAGGCAAAGGCAAGATAACGGATATGCTGGCAAAAGAAGCGGATATTGTGATACGTTATCAGGGAGGTGCGAACGCAGGACATACTATCGTGAATGATTACGGTAAATTTGCGCTGCATACGCTGCCGTCCGGCGTATTTTACAGCCATGTCACAAATGTTATCGGAAACGGAGTTGCGCTGAATGTGCCCCGTTTATTTGCGGAAGTCAGGGAGCTGACAGAACGCGGCGTGCCTGCACCGCACCTGATGATTTCAGACCGGGCGCAGATGGTGATGCCTTATCACATTCTTCAGGACACTTATGAAGAAGCCCGTCTTGCAGGCAAGTCTTTCGGTTCCACCAAATCCGGCATTGCGCCTTTTTATTCGGATAAATTTGCAAAGATAGGATTTCAGGTGAGCGAGCTTTTTTGTGAGGAGCTTCTTCAGGAAAAGGTCAAACAGGTGTGCGAGATTAAAAACGTGTTGTTTGAGCATCTGTATCATCAGGCTCCTATCGACCCTGAAGAGCTTTTGGATACGCTGCACGAGTACAGGGATATGGTCGCTCCGTATGTAGGAAATGTTTCAGCGTTTCTGGATCAGGCGGTAAAAGAGGGGAAAAATATTTTGCTGGAGGGTCAGCTCGGAACGATGAAAGACCCTGACCATGGTATTTATCCGATGGTTACATCCTCTTCGACGCTGGCGGCATATGGCGCTATCGGCGCGGGAATTCCTCCTTATGAGATTAAAAATATCATCGCAGTGACGAAGGCTTATTCCTCCGCAGTAGGCGCGGGCGCATTTGTTTCGGAAATCTTCGGAGACGAGGCGGATGAGCTGCGCAGACGAGGCGGCGACGGCGGGGAATACGGTGCGACGACAGGACGTCCCAGAAGGATGGGATGGTATGACTGTGTGGCTTCTCGCTATGGGTGCAGGCTGCAGGGAACGACCGATGTGGCGCTGACCGTTCTGGATGTGCTCGGTTATCTGGACGAGATTCCTGTATGCGTGGGTTATGAAGTTGACGGAGAGGTGACGAAAGAATTTCCCGTGACGTGGAAGCTTGAACAGGCAAAGCCTGTTTACGAGGTGCTGCCCGGCTGGAAATGCGATATCCGCGGTATCCGCACATATGAAGAATTGCCGGAAAACTGCCGCAGATATGTGGAATTTATCGAGGAGCAGCTTGGATATCCGGTAACGATGGTTTCCAACGGACCTGGCAGGGACGATATGATATTAAGAGAGAGCAGACTGAAATAAGGCGGCTCTTGTGCAGACAGGAGAAATCCCGTATAATGGGGCTGTAGCTTCATTATACGGGATTTTTTATACAAACAGGAAATATATACTTTTGCCATAGAAGGGGAATGGAAATGGAACGATATGACCTTCCGGTATTATTTACGGAAAACGAGCGGGAAAAATATGTGGACTGGGCGTTGAAAAAGGAAAAGATTCTGTTCCCGACGGCGGTGCTGGCGGCTTTGCTGGACGTGTTCGTGCTGCTGGGAACGGTCTTTTATTTATGGGAGATGAGGACAGAACATGCTTATTTTTTCATGTGGACATCACAGTGGGGAGACATTGTCATGAAGGTTTCCGGCGTTCTGGCACTCATGCTGACCGGATTGGTCATTAAGCCGCTGGACATTATCCTTGACTTTATCTATAAAAAGCCCGAGGAGCCTAAAATGGTCACACTGATACCGTCTGAGAAAGGGATACATTATGCGGTATGCCGACAGAAAACAGAGCTGGACAGCGGAGTGATCGCGTGGTCAGACTGGGACAGGGCAGTGTTTTTGGATAGCAATGAAATCGTACTGAATCATGAAAGATATCGGATAGGCGCGAATACAATAGAAACGATATACCCGAAAAACAAACGGAAACGATGGATGGAACGTCCCGATGAAAAATATAGGAACAGTGCGGATTTAAAAATGATAGACCGGAATTTGAAGGGTTTTTTGGCATCGCTTGAGGAGAAGAAAAAAGAAGCGGAATGGATGGAAAATAATCTGAAGACAGAATGAATGGAGTTTTATACGCTCCGGGATGGAGATGAAAATGGCGGCAAATCTGGAATATTACAGAGTATTTTACCATGTGGCAAAGTGTGGTTCGGTGACGAAGGCGGCAGCAGAGCTGTCCTTATCCCAGCCGGCGGTGAGCCAGAGTATCCGGCAGCTGGAAAATGTGCTTGGGATGCGTCTGTTTGTAAGGAGCGTGCGGGGACTTACCCTGACGGCGGAGGGAAAGGTTCTGTATTCCTATGCGGAGGCGGGCTGCGGCCAGTTTGAGGCGGGAGAAAGGAATCTTCTTCAAATGAAAAATCTGGAATGCGGGGAAATTACGATAGGAGCGTCGGACATGACGCTGCGTTTTTTTCTGCTACCTTATCTGGAACGTTTTCATGAGCGATATCCGGGCGTGCGTTTTCATATCACAAACGGACCGACTCCGGCAGCAATGAAACTGCTGAAAGAGGGAAGGATAGATTTTGCGGTCGTGTCCGGGCCGCTTTTGACGCAGGATAATATATGTACGGTGCCGGTGCGCGGCATACGGGATATTTTTGTGGCGGGCCCTAAATTTGCGGAATATGCCCGAAAAGAGCAGCCGCTTTCCGTTCTGGAAAAACTGCCGCTTATCACACTGGACAAGGATACGTCTACGCGTGCATATGTGCAGCACTTTTTAGAGGAACGCAATGTCCATATCCAGCCGGAATTCGAGCTGTCTACGAGCGATATGATCGTGCAGTTTGCTCTGCGTAATCTTGGCGTCGGATGCGTTGTAAAAGATTTTGCAAAAAAGGAACTGGACAGTGGGGAGCTTGTAGAGTTACAATTAAAAGAGCAGTTGCCTGAGAGACAGTTTTTGGTAGCGTCAGGGGCAAAGGGCGGTCAGAGTCTGGCTGCGGCGGAGCTTCTGAAGCTGATGACGGGCAATAGAGAAAAAGAATTGCGGAATACCGGGAAGGGAGAAAAAGAATGATCAGAACTGTTATTTTTGACATTGGGAATGTACTGGCGGGCTTTGACTGGTATTCTTTTTTCAGAAAACAGGGATTTTCAGAGGAAATGTGCGCACGGCTCGGGAGAGCGACGGTGCAGAGCGATGACTGGAAGGAATATGACAGGGGATGTGTCAGCGATGAGCGGATGCTGGAACTGTTCTGTGAAAATGATCCGGAGATTGCGGGAGAGATCCGGCAGGCCCTGGATGATTTCCACGGACTCGTGACACCTTATGATTATGCGATAGAGTGGGTAAAAGAGTTGAAGCAAAAAGGATATCAGGTGCTTGTACTGTCGAATTTTTCGGACAAGGCATTAAAGGAATGCTGGCATGCGCTGGATTTTTTGCCGTATACGGATGGAGGAATTTTGTCCTTTCAGGATAAAGTCATTAAGCCGATGCCGGAGATTTACCGGCTGATCCTGGACCGTTACCGATTAAAGCCTGAAGAGTGTGTTTTCATGGATGATGCAAAACAGAACGTGGAGGGAGCAAAAGCTGCCGGAATTCATGCGTTTGTATTTGAAAACTATGCTCAGGCAAAAAAGGAGCTGGAAAAATCAGGAGTAAGATGAGGCGAGGGCTTTTTTATGGTAAAAAAATATATTACACAGGGGAATATCCTGACGGAGGTGGAAAAGGCGGGGCCGGGCTGCTGGATAAACCTTGTTGCCCCCACGCTGGAGGAATGTGCGGAGATAGCGCAGCAGTACGGCATCGATCTGTCGGACGTGCGTGCGGCGCTGGATGATGAGGAGAGCTCCCGTGTGGATGTGAGCAATGAATATACGTTGATCTTGTTTGACGTTCCTTCGCTGGAATATCGTCATGAAAGGGAGGCCTATACGACAATTCCGTTGGGACTGATCCTTGTGGACGATGTGCTTTTGACAGTGTGCGCAGAGCAGACGCCGGTTTTGAAAAATTTTATGGAAAATACGGTAAAGGAATTTTCCACAAAGAAGCAGATGCGCTTTATTTATCAGATTTTTTTGCGTTCCTGTATGCTTTATCAGTCTTATCTGCGGATCGTGGACAGAAAACGGAAGGAGATTGAGGCGCATATCAGTGAGGATACGGAGGAAATGGAGCTGATCGATCTTCACGAGCTGGAATCCAACCTTGTTTATTTCGATACGTCTCTGCGGGCAAATAAGGTGGTGCTGGAACGGCTGATGCGCTACAGCCGTATCAAGAAATATCCGGAAGATCAGGATCTTCTGGAGGATGTGGTCGTGGAAAATCAGCAGGCGATTGAAATGACCCGTATTTACAGGGATATCATTCAGGGTACGAGGGAGTTGTTATCTTCTGTAATGGATAACCGGCTGAATAATGCCATGAAATATCTGGCGTCTATCACGATCGTAATGGCGATACCGACGATCATTTCGGGAATTTACGGAATGAACGTTGCGGAAAAGTGGATGCCTCTGGCAGAAACGCCCTACGGGTTCGGGATTATATGTCTGTTGATCTTACTGGGCTGCATTATTGTGATACGAATCCTGAAAAAGAGAAAAATGCTGTAATTGCTAAAAACAGACTGCGGACGGCAGAAGGGGAGGAATAGAATGAAGCAGAAAAAAACACCAAAACAGATTGCGGCTCTTGCAGGCGTTGTGATTCTTGTGGCGATGTATGTGATCACGCTGGTGCTGGCGTTGTCCGGTTTTGAGGGATGGGAAAAGATGTTTTCCGGCTGTGTGGTGTCTACCATCGCAATTCCGATTCTTTTATGGGTATTTATCTGGATTTACGGTAAGACAAAGGGAGGAAAAGAAGAATGATTTTTGAACATATGGACAGGATCGTTTTTGCAGGAGATTCCGTAACGGATATGGAGAGTGCCCAGCCTGTGGGCGAAGGATTGTTTGATAATGTCGGGAAAAGCTATGTGAGAATCGTGGAAAATATGCTGGCAGCGTGGTATCCGGAGAGATATGTGCGTGTGACCAATTCGGGAATTTCAGGCAATACCAGCAGAGATCTTCTGGCTCGGTTTGAACGGGATGTGGTGTCGCTCAAACCGGACTGGGTTTCCATTTGTATCGGTATCAATGATGTGTGGAGACAGTTCGACAGCCCTGCAATTCCCGATGAACAGGTGATGCCGGAGGAATATGAGGCAAATCTGGAAAAGATGATCTGTTCGGTGAAAGACTCCGTAAAGGGAATTTTTATTCTGACGCCTTATTATATGGAGCCAAACCGGGAGGACTGGATGAGAAAGCGCATGGATGAATACGGTGCTGTGTGCAGAAAGCTTTCCGAAAAATACGGATGCAGACTGGTAGATTTACAGCAGGTATTCGATGAGTATTTTCAATATCGTCATTCTTCCTATATTGCATGGGACAGAGTGCATCCGAATCTGATCGGTGCAACTGTGATTGCGCGGGCGTTTCTGGAAAAATGCGGGTTTGATTATGGATATCATGCCGGAAAAGCATGATCGGAACAAAAGCGGACCCGGAGAGAGGATTTAGTAATCCGGAAACGTGAATAGAGAGCAGATTTTTCGCTTGCACAAATCAGGGCGGTGGGATATAATGGCTGTATCAATCCGCCCGGGGCCGACAGAATGAAACGGCTGAGTTTTGGCAGAGATTTTATGCCGGGTGGCTTACTGCCGACGGAAAAATTAAATTGAGGTGAAGAAACATGGCATTATTAAATCAGTGGAGAGATATGGCATATGACCAGAGCGCAGACAAAGGACAGCTGCAGAGATTCTGGGCATCTTATTTTGAAAAAGAGAAAAATATTTATGCAGAGCTGCTGAAAAATCCGGCAGAGACAGTAAAAGGTACTGTTAAAGAGCTGGCTGAGAAGTATGGCGTTGACATTATGACAATGACAGGATTTCTGGACGGCATCAATGACAGTCTGAAGGAAGCAAATCCCATTGAAGAAATGGAAGAGGATACTGTAGTAAATCTTGGCTTCGATACCCCCCTTCTGTATAAGAATATGGTTGCGGCTGAAGCAGACTGGCTTTACAATCTTCCGGAGTGGAATGAGATTTATGATGAAGAGACCAGAAAGCAGCTCTACAAAGAGCAGAAGAGCTCTACAACTGTAGTAAAAGCGGAGAAGGTATATCCGAATGATCCCTGTCCGTGCGGCAGCGGCAAAAAATATAAAAAGTGCTGCGGAAAAAATAAATAAAGCATGTAACAGACCCGGCAGTTTGCATGAAAAATGCAGATGGCTGGGTTTTATTTTATCCGTCAAAAATCAAAATTGATTTAAATCAATTCTTGATTTTGGGGGTACGGGTTCATATAAAATAAAATCGACAATATAAATTTTGTTTGATACAAAGGAAGGAAGACAAAGCGTGAGAGCACATACGTTGAAATATCAAATCGGGCGGAATAAGCGCAGAAAGAAGAGATAAGTATCTTTTCTGAAAAAGAAAACTCTTTACAAATCCGAAAAGTTGGATTAAGATAGGGGCATAATATGAAAATGCGTTGAAGAGAAGAGTAGGCTGGAGGATGTGACAGAGAGCGGCGCCTGCATCGGGAAGATGCTGTGCTGGAAGCGCCGGGACAAAGACCAGACCGAAGACCGGCTCTGAGCGGCCTTAATACGGCACGGTGATTCCGTTATCATCAGAATGAGTGGCTTTGGCATTTTATGTCAGGCAAGCTGGGTGGAACCGCGTGATAAGCGCCCCATGCAAGGATAAGTTACAGTTGTCCGCGCATGGGGCTTTTTTGTTCGACAGGAAAGTTGTTTTCTTATCAGGAAAAGAAACATGATTGAGCGCATTTTTGCAAAAGATAAGCATTACCTGAGGAAGTGCCTGGGTGTAACGCGAATGTACTCTCGACGCGGCAGAATGGAGGTTAAAATGAAAGTTACATTAAAAGACGGTTCCGTAAAGGAATACGCACAGGCGATGTCCGTGATAGACATTGCAAAGGACCTGAGCGAAGGTCTGGCAAGAATGGCATGTGCCGGAGAAGTGAACGGGGAGGTCGTTGACCTGCGTACCGTTGTAGAAGAGGATGCATCCGTTAATATTTTGACGGCGAGAGATGCAGAAGGACTTGCGGCGCTGCGCCATACTGCCAGCCATGTGATGGCACAGGCGGTAAAACGTCTTTATCCGACGGCAAAGCTGGCAATTGGTCCTTCTATTGCAGATGGTTTTTATTATGATATGGAGTTTGAGACTCCTCTGACAAGCGACGATTTTGAAAAGATAGAAGCAGAGATGAAAAAAATCGTCAAAGAGGATTTGAAGGTTGAGCGCTTTACAAAGTCCAGAGAAGATGCTATCGCATTTATGAAGGAAAAAAATGAGCCCTATAAAGTAGAGCTGATAGAGGATCTGCCGGAAGGCGAGGAAATCAGCTTTTACAGCCAGGGAGAATTTGTGGATCTGTGCGCAGGCCCTCACCTGATGAGCACAAAGGATGTGGGCAAGGCATTTAAGATAATGAGCCTTGCGGGCGCTTACTGGAGAGGCGACGAGCACAACAAGATGCTGACAAGACTGTATGCGACGGCATTTGCAAAGAAGGACGAGCTGGAAGCTTATATCACCATGATGGAAGAGGCGAAAAAGCGCGACCACAGAAAACTCGGTAAAGAGCTCGGGCTGTTCATGATGAATGAGGCAGGCCCCGGCTTCCCGTTCTTTTTGCCGAAGGGCATGGTCCTGAAAAACACACTGCTGGATTACTGGAGAGAGATTCACAGAAGAGCGGGATATGTTGAGGTTTCCACACCTATTATCTTAAACCGCAAGCTCTGGGAGACTTCCGGACATTGGGATCATTACAAAAATAATATGTATACAACGGTGATAGATGAAGAAGATTATGCGATAAAGCCGATGAACTGTCCGGGCGGCGTTTTAGTCTATGCTTCCGAGCCCCGTTCCTATAGAGATCTTCCGCTTCGTGTGGGCGAGCTGGGGCTTGTGCATCGTCATGAAAAATCCGGTCAGCTCCACGGTCTGATGCGCGTTCGCAGCTTTACACAGGATGACGCTCATATTTTCATGACCCCGGAACAGATAAAGGAAGAGATAAAGGGTGTTGTAGCGCTGATAGATGAGGTATATTCCCTGTTCGGATTCGAGTATCATGTAGAGCTGTCTACAAGACCTGAGGACTCTATGGGCAGCGACGAAGATTGGGAGATGGCAACAGACGCGCTTAAGAGTGCGCTGGATGAGCTGAAGCTTCCCTATGTGGTAAATGAGGGAGACGGCGCATTCTATGGACCGAAGATAGATTTCCATCTTGTAGACTGCATCGGAAGAACCTGGCAGTGCGGTACGATACAGCTCGACTTCCAGCTTCCTCAGCGGTTTGCGCTGGAATACATCGGTGCAGACGGCGAGAAGCATCGTCCGATCATGATCCATCGTGTGGTGTTCGGTTCCATCGAGCGTTTTATCGGTATCCTGATAGAGCACTTTGCGGGCGCATTCCCCGTATGGCTCGCTCCGGTTCAGGTAAAGGTGCTGCCTATTTCTGACAAATATATGGATTATGCACATAGCGTCCAGGAGAAGCTGTTTGATGCGGGCATCCGTTCCGAGGTAGACACACGTTCCGAAAAGATAGGATATAAGATACGTGAGGCTCAGACTTCTAAAATCCCTTACATGCTCGTTGTTGGACAGAAGGAAGAGGAAGAAGGAACGGTCGCAGTCAGGAGCAGGGCTGCGGGAGATGAAGGTGCGAAAAATGTCGACGTATTTGTTGAAGAACTGTTAAAAGAGATCGAAACAAAAGAAAATCGCTTAAAGAGCGCGGAATAACAGTATATCGGAATTTTTTGAATATCGGTTCCGTCATCGGGCAATACTGAAAAAGAAGCCGTACAGACTACGGCTGTAAGGAGGTATGATGATGACGGAACTGAAATGTTTGGCAAAAACCTGCGCGTATAACGACAGCGAGCTCTGCTGTAAGGGAGATATCATGGTGGGCGGCATGAAGGCATGCAGCTGTGATGATACCTGCTGCGAAAGCTTTCGGGAACAGCGTGAGGGCAGCGTAAGAAACGCGCTGGAGCATCCTGACCGGATGATAAGCATTGATTGTGAGGCGGTAAAATGTGTATACAATACCAACTACAAATGCCATGCGGATCATGTGGATATCAGAGGATGCAGCGCAGGGAGCAGCAAAGATACACTGTGTGCTACGTTTAAGGAGCGCTGAATCCCGTTTCGGGATAGCGGAAGGACTGTTTCAAAAGCAGGGCGTATACCCTGCTTTTTGTATCGCAGCGCGGAATCGTACGTATCAGTTCAGCCTTCCGCCAGTGTTCGGGCTCTGCAGCCAGTGACCGGCCGGAGGACTGAACCGATGCAAATCGTTTCATAAAAATATAGAATTTGTTCTTCCGTATTTGACAGATTTGTATTATAATAGAGATAAGTCTGATTTTTTACATAGACCGGACCTGAGAAGACCGGTGTCAGCTATAGAAGTTTAGATTGTATTAGAAGAGGTACAGCAATGGAAAGAAGAGTAGGAACCATTTCAAGAGGAATCCGCTGCCCTATCATCCGTGAAGGGGATAACCTTGCGGATATCGTGGTAGAGAGCGTTCTGGAAGCGGCGCAGAGCGAGGGGTTTGAGCTGCGTGACAGGGACGTTATTTCTGTGACGGAGTCAATCGTGGCGAGGGCGCAGGGGAATTATGCGTCTGTAGATGCAATCGCAGAGGATGTAAGGACGAAACTGGGCGGAGAGACGATAGGCGTGATATTCCCGATCCTTTCCAGAAACAGATTCGCAATATGTCTGCGCGGCATCGCAAAGGGAGCAAAGAAGGTCGTTCTGATGTTGAGCTATCCCAGCGATGAGGTGGGAAATGAGCTTGTTTCTTTGGATAAGCTGGATGAAGCTGATATCAATCCTTACAGCGACGTACTCACACTGGAGCGTTACAGAGAGTTGTTTGGGGAGAACCGCCATCCTTTTACCGGAGTTGACTATGTGGAATACTACAGCAACCTGATAAAGGAATCCGGTGCGGAGGTAGAGGTTATCTTTGCAAACAATCCGAGAGAGATATTAAAGCATGCGGATAAGGTGCTGACCTGTGATATCCATTCCAGAGAGCGTACGAAGAGAATACTGAAGGCAGCAGGCGCGGAAGTTGTCTGCGGTCTGGATGAGATAATGAACGCTTCTGTAAACGGCAGCGGCTTCAATGAAAAATATGGCCTGCTCGGCTCGAACAAATCCACGGAGGATACGGTGAAGCTGTTCCCGAAAGATTGTACAGACCTCGTTCTGGACATTCAGAAGCAGATTCTCGACAAAACAGGAAAGCACGTTGAAGTTATGGTATACGGCGATGGCGCGTTCAAAGATCCTGTGGGCAAGATATGGGAGCTGGCAGACCCCTGTGTGGCAGCGGCGAATACAGAGGGGCTGGAAGGAACACCAAACGAAGTAAAATTAAAATATCTTGCGGACAACGATTTTAAGGAGCTGTCCGGTGAAGCATTGAAAAATGCGATTTCCGAGAGGATTAAGAGCAAGAAGGAAAATCTGGTAGGCGACATGGCTTCTCAGGGAACAACTCCCAGAAGACTGACAGACCTGATAGGTTCTTTATGTGACCTGACGAGCGGATCGGGCGACAAAGGTACTCCAGTCGTTTTGGTACAGGGATATTTTGATAACTTTACCGATTAAAGAAGTGTACGTATAGTTGTGTTTTTATGCGATAGGAAAGATCTTTTCTTATCGCATAAAAAATTCACAGCAGGTATTGACAAGCGATACATGCTGTGATAATATATCAAAGTGCGCAAGACGTACAGTAAAAGCAAGCAGAGTTCACTCTCACCCTATAGCAATGAGGCTCATAGGTGTTCACATTTTTCTTTTTTTGATGCAGTTTTGCACGGGAAGGGATTTTTGGGAGTGGATGAAGAATGTCCACTTTTTTTATTTCATTCTTATGGAGGGAAAGAGCCATTAGCGAATTATTTATCAATGAACAGATCAGGGACAGAGAAGTCCGTCTGATTGGGGAAAACGGTGAACAGCTCGGCATCATGTCTTCGAGAGAAGCGTTGAAGCTGGCAGAAGAGGCAGGATTGGATTTGGTGAAGATAGCACCTACGGCAAAGCCGCCCGTCTGCAAGATAGTGGATTACGGTAAGTACAGATATGAGCTTGCCCGCAGGGAAAAAGATGCCAAGAAGAAGCAGAAAGTCATCGAGGTCAAGGAGATTCGTATGTCTCCGAACATTGATACCAATGATTTGAACACCAAAGTTTCGGCTGCACGCAAATTTTTGGAGAAGGGCAACCGTGTGAAGATAACCCTTCGTTTCAGAGGTCGTGAGATGGCGCATATGGCGACGAGCAAACATATTTTGGATGATTTTGCTCAGGCGCTTTCCGATATTGCGGTCGTTGAGAAGATGCCTAAGGTTGAAGGCAGGAGCATGATCATGTTTTTAACTGTAAAACGCTGACCTACAGTTAAAATATACGTTTCAGAAAATGAAGCAACAGGAGGAAATCAGATATGCCTAAAATGAAAACAAGCAGAGCTGCTGCAAAACGTTTTAAATTAACGGGAACCGGTAAGCTGAAGAGAGCAAAAGCTTACAAGAGCCATATCTTAACAAAGAAGTCTACCAAGAGAAAGAGAAATCTTCGTAAGGGTACGATGACAGACGCTACCAATGTTAAGAATATGAAGAAGATTTTACCGTATTTATAAGACGTAAGGAGGAATCGGCAAGATGGCAAGAGTAAAAGGCGGCATGAGTGCCAGAAGAAAACATAATAAAGTATTGAAGCTTGCGAAAGGTTACAGAGGTGCCAGAAGCAAACAGTACAGAGTAGCAAAACAGTCCGTTATGAGAGCGCTGACATCTTCTTACGCTGGTCGTAAGGAGAGAAAGCGTCAGATGAGACAGCTGTGGATCGCACGTATCAACGCAGCTGCAAGACTGAACGGCTTATCCTACTCCAAATTCATGTTCGGCTTAAAGCAGGCTGGCGTGGATATGAACAGAAAAATGCTGGCTGAGATGGCAGTAAACGACGCAGCAGGCTTTGCAACACTGGCAGAGCTGGCTAAGTCCAAAATCGCTTAATTTCGCTGGAGATGACGACCCTTCTGAAATGATTTTCAGGAGGGTTTTATCGTAGTAAGAAAAAAATACAGGGGAAGACGGATGCAGGAAAAAAACAAAAAAACGACAGAGCGGGCTGCTAAAAAGCCTGCCGCGCTGTGCAGGCATTTTGGAAAATGCGGCGGCTGCAAATATTTGGACATGTCCTATGAAGGACAGCTTTCGGCAAAGAAAAAAATCGTAAGAGAGCTGATGGAGAAGCACTGTAAGGTAAAACCGATAATCGGGATGGAAAATCCGTGGCACTACCGCCATAAAGTGCAGGCGGTGTTTGGGCTTGACCGTAAAAAGCAGCATATTTCAGGTGTCTATGAGGAAAAGACGCACCGGATACTGCCGGTGGAAAACTGTCTGATAGAGGATGAGAAAGCAGATGCCATCATCAATACCGTGCGCGGGCTTTTAAAATCGTTTAAGATAAAGGTATACGATGAGGATACCGGATACGGGCTGCTGCGCTATGTGCTTGTAAGAAAGGCGCGTTATACGGATGAGCTTATGGTTGTCCTGGTGACGGCGTCTCCGGTATTTCCGTCCAAAAGGAATTTTGTGGACGCGCTCAGAAAGGTGCATCCCGAGATAACGACAGTCGTACAAAATATCAACGACCGGACGGACAGCATGGTGCTGGGAAGCCGTTTTCAGGTGCTTTACGGAAAAGGCTATATCGTGGACAGACTGTGCGGCTGCAGCTTTAAGATTTCTCCCGGTTCTTTTTATCAGGTAAACCCCGAGCAGGCGCAGAAGCTTTATGATAAGGCGATAGAGCTGGCGGAGCTGACGGGAAAGGAAACGGTCGTGGACGCTTACTGCGGGACAGGAACGATAGGTATCATCGCCGCTGCCAAAGCCGGAAAGGTGATAGGCGTGGAGCTGAATGCGGACGCGGTACGCGACGCAGTCGGCAACGCAAAGGCGAACGGTGTGAAAAACATCCGCTTTTATAAGGATGATGCGGGAAGGTTCCTGCAGGGCTGCGCGGCGGACGGCATCGGTGTGGACGTGCTTTTGATGGACCCTCCCAGAGCCGGCAGCAGCGAGGAATTTTTAAATGCGGCGGCATCGATCAGACCAAAAAAAATTATTTATGTATCCTGTAATCCCGTAACGCTGGAGCGGGATACGGCAATATTGGAGAAAAACGGATACCGGGCAAAGGAAGTGTGGCCGGTCGATATGTTCCCCTGGTCCGGCGCGGTTGAAGCGGTGTGTTCCTTTGTTTCGATAAGGGACAAGTGAGGATAATGCGATGAAAATACTGGTAACGGGATTCGACCCTTTCGGAGGTGAAGCGGTCAATCCGGCGTATGAGGCGGTGAAGCTTCTTCCGGATAACATCGCCGGAGCTGAGATCGTAAAACTGGAGATACCGACAGAATTTAAGAGGAGCATGGAGTTTTTGGAAGAAGCGATAAGCAGGGAAATGCCGGATGCGGTGATAAGCGTGGGACAGGCGGGAGGCCGGGCAGAGATAACGCCTGAGCGGGTCGCCATCAATCTTGCAGATGCTCGGATTCCTGATAATGCGGGAAATCAGCCCGAGGATGAGGCGCTTATTGCGGATGGCCCGGCGGCTTATTTCACTACCCTTCCTCTGAAGGAAATGGTAAAAAATGTACAGGACAGCGGGATTCCGTGCCGGCTTTCCTATTCGGCGGGAACCTATGTATGCAACAGCGTTATGTACCGGACACTGCATCTTGCTGAGGTTTCCGGGATGGGGTTTTGCGCGGGCTTTATCCATGTACCCTATGCAACACAGCAGACGGTGACAAAGCCTGCCGGAACGCCGGGAATGGCTCTGCCGGATATTGCGCGGGGGCTGGAAGCTGCGGTGGAAGCAGTAGTGAAAAATATAAGGTGAAACGGGGAGGGCAGCGACAAAGGTTCAAAAAAGACGTAAGTTTGTGCATCTTTTTCCTTTACTTTTACTTTGAATATGTTCTATAATATTTTATATAAAGGTAAAAGAAATGCGCATATGAGGCATACCATGCCGGGCGCGGGACGTTTCAGGAGGGTGACACAATGGAATTACGACTTTCTTCAAAAAAAGGGGCAACGATACAGCAGGATATGATCGGGCTGTTTTTCGAGGATATCAACTATGCGGCAGATGGCGGGCTGTATGCGGAAATGCTGGAAAACAGGGCGTTTGAATTTGTAGACTGCTATGGTACGGTGGGGGATTATTATACGAAGCCTGCTCCGGGATATGGATGGGAAGCGGCAGACGGCGGGCTGGCGGAATATGTGAGCGGCAGTCCGGTGAGCCGTGTCAATCCGCACTATCTGCGCTTTACGGCGAAACAAACAGGGCAGGGGTTTGCCAATAAAGCTTACGATGGAGTCTATCTGGAGGAGGGAAAGTCGTATCGGGTGAGCTTTTATGCACGGGCGGCACAGTATCCGACAGGTGATTTTTCGGTATCGGTGGAAAAGGACGGAAAAGTCTTTGCAAAGACGGAGGTTTCCTGCGTCCATACACCGGAAAAAAGCTGGCAGAAGTGGATAAGATATGAAGCAGAGCTGACGGCGGCAGAGACGGTCAGGGGCGCAAAATTTGTGCTGCGTCTGACCGCACCGGGAACGGCAGAATTTGATTTTATATCCATGATGCCAAAGGATGCAGTAGCTGGAGTGTTCCGCAAAGATTTGTTTGAGTTGTTAAAAGGGCTTCATCCGGGATTTTTGCGTTTTCCGGGAGGATGTATCATCGAGGGAAATACACTGGAAAACCGTTATCGCTGGAAGGAGAGCGTTGGGCCTGCAGAAGAGCGGCGCAGCAATTTCAACCGCTGGGCAGTGCATGAGACAAATGAGGAAAATGGCTGGCATACACAGTATTCCCATTATAATCAAACGTTGGGGATAGGCTATTATGAATATTTCCTTTTGTGTGAACTGATAGGGGCAAAGCCGCTGCCGGTATTGAACGTAGGGCTTGCATGCCAGTATCAGTCCTATGAGCTGGTAGAGATGGACGAGCCGGAATTTCAGGAGTTTGTGCAGGATGCCCTTGATCTGATAGAATTTGCAAACGGACCGGCGGACAGCCGCTGGGGAAGCGTGCGCGCACGGATGGGACATCCGGAACCCTTTGGAATGACGATGGTGGGCATCGGGAACGAGCAGTGGCAGACGGATAAGATAGACTTTTTTGCGCGCTACCGGGCGTTTGAAGAAGCGATACATGCAAAATACCCCGATATGAAGCTGATAGGCTCGGCGGGACCGGATATCACATCAGAGCGTTACGAGCTTGCATGGGATTTTTATAAGAAAGAAGTTCCCGCAAAAGAAAATTTCTGTTATGCGGTAGATGAGCACTACTATGTGAAACCGGAGTGGTTTTATGAACATACGGATTTTTATGACGGATATCCGAGAGATGTGAAAGTATTTTCCGGCGAGTACGCAGCTCATCCTGTCAACGGAATGAACCGACCGGATGCCAATACGCTGGGCGGAGCACTGGCTGAGGCTGCATTTTTAACAGGAGTGGAGAGAAATGCGGATGTGGTCGTCCTTGCTTCCTATGCGCCGCTGTTTGCCAGAGTGGGATATGCACAGTGGTCTCCGGATATGATATGGTTTGACGAGACAAAGGCATATGGGACTCCCAGTTACTATGTGCAGAAGCTTTACGGAGAAAATCTCGGAACGATGACGCTTTGCATGGACGGACAGGAAAAAGAGCTTCGCAGAGAAAATATTTTTGTAAATGTTTCTTACGATGAAAAGGCAGGCGAAATTATCGTCAAGGCGGTCAACCATAACCATGAAGCAAAGCATCTGACGCTTTCGGCGCAGGGCTGGAATGTGACCGGGCCGATGTGCTGTCAGATACTTTCCGGTCAGGAATCAGATTATAACTGCATCGAAGCTCCTGATAAGATAGGCGTTGAGGCAAAGCAGGGCAGATTTGAAGAGGGTCTTATGCTGGAGCCCGACAGCTTTACGGTGGTCCGTATCCCGGCAGAAGAGAAGGTGTGATGGAATATTATAAAATGCGGGCGGACGTGCTGCCGAAGATACGTTTTGTGGATGAAACGGTCATTTGTCCGCCCTATGTACATAAGCGCAGAAAGCCCGGGGAATATATCATTTATGTGGTAAAAAGCGGGGAGATGTTTCTGGAAGAGGACGGCGTTTCCTACACGCTGAGGGAAGGAGATGTGTGCGTGCTGGATAAAGACCGGACGCATGCAGGGACGAAAGCATCCACCTGCGGTTATTATTATATTCATTTTCAGTGCAGCAGCATCGAACTTGTGCAGGAGAAAGAAAGCGGAGCGGTCACGGCGCAGCTGGAGCAGCTCAGGCAAAGGTCGCTAAAGAGCAAATGCTTTGAGTATGAGGAATGTGAAGAAGTACCGTTGTGGCTTCCGAAATATTTTCATGTGGACGATGTGAAGGTGTGGGCTCAGACGGACAGTCTGTTAAAACAGGCAGTAGAATCCAACTATCACCAGCTGGAGGGATTTAAGGTGCTGTGCGCCTGTCGGGTACAGGAGGCGCTCATTTTACTGTCCAGATGCTTTCTGACACGGGAGAGGGAAAAGTATCCCCGACGTATGCCGGCATATTATCCGACCGTGCAGAAGCTTCAGGAGTTTTTGAACCGGGAATATGCTTCGGAAATTACGGGAGAGCGTCTGGAAAAGGAATTTGGCGGAAGCTTTGATTATATGAACCGTGTGTTTAAAAAGGTCACGGGGCAGACGATATTTTCCTATCTGACAGACGTGCGTATCAGCAGAGCGAAGGTGCTCATCCTGCATACGCCCATGCGGATGAGGGAGATCTGCGAACGGGTAGGATATCCGGACGTCTACTATTTCAGCCGTGTGTTTAAAAAGACCGCCGGGATGTCGCCCGCCGCATTTGCAAGGGCGGCTCAGGTGAATGAAAAAGTCGCTATCGGATAAATACGGACGAAATTTTCCATTGTTTTTTTACCCTGTTTTTTTATCATGGAGATATGAGCTATGATAGAAAAACGGGGTGATTTTTTTATGAATACGATCAGAAAAACATTGAATGAAAACTGGAGATTTCATCTGGGGGACTGCGAGCCGGCATGGTACAAGGGCTTTGACGATGCGAGCTGGCAGGAGGTGAGCCTGCCGCACGACTGGTCGGTAACGCTCCCTTTTGAAAAGGGAAATTCCAGCGGGACGGGGTATGTATCCGGCGGCATCGGCTGGTATCGGATGCGCTTTTTGCTGCCGGAGGAATTCCGGGGAAAAAGTGTGCGTCTGGTATTTGACGGCGTTTATAAAAACAGTCAGGTGTGGTGCAACAGCTATTATCTGGGGAAGCGTCCTAACGGTTATGTGAGCTTTTCCTATGATATCACGCCCTTTGTCTGCTTTGGAGATCAGGATAATGAGGTGAGCGTGAAGGTAACGCATACAGATCTGGCGGATTCCCGCTGGTTTACGGGCAGCGGTATCACGAGAAGCGTGCATGTGGATATCGCAGAGCCGGTGCATCCGGCGCAGGACAGTATCTTTTTTGAAGCGGAGGAAGCGAATGAAAACCGGGCGAGGCTTAAGGTGACACAGGAGCTTGTGAATGGTTTTGAAACAGATAAAAGGGTAGATGTCCGTACTGTGCTGGTGGATATGGAAGGAAGAACCGTATGGGAAACAGCAGGGAGCGTGGAGGTGCGGAGTGCACACGGCATGGAGGTTTTGGAAACGCAAAGGGGCATCGTGCCGTCAGAATATCCGGGAGCAAAGCTCGTATTGGAAAAAGAGCTGGACAGACCGCATCTGTGGTCGGATGAAGACCCGTATCTGTATAAGCTGCGGACTGAATACAGCGTGGATGGGGAAGATTTTTATCGGGTGAGCGAGATTCCTGTGGGGATAAGGAGCTTTAGGTTCGATGCGGACAGGGGCTTTTTCTTAAATGAAAAGCCGATGAAGCTGAAAGGAGTGTGCGTTCATCACGACGGAGGATGTCTGGGGGCGGCGATGACAAAAGAGGTATGGAGGCGCAGGCTTCTGACGCTTCGGGAATGCGGCTGCAATGCGATAAGGTGCAGTCACAATCCCCATATGCCGGAGCTGTATGAGCTTTGTGATGAGCTGGGATTTTTAATGATGGATGAAGCCTTTGATGAGTGGGAAAACCCGAAAAACAAGTGGTCTACCGGGCATAATGTATATCCGCCCAGACATCAGGGCTATTTTGAGGATTTTCCCCAATGGCATGAGGTGGATTTAAAGGCGATGGTACGCAGAGACAGGAATCATCCGTCTGTTATCATGTGGAGCATCGGCAATGAGATAGACTACCCTAATGACCCGTACTGCCATCCGATGTTTGAAACGATGACAGGGAACAATGATGCTGACAAGCCGGCCGCAGAGCGCACCTATGACATGGATAAGCCGAATGCACAGCGACTGTCTGTGCTGGCTGCCCGTCTTGCCAAAATGGTACGGCAGGAGGATAAAAGCCGTCCTGTTACGTTGGCAGCGGCATTTCCCGAGCTTTCTTCCAGAATAGGTTTTCTGGATGCGCTGGATGTGGCGGGATATAATTATAAAGAACATCTGTATGAGGAGGATCATAAGAGATTTCCGGGTCTTCCGTTTTTGGGAAGTGAAAACGGCCACAGTTATGACGCGTGGAGGGCGGTGCGGGATAACGATTACATCAGCGGACAGTTTTTGTGGACGGGTATCGATTATCTGGGAGAGGCTCACGGATGGCCGATACGGGGCTCTCAGGCAGGTCTTTTGACATGTGCCGGCGACAGGAAGGCAGAGTTTTACAAACGTTGTTCCATCTGGAAGGACGAACCTGTGCTGCATATTTCTTCCAGACCCGGGACGATAGAAGAATACCGGAGCGGAAAGCGGTGGATTCCGTTTGCGGAAAGCTGGAATTATGCAGCAGGCGAGCCTGTTATCGTCCGGTGCGCGTCCAATGCCTTTGAGGTTGTTTTGTACCGGAACGGGAAAGAAATCGGACGGCAGCAGGGCTGTAATGAGGAAGGAACGTTTGATTTTGATACCGTATTTGAGTCAGGAAAGCTGATGGCGGAGGCATATGATGAGAACGGAGTGCTGGTGCAGACGGCGGAGCTGTCTACAGCAGGCAGAGCAGTACGGCTCGAATGCGGCCTGTGGGAGGATGACGGAGAAAAGGACAGGAGTCAGACGGCAGGATATCTGTATCAGATTTCGATGGAATTAAAGGATGATGAGAACGTTCGCGCATCTTCGGATGACCGCCGTATAGAGATACAGGTATCCGGAGCCGGGGAGCTTGCCGGACTGGAAAACGGCAATTTGTCGGATGTAACGCCATACAAAATTCCGTTCCGGAATACCTGGCAGGGGCGGCTGACTGCTTATGTACGGCGCAGAAGAGCCGGGAAGATTCATATCCTGGTAAGGACGGAGCTGGCGGGAGGCGTTTATGAGGATGAGATTACGGTGGATTGATCCGGAAGTGATGTCCGTGGATACCCGCGAGGGAAGGCTGACGCTGGGGGCTCTGTTTGTGCCGCTGTTTATCGAACAGCTTTTGATGAATCTGATGGGAACCGTGAACACGCTCGTGTTGGGAAGGTATTCTGACGAAGCGGTGGCAGCGGTCGGAGCGGCGAATCAGGTGGTCACGCTGGTATTTACATTTTATGCGGTGATAAGCGGAGGTACGTCCATTGTGATCAGCCATCGGCTGGGTGCGGGAAAGCGGAAGGAGGCGTCGGATGCGGCGTTTACTTCCCTGCTCTTTTCCGGAGCGCTCAGCTTCGGATGCGGTATCGTGCTGGCAGCGTTTGCACAGCCTGTCATGGCGATGTTGAACCTGCAGGGGGAAGTATTGTTCATGGCGGTGAGATATTTTCGCATCGTCATCGGTTTTTCTTTTATGCAGGGAATTATTTCGGCGGCGTCTGCGATACTCAGGAGCTACGGAAGACCAAAGCTTGCGGTCGGGGCATCTATTTTGATGAATGCGGTCAATGCTCTTTTGAATTATCTGGTCGTATTTCATCCCGACCGGATGCCGGTCGGGGGCGCGGAAGGGATAGGCGTTGCAAATGTGATAGCCCATGTCGCAGCGATGGTGATGATACTGATCTGTCTTGCAGCGGCAAAGCTGGAGCTGGATTTTGGAAAGAAAAATATAAAAGCGCTGTGCTGTCTTCCTGCAATATTAAAGGTCGGTGTTCCCGGCGGCATCAGCAGCCTGTCCTATTCGCTTTCGCAGGTCGTTTCCACTTCAATACTGGGAGTTTTGGGGACGACGGCGCTTTCCGCAAAGGTATATATTTCTTCTGTCGTTTTTTATGTGTATGTTGTCGGAATGTCGCTCGGGCTGTCCACAGCTATCCTCACGGGATGGATGACAGGGGCAAAGGAGTACGACAAGGCATACCGGCTGAACCAACAGGTATTGAGGCTGGCGGTGTCATTGAATATCGTGCTTTCCGTTTTGCTGCTCCTGTTTCACAGACCGATACTGGGACTGTTTACCCGGAATCAGGAAATCATCAAAATGGCAGGTTCTGTTTTGTTCATCGATATTTTTGTGGAGATTGGCAGAGCGTTCAACCATGTGGAGGACAATTCGCTGAGAGGTGCAGGGGATGTGATGTTCCCGATGGTGGTATCTATCATATCCTGCTGGCTGATAAGCATCCTGTTTTCCTATATCCTGGGAATCGGACTGGGACTCGGGCTTGCAGGATGCTGGGTTGCCTTCATGTTAGACGAGCTATTTAGGGGATTTAGCTTCTGGAAGCGGTTTCGGACAAAAAAATGGATGGAAAAGAAGGTATAAACGGGATGCAGGGAAAAGAATGTTACTGTTCGCCGGCAGGCTGGTGAACACTAATAAAGAGCTTCTTCGGAGGCTCTTTTTTGGTGGGATGAATTGTAAATACAGTCGGGATGATGTATACTGTTTGGAGCACTCATCTCAGATAGAATAAACAATCCCCTCGTCAAAGGGGCACAGGGAGAAACAAATGAAGATCGTATTGCAGAATCTTACCAAAAAATTTCCGGACCGGAATAAAAAGGCACAGGGAGGGGTCACCGCAGTCAGTGATTTTTCCTATGAGATACCGGATGGAAAGCTTGTGAGTCTGCTCGGGCCGTCTGGCTGCGGCAAGAGTACGACATTGAACCTGATATGCGGGTTGGAAAAACCGGACGGAGGAAAAGTATTGTTCGGGGAACAGGATGTGACAGGACTGCCTCCCGAAAAGCGGGGAGTGGGAATGGTATTTCAGAACTATGCGCTTTATCCGCACCTGACAGTCCGTAAAAATATACTTTTTCCAATGGAGAATCTCAAAGGAAAGGACAGACTCTCCAAAGAGGAGATGAACCGGCGCGCAGACGAGGCGGCAAAGCTCGTACAGATAACGGAGCTTATGGATCGAAAGCCCGGAGAGCTTTCAGGCGGGCAGCAGCAGCGCGTGGCGATCGCCCGGGCGCTTGTAAAGACCCCGAACGTTCTTTTACTGGATGAGCCCCTGTCAAATCTGGATGCGAGGCTGAGACTCCAGACGAGGGAGGAGATACGCAGGATTCAGCGGGAAACGAAGCTGACGACGGTATTCGTGACGCACGACCAGGACGAAGCACTGAGCATTTCGGATATGATAGTGGTCATGAAGGACGGCGTTTTGCAGCAGACAGGAAAACCGCAGGAGGTGTATGACAGCCCTGCGAACCTTTTTGTGGCGAAGTTTCTGGGAACACCGCCAATCAATCTTTTTGCGGGAAAGGTATGCGGCGGAAAGCTCATGATAGGCGATGGAGCGGTGCTGGACGTTTCCGGAGCAGAGGACAGGGAAGTGACAGTCGGTATCCGGCCGGAAGGATTTATCCTGAAGGAGAATGGCGCATTAAAATGCGGGCTTAGCGGTATCGAGGTACTGGGGCGGGATATCAGCGTTGTCTGTTCCCATCCGGCGTGCAGCGAGTCCGTTATCCGGGCAATCATCGATTCGGACAATCTGGTGGATACGCGCAGCCAGACAGTGTGTTTTGAGCTGAAGCCCGAAAAGGTATTTTTATTCGATACAGAGACCGGAGAGCGTATTTTTGCCGCATGCGGGCATAAAGAGGCAGGATGTGCTGCAGAACGGAGATTGTGATGAAAAAAGGAAACTGGAAAGTGATTCTCTATCTTCTTCCGGCGCTTCTGTTTCTGGGAGCTTTTCTGGTATATCCGCTGATAGATGTGTTTATTTATTCAATGGAAGAGGGATATAATTTTGCGTCCCAGACGTATTTTGGCACGGGAACCTATAATTACTCTTATGTGCTGCATGATCCGTACTTTTTGCAGGCTGTAAAAAATACCTTTTTGCTTGTCATCATTACAGTTCCTGTTTCGACGGGACTGGCGCTTTTGATATCGTTGGGACTTTCCTCCATCAAAAAGCTTCAGGAGCTGTTCCAGACAGTTTATTTTCTGCCGTATGTGACAAATACGCTGGCGGTCGGGCTTGTCTTTATGATATTGTTCCAGAAAACGGAATACACGGACGGTCTTGTAAACCTGATGTTACAGTGGCTCGGTGCAGGACCGGTGGATTTTATCGACGGTCCGTACTGGGCAAAGATGTTTGTGCTCTGTTTTTATACGGTTTGGGTGGTGCTTCCGTTTAAGATACTGATATTGACGAGCGCTCTGGCATCGGTGAACAGGGACTATTATAAGGCTGCAAAGGTTGACGGCACATCGGGATGGCGCATATTCTGGCGGATAACGCTGCCGATGATATCTCCCATGCTGTTTTATCTGGTCATCACGGGATTTATCGGAGCGTTTAAAGCCTACAGCGATGCCGTGGCATTGTTTGGGACAGATCTGAATGCGGCAGGTATGAATACAATAGTAGGTTATGTCTATGACATGCTCTACGGGGACAGCGGCGGATTCCCGTCCTATGCGTCAGCGGCGGCGGTTATTTTGTTTGTCATCGTCCTGACGATTACCTGCATCAATCTGCTCGTAAGCAAAAAACATGTTCATTATTGAGAGGGGCGCTATGGAAAAGCAAACGGATTTTGCAAAAATAGAAAAAAACGCGAGGAGACGGCGACAGGCGGGAAAAGTCCTGACTTATACAGGACTGACGATATGGGCGCTGATCGTGCTGTTCCCGTTTTACTGGATGGTGCTGACATCTGTAAAAAGCTACGGGAGCTATAATGCGGAGCGCGTTCCGGGATTTTTTACGCTGTCTCCTACGCTTGAAAACTATGTATCGGCATTTACTGCGGTGCCTTTGGGAAGATATCTGCTCAATACGCTCCTGTTTACGGTTATCACCACGGCTGTGATGGTAGTCGTGAGCACGCTGGCGGCGTATGCCTTCGCCCGTCTGGAATGGAAAGGGAAAAATCTGGTTTTTACGCTCTTTTTGTCCATGATGATGATTCCTGCGGAGCTTGTGGTGATCACCAACTTTGCAACGATAACGAGCTGGGATATGAGGAACAGTTTTGCCGGTCTGATATTGCCGTCGGTAACATCGGTTTTTTATATCTATCTGTTAAAAGAAAATTTTGAGCAGGTTCCGGACGAACTGTATCGGGCAGCCAAAGTAGACGGTACTTCTGACCTGAAATATCTCTGGAAGGTAATGATACCGGTCTGTCGCCCGACGATTGTGACGATCACGATATTAAAAATGATAGAGTGCTGGAATTCCTATGTGTGGCCGAGGCTCATCACGGATGACCCGCTTTATTATCTTGTGTCGAACGGTATTCAGGAAATCCGGGAAAACGGCTTCGGCCGGGAGAATATCCCGGCAATGATGGCTGCGGTCGTGGTCATCTCCCTTCCGCTTATCGTGCTGTTTTTAGTATTTCGTAAAAAGATAATGGCGGGAGTATCCCGGGGAGGCATCAAAGGATGAAGCGTTTGCAGAAAATAAAATATCCTGTAAGGCTGACGGTCTGTCTTCTGGCATTTTGCCTGTTGCTGACGGGGTGTCACGGTTCCAGGGAGACAACGGGATTTTCAGTACCGGAGCAGTTTGATGAAGAGAAGCAGTATGAGCTGACATTCTGGGCAAAAAATGATACGAACAAGCGTCAGACAGATATTTATAAGCAGGCAATCGCGGATTTTCAGGAGATTTATCCGAATATCACCGTAAATCTGCGCCTGTACACCAATTACGGTAAAATATATAATGATGTCATCACGAATATTTCGACGCAGACGACGCCGAATATCTGTATTACTTATCCGGACCATATCGCTACCTATATGACCGGGAGCAACGTGGTCGTACCGCTGGATGAGCTTTTGGAACATGAGAAATATGGCCTGGGCGGAAGTATGGTTGCTTTCGATGCTCCGCTGAAAGAAGAGATAGTCCCGAAGTTTCTGGAGGAATGTTCCATCGAAGGGCATTATTATGCCGTTCCCTATATGCGTTCCACGGAAGCCTGTTATATCAATAAAACATATGTGGAAAAGCTGGGATATGAGGTGCCGGATATGCTGACCTGGGACTTTATATGGGAGGTATCCGAAGCTGCCGCGAAAAAAAATGAGGACGGGATTTATGCGCTGAACGGGCAGGAGGTTTTGATACCGTTTATCTACAAATCCACGGACAATATGATGATACAGATGCTCAGACAAAGAGGAGCGGGCTATTCGTCCCCGAACGGGAATGTGGAGATTTTTAACGATACGACAAAGGAAATTCTTTACACGGTGTCGGATCATGTGAAATCGGGAGCCTTTTCCACGTTCAAGATATCCAGCTATCCGGCAAATTTCATGAATGCGGGGCAGTGCGTGTTCGCAGTGGATTCCACGGCGGGAGCCACATGGATGGGGACTGATGCACCGCTTTCGGATATCAGTGAAGAAGCGCTTGTGGAGTTTGAAACGGTAGTGCGCCCGATACCGCAGTTTGATACGCAGCATCCTCAGATGATATCGCAGGGACCGTCTGTCTGCATTTTTAATAAAGAAGACCCTCAGGAGGTGCTGGCTTCCTGGCTGTTTGTGCAGTATCTTTTGTCTGATGAGGTGCAGGTTGCTTATGCGGAGACCGAAGGGTATGTGCCGGTGACGAAAAAGGCGCAGGAATCCGCAGAGTATCAGGATTATTTAAGCCGTGAAGGAGAGGACAACGAGAACTATTATGACGTAAAGATAAAAGCCTCAAAGCTTCTTTTGGAGCATGCGGACGATACGTTTATTACCCCGGTGTTTAACGGCTCGGCATCCCTGCGCGATGCGGCGGGACAGCTGATAGAGAGCACGGCAAAATCGACGCGGAGAAAGGAAAAAGTGGACGAAGCCTATATGGAAAAGCTGTTTGCGGACGTTTCTTCCCTGAATCATCTGGATGAATACGGGACGGACGCTTCTAAAAAGGCTGATCTTGGTCCTCTTCCTGCCGGTGCAAAAGCGCTCCTTTTCGGGATTGGGGCCGCGTGGACGGGTATTTTTGCGGCATTTATCGTAAAAGGTGTGAAAAAAAGAAAAAGAAACCATTGATTATCTGAATTTTTACGCTATAATGGAGATTGTTGTAAAACATTGTATCCATTACAAAGGAGAAAAATTATGAAAAAGATGTTGGCACTGGTTCTGACCCTTTCCATGACAGTAGCAATGGCTGGCTGCGGCGCGGCTGCAGAACCTGCAGAGACGACGGCAGTTGAGAGCAGCGCGGCAGAGAGTGTTGTTGCAGAGGAGAGTACCGAGGCGGCAGAGAGCACTGATGCAGAGGAGAGCACAGCAGCAGAGACAGAAACTGCAGGCACAGAAGCTGCTGCAGGTGAAGTGATGAGCTATGAGGAGTACATGGCTGCAGAGCTGGACACTCAGGTTGTTGTAGAGACTTATGTTCAGGCAAAACAGTCCTGGTGGGAGGATAAGGCAACCCTTTACACCCAGGACAAGGATGGCGCATACTTTGTTTATGACATGGCATGTTCTGAAGAGGATTATGAGAAGCTTGTTCCCGGTACAAAGATACGCGTGACCGGTTATAAGGGCGAGTGGTCCGGTGAAGTGGAAATTATGGATGGAAGCTTTGAGTTTGTAGAGGGCGGCGACCAGTATATCGCAGAGGCTGTGGATGTGACAGAGCTGCTCGGTACAGAGGAACTGATCGCACATCAGAACGAGTACGTTTCCTTTACCGGTCTGACGGTGGAAGCCACCAAGGATGCAGACGGCAAAGAAGCTGTATATCTGTATAACTGGGATGGCTCCGGTGCAGACGGCGATGACCTTTACTTTAATGTTTCCTCAAACGGACAGACCTATACATTCCTTGTGGAGTCCTATCTGTGTGACAGCTCCAGCGAGGTATATCAGGCTGTGAAGAACTTAAAAGTAGGCGATACCATCGATGCTGAAGGGTTCCTGTACTGGTATGAGGGCGTAAATCCCCATATCACAGCTGTAACTGTAAAATAAACAGAAGCACAACGCGCGCTTTCCGAAAGGGAAAGCGCGTTTTTGTTTCTGGAATTACAGCGGCTCAGCTCTCAGGCAGTGTCTGTACCATGCAGTTTTTGCAGGTCAGAGGGGGAAAACATTGCGTGAAATCATTAATGTTTTCTGTAGCATCTTGACTTTGTGAAATTTTCCACTTAAAATACAGATTTAGTAATTCTAAGATATCAGGGTCAAAAGTCATGAAACACGAAACAATCCATAGATATCGCAGTTGAGGGCTTTTGCCCCCAACATCATTCTAAAAAGAGTGCCATGGTGTATGGGCATGTAAAACACAAAGGATAGATAGATGTACTGTGAGTGTGAGTATGCGGACGGACAGATACCGCTGCTGTTTATTATAAATCCGGCGGCCCATTCGGGAAAGGGAATCCGGGTGTGGAAGGAAGCGGAGCGGGTTTTAAAGGAAAGAGGAATTCCCTATGAAGCCCATTTTTCAGAAAAAAAAGGAGAGGTCAAGATTCTTGCACATCATCTTACCGCCCTTTCGGAAGAAGAGGAGCGGTTTTTGATCGTGGTAGGAGGGGACGGTACCCTGAATGAAGCGCTTCAGGGGATACAGGATTTTGAGAGGATAAGGCTTGGTTATCTTCCGGCGGGTTCCAGCAACGACCTGGCGCGGGATCTGCAGATTTCAGGAACAACAAAGCAGCAGTTGCTCTGGCTTCTGGACCATGGCAGAGAGCGCAGGGTGGATCTTGGATGCCTGCATTGGACGGAAGGCGAGGAGCATAAAAAGCGTTATTTTGCAGTGAGCTGCGGAATAGGATATGATGCGGCGGTCTGTCAGGAGGCTTTGGATTCTCCTATCAAGGACAGCTTAAACTGCATCGGGCTCGGTAAGCTGTCCTATCTCGGAATCGGCTTAAAGCAGATGCTTACGCTGCGTTATCAAAAGGCATCGGTCAGGCTGGACGGCGTTGAGGTAGTGCATGCTTCGCGGCTGTTGTTCGCGGCATCGATGATCAGAAGATACGAAGGCGGCGGCTTTTGTTTTTGTCCGCAGGCAAATGATCAGGACGGGCGGCTCGACCTGTGTCTGGTAAACGGTGTTCCCAGATGGAAATTTCCGGTGATAATTCCGTTTGCCCTGAAAGGAAAGCATTATCGTTTTAAAGGTGTGACTCCATATCGGGCGGAGTGTATCGATATTCATTTGACGTCGCCGGCATGGGTGCAGACGGATGGAGAAATTCCGGGGAAGCTGTCGCGTATCACGGTGACGGCGGAGAAGCAGAAACTGCGTCTCATGTGCTGAGCACGATAAGTGGGAGGAGTGAGTGGATGAGAAGATTTTATGAAAAATATAAGCACGGAGTTCCGTTTCTGGTCTTTGGAGCGATATATCTTTTATGGTTTTACCTGCTGGAGCACAGAGGCTCTGTAGATTATATGGTTGTTCATATGAACATTGACGATTATATTCCGTTTTGCGAAGTGTTTGTCGTTCCGTATCTGCTCTGGTTTTTGTATGTGCCCGCGGTCGTACTGTATCTGTTTTTTAAGGATAAGGACGGATACTGTAATTGTACGGTATTTTTATGTACCGGAATGACCGTTTTTCTGATATTATCTACGTTTATCCCGAATATTCAGAACCTGCGGCTGCATACGATGCCGAGAGATAATATTTTTACACGGATGATATCGGTACTGTGGCAGACGGATACATCGACAAATCTGTTCCCGAGCATTCATGTATATAACTCGCTCGGAGCTCATTTTGCGGTGATGGCAAATGAGAAGCTGGCATCCCAAAAGTGGCTCCGCTACGGTTCGCTCGCGCTGTGTATCTCGATTATCCTCTCCACGGTGCTTATCAAGCAGCATTCCATGTTCGATGTGCTGACGGCATTTATCCTGGCAGCAGTTATGTATGCGGCTGTTTACAGCTATAATGTGGTATCGGTATACCGGTATCAGCTTGCAAAGCGGGCACGCAGACGGGCGTGACGACTGTATAAAAACTTCTTGCGTATTTTGCGGGGCTATGCTAGAATATCTCCCATCGGCGCACACATGTGTGCGTTATAAATACAAAGAGGTAAGACAGGATGGCAGAGGCAAATAAATATTTTGTGGTGACAAAGAAGGCTGTTCCGGAAGTGCTTTTGAAGGTGGTAGAAGCAAAGCGGCTGCTTGAATCCGGCAGGATGCCGACGATACAGGATGCGGTCGATGCAGTAGGTATCAGCAGGAGTTCTTTTTACAAGTATAAAGATGATATTTTTCCGTTTCATGACAGTACTCAGGGAAAGACATTGACGATCTCTTTACAGATAGAGGATGAGCCGGGGCTTCTTTCCGATGTGCTGCGGGTTATTGGACAGTTTGGCGCCAATATTTTGACGATACATCAGAGCATCCCGATAAACGGGGTGGCAGCGCTGAGCGTGAGCGTGCAGGTACTTCAGAATACGAAGGATATTTCTCAGATGATAGATGCGATGGAGAAACGGTCAGGAGTTTATAGCGTAAAGATACTGGCAAAAGAATAAGACAGGAAATAGGACAGGAGAAAACAGACAATGAGAAAAGTAGTGAAATTCGGCGGCAGTTCCCTTGCCAGCGCCAGTCAGTTTGAAAAAGTAGGCGCGATAGTGCGTGCGGAGAGTTCCAGAAGATATGTGGTGCCGAGTGCACCGGGAAAGCGGCACAGCAAGGATACAAAGGTAACGGATATGCTCTACGGCTGTTATGCGCTGGCTGAAGAGGATAAGGATTTTCAGCATGAGCTGGGGCTGATAAGGGAGCGCTATGAAGAAATCATTGAAGGGCTGTCTCTGACCTTGTCACTGGATCAGGAATTTTCCGTGATAGAGAAAAATTTTAAGGCGCATGCGGGAAAAGATTATGCGGCGTCGAGGGGCGAATATCTGAACGCTATCGTGATGGCGGCATATCTGGGCTTTGCATTCATAGACGCGGCGGAGGTCGTATTTTTTAAAGAAGACGGCGAGTTTGATGCTCAGCGTACGAATGAGGTTTTGGGAGAGCGGATCAAAAATATGGAAAATGTGGTGATACCGGGCTTTTACGGGGCAAATCCCGACGGTTCTATCCGTACCTTTTCCAGAGGAGGATCCGATATCACGGGCTCCATTGTCGCAAAGGCGGTACATGCGGACGTATATGAGAACTGGACGGATGTTTCGGGCTTTTTGATAGCAGACCCGAGGATAATCCCGAATCCGGAAAAAATCGAGACGATCACTTACCGCGAGCTGCGCGAGCTGTCTTATATGGGAGCATCCGTACTTCATGAAGAATCGATCTTCCCGGTAAGGAGCGAAGGAATACCGATAAACATCCGTAATACGAACGAGCCGGACAACAGCGGCACCTGGATAGTGGAGAGTACATGCCAGAAACCGAAATTTGTGATAACGGGTATCGCGGGTAAGAGAGGCTTTTGCTCGGTCAATATCGAAAAGGATATGATGAATTCGGAGATAGGCTTTGGAAGAAAGGTGCTTCAGGCATTTGAGGACAACGGGATTTCCTTTGAACATGTGCCTTCAGGCATTGATACAATGACGGTATTCGTCCATCAGGATGAATTTATGGATAAGGAACAAAACGTGGTATCTGCTCTGCACAGGATAGCGGATCCCGATATGGTAGATATCGAAGGAGACCTTGCGCTGATAGCGGTCGTAGGACGCGGCATGAAGTCTACAAGGGGTACGGCAGGACGTATCTTTGCGGCGCTTGCCCATGCGAATATCAATGTCCGTATGATAGATCAGGGATCGAGCGAGTTAAATATCATTATCGGCGTTCGGGACGAGGATTTCGATGCGGCGATACGGGCGATATACAACATGTTTGTGCTCGTTCAGCTGTAAAGCCGGGGCAGTTTTATAAGGCAGGACAGATATTTTTGGCAGGAAGATTTTTGTAATGAAGATTTTCCTGCTTTTTTTTGAGGAAAGCGCAACTTTTTTTATAACGGGCGCGTCTGTATATCCGGCGAGACAAAAAGGGAAGACGGCAGCCTGGTTTTCCGGCAGTTTAAAGAAATATTAAGTATTCTGTCGGGAAAAAATATGATATACTGATACGTGTTGGTTTTTCAGCAGGAAAAGGTTCATGGAGGAAGGGACAATGGCGGAGACGAGGAAGCCTGTCATACAGGTAAAGGACCTGTATAAAGTCTACCGGGTCGGGGATACGCGTGTGCGCGCGCTGAACGGAGTGGACTTTAACATATATAAGGGCGAGTTTTGTGCGATAGTAGGCACGTCCGGCTCCGGTAAATCAACGCTGCTCAATATGCTGGCAGGGCTGGAGAAGCCGACGAAGGGCGAGGTCATTATCGCAGGCGAACATATGGAAAACAAGACGGAAAATCAGCTCGTCAAGGTCAGACGGGGGCATATCGGTTTTATTTTCCAGTCATTTAACCTGATGGCGACGATGACAGCGGTTGAGAATGTGGCGCTGCCGCTGACATTTCAGGGCGTCGGGAAGGAAGAACGGATGAAGAAGGCATCAGATCTTCTGGATCTGGTAAAGCTTTCCAAGTACAAAACGCACAGGCCGACACAGATGTCAGGCGGGCAGCAGCAGCGGGTAGGCGTGGCCAGAGCATTGGTTGTAGACCCGGAGATTATTTTTGCGGACGAGCCGACAGGTAATCTGGATTCCAATACTTCGAGGGAAGTGATGGAGCTGATGCAGCAGGTAGTCCGGGAGAAAAAGCAGACGCTTGTGATGGTAACACATGATGATCATCTGGCGAGTTTTGCAGACCGGATATTCCATATCATAGACGGGAAAATAGTCAAGATAGAAGAAAATACGCACCGGGACAAAAGTACAGATACTGCCGGTGGAAAAAGGGATGAGGTAGGAAGCGATGAGTAGACTGGGAAAGAAACTGTTGGTATTCGGAATGGCCGCATTGATGTCCGGGGCGGCGTTTTATACGCCGATGACCGTATATGCGGATGTGAGCGGAAACGAGGTGGAATATATCGATGACGATATGCGCTGGGAAGCGTCCGCCGAGCTGAAAAATTATAAAGAGAGCCTGATAAAAAGGGAAAATCCCGAGCAGTACATTATCGATGAGCTGGATGACATTATGTACAGCGGCCTGTATTATATCGCAAATTCCGAAAAGATGACGGAAAGCGAGATGTGGGACTATGTCGGGAAGGTAAAAGGGGAGATGGATACTGCCATCGGTAAGAGCGGTGAAGTGACGACAACCTCGGAATTTTTAACGGTGGCAAATAACTGGACGACGCCGACAGTTTCTTACGGACAGAGTGTGAATATCGTCCTTCCTCTTATCAATATGGGCGAAGAATGGCTGACAGATCTGCTCGTTGAGCCGGTGATCTCCAACGATGTCAAGGATTGGCCGTTTAAACCCGACAGCACCGGATATACGCAGAATTTCAATGAAATTCCGGGCTGTGCGACAAAGCTTTATGATGAGGCGGTATTTAACCGCAGGGAGCTGACATGGACATTTACGGCGAGAGAAGATGTCCTGACAGGCTATTATCCCTTAAAGTTCAAGGTGTGGTACAGCAAGGAGGGCATCCGCTGCAAGGAGCCTGTGGAAATTATTGTATATGTATACTGTCAGGGCAAGCCGGGAAGCGGCAGGATAGGGATGAGCGAAGAAACGAACGTTTCCCAGCCGAGGATAATCGTGACCGGTTTTGAAACGGAACCGGCTGAGATCTACGCCGGAGATATCTTTACTTTGACTGTGCATGTGAAAAATACATCGCCGGATACGGCTGTCAATAATGTATTGTTCGATCTGCAGGCGGTAGAGGGTGGAACGGAGACGAGTACGGGACAGATAACGAACAGCTATGCTTCCTTCCTTCCCACATCCGGTTCCAGTTCCATTTATGTGGAACGGATGCCGGCGGGCAGCAGCCAGGACTTAAAGATAGAAATGCAGGCAAAAGCAGACCTGTCTCAGAAGCCATATGTGGTGACGGTAAAGATGAAATACGACACGGACTTAAAAGCGGATCTGACAGATGAAGCAAAAGTTTCAATTCCGGTAAAACAGGAATCCAAATATGGCTCCAGTACGCCTGAGATAAACCCGTCATCCATCATGGTCGGCGAGCAGTCCAACGTAATGTTCCAGATTTATAATACAGGAAAGACGACACTGTACAATGTTCAGGTAAAATTCGAGGCAGACAGCGTGGAAGGCGGAGATACCTTTATCGGAAACCTCGAGCCGGGAGCGACCGGAAATGTTGACGCGATGGTGACAGGTGTTGCGGCGACCATGGATGACGGAACGGTTAAAGCGGTCATCACCTATGAGGATGATGCCGGAAATCAGACAAGAAACGAGCTGGACGTTAACATCATGGTATCAGATATGCCGATGGACGGTGGCATGGATATGGAACCGATGATGCCTGAGGAGCCGGAAAAAGAAGGCCCCGGAGCGTGGATGATAGTCGGTATTATTGCGGGCGTTCTCGTTGTGGCAGGCGCAGCTGCGGCGGTGTTCATGAAGCTCAGAAAAAAGAAAAAAGCGGCAAAGCTTCTCGCGGAAGATTTGATGGATCTGGATCAAAAGGACGAATAATATGAGAATTTTTGATTTGCTGCGGATGAGTTCCAGCAGCCTGTGGAAAAGAAAAGTCCGCACGGTCCTGACGGTGCTTGGCGTTGTGATAGGAACCGCCTCTATCGTTGTGATGGTTTCGCTCGGTCTGGGATTAAACCGTGCGACGATGGAGCAGATAGAGCAAAACGGGGGTTTGACAACGATAGAAGTGCGGGAAGGGCGCGGAGGTGACGGCGCCATGATGATGGGGGGCGGGATGGCTGTGTTTACCTCGCCGTCCTCATCTTCATCGTCTAAGGATAAGGTTATGCGTCTGGATGACGCGGCGGTGGAGCTTCTTTCCAATATAGAACATGTGGAAAGAGTTTTGCCGGAGCTGCAGATCAATATTGTGGCAAAATATGGTCAGTATGTACACGACTATATGACGATCCGCGGTCTGACTGTGGAAGGGATAGAAGCGCTGAATATTGAGGTGGGGGAAGGTCATCTTCCTCTGGACAGCAGGGAATTGGAGTTTTTCTACGGAAATAAGGCGGCAGCGGATTTTTATAACCCTAAGACTTATGAGTATCCTTATTATGAAAACCGGGAGATGCCCGTGGATTTTATGAAAGATTCTGTGTTTTTTATTTTTGACCAGAATGCATATTATGCAACGCAGCATCAGTCTGATGGCGGGGGCGGGCAGGGGGATAATGGCGGAAATAATGTCAAGCCCCCGAAAAAATACCTGATAAAAACCGCCGGGGTGGAAAAGGTGACATCAGATGATGAGTGGAAGGCGACTAACTATAATGTGTATTGTAATCTGGATGCTCTGGTTACATCCTTGAAGAGGATGTTCCGGAACAAACCGATTCCGGGGCAGCCTACGACTTCCGGCGGCAAGCCGTATAAGGATATTTATTACAGTGTACTGAATGTAAATGTAGATGATATCGACAATGTACTGGAGGTTCAGGAACAGATAAAGGCGCTGGGATATGAGGTATACAGCAATATCGAGTGGGTGGAATCCACGCAGAAGCAGTATGCGAATATTCAGGCGATGCTGGGAGGTATCGGTGCGGTTTCCCTTCTGGTTGCGGCCATCGGTATCACGAATACGATGATGATGTCCATCTATGAACGGACGAAGGAGATAGGCGTCATGAAGGTGTTGGGATGCGACATGAGAAATATCCAGGGGATGTTTCTCATAGAAGCGGCATATATCGGATTTATCGGAGGCGTGGTCGGTCTGCTGTTGAGCTATGGAATTTCGGTTGTCATAAACAAGATAGTAGCGGCGAGCGGCAATATGTCCGAGTTGTCTTATATTCCGCCGTGGCTTGCAGGGGCGGCAATCGTGTTTGCGGTTGTGATAGGTATGGTAGCAGGCTTTTTCCCGTCCAGAAGGGCGATGAAGTTAAGTCCTCTGGCTGCGATACGGAATGAATAGTTTCCTGAAAGATGGTATAAAAAATGCGCTGTGTCTTTTGGATGCAGCGTATTTTTTGTATATATGCACGGGGCACGGGTGTGTGCCGGGGCGCAGACATTTTTGGTGTTTTAAAAGTTCTCTTGAATAAAAATCAGACAATTTATAGAATTTAGACATAATTATCATTTGAAATAATTATATAAAATAAAAAAACAGATAAAATAAATAAAATGAAAAAAATATCAGAAAATATATTGACAAATAAGGATATGGAATATATAATGAAGTTACAAACAAGGAAGATAAAAGAAAAACAATAAAAAAGAAAAGGAGGTAATTCCACCGAAAGCATAATCTTATATCCCCTTTCCAAGTTAAAGATGCAGTGAAATGACAGGAAATTTCCATTTATATTTGAAAGAGTCACATCGAGTATCGAAAGCATCAGAGACAGAAGAAGGGTACAAGCAAAAGTTCATAGGGAGTCTTTAAAGAGAACTGACAGTTCGATTACTTTAAAGAGCAGGATGCAGATGGTATATGTATTGAGTACACAGAAAGGCTTAGGAGTACAACAAAAGACTCAGTAGTACAAACCGATAAGATGTTTTTTGACGACAGGGAAACACGATGGAACGGACAAGCCGTTGGGGGATGTTGAAAGGGACGTATTACAGAAGTCAGTAACAAGTCAGGGAGATTGGAAAGATACAGAAAAACGGAGGTTAGACCATTGGACATTGAAGTTTAGGAGCGGGTATTGATCAAAAAGATGATTGATACCCGCTTCCGTTTGTGTTAGTCTATAATAGAAAAAGGATAACAGCAGCACAAAGGGGTTTCTACGGAATGTCAGAATCAAAGAGAGAGAACAGACGAAAGAGAAGAAAACGGAATCAGATTATTTCTTATACAGTAATGGTAATAGTGGTGGTGGCAGTCATCGTTGGCTGTACGGCAGGCGTCCGTGCGGCAGCAGGAGCGATGGCAGGCGCGAAGGAAGCAAAGCAGGCAGAAAGAGAAGCGGCAATAGAAGCCTCTAAGGCAGCGGAATCAGCAGAGGCAGAATCGGCTGTGGCTGCTCTTTTTGAAGAAGAGAGCGCGGAAGAAACTGTGACGGAATATACAAGCGAAGATGCGTTAAATGATATGATAGAGGATACGATAGCGGGAATGACGCTGGAGCAGAAGGTGGCAGGTCTCTTTTTTATAACACCCGAGCAGCTGACAGGAGTAGGGCAGGCAGTTCAGGCGGGGGAAGGTACGAAGGAGGCGCTGGCAAAATATCCGGTTGGCGGGCTGATATATTTTTCCCAGAATATCCAGTCGGAAGAGCAGGTGAAAGAAATGCTTTCCAATACGGTTTCTTACAGTATTTATCCTCTGTTTTTAGGAGTTGATGAGGAAGGCGGTAAGGTATCGCGGGTTTCAGAGTCACTGAAACTTGAAAATGTCGGACCGATGGCAGATATCGGCGCAGAAGGGGATGAACAGGCGGCGCGGGACGCCTACACAAAAGTCGGGACATATCTTTTGGAATATGGATTTAATGTGGATTTTGCGCCGGTGGCAGATGTGTTGACCAACGCAGATAATACGGCAATCGGAGACAGGGCGTTTTCTTCGGATGCAGAGACTGTCGGCAGGATGGTGGCGGCTTCGGTAGAAGGGCTGCAGCAGACGGGAGTGAGCGCCTGCATCAAGCATTTTCCGGGACATGGAGATACGGCTGCTGATTCGCATACCGGGGCAGCGCAGACGGACCGGACCAGAGAAGAGATGGAAGCGGAGGAGTTTGTACCGTTCCGGTCGGGCATTGGGGCAGGGACAGATATGGTTATGGTAGGACATATCAGCGCTCCTGAATTGACCGGAGGAGACAATATGCCTTCCAGCCTGTCGGAAAGTGTTATCACAGGAATATTGCGAGGCGAGTTGGGATATGACGGAATCATTATCACAGACGCATTGAATATGGGAGCGATAACCGAATATTATGAGCCGGATGTCGCGGCGATCATGGCGCTGAAGGCGGGAGCGGATATGGTATTGATGCCGGAGGATTTTGTACAGGCATACGAGGGCGTTCTGGCTGCCCTGCAGGATGGTACGATCAGTCAGGAACGGGTGGATGATTCCCTGAGGAGGATTTATCGGGTAAAATTAAGAGGGAGAGTTTCCTGAACGGAAATACCCTGTCAATATATTTGAGAATTTTATCATTTGGGAGGTAGATGGAGTGAAGATGGTATGTTTGGATCTGGAAGGGGTCCTTGTTCCGGAAATCTGGATAGCATTTGCGAAAGAGAGCGGGATTCCCGAGCTGGAGAGGACGACGAGAGATGAGCCGGATTATGAAAAGCTCATGCGATGGAGACTTTCTGTTTTAAAAGAGCATGGCCTTGGTATCCGTCAGATTCAGGAGACGATAGAGAGGATAGAACCGCTGACGGGGGCACGGGAATTTTTGGATGCGTTAAGGGAGTTTACACAGGTGGTCATCATCAGCGATACCTTTGAGGAATTTGCGCGTCCTCTTATGAGAAAGCTGGGATTTCCGACGATTTTATGCAACAGCCTTAAAGTGGCGCAGGATGGTGAGATAGTTGATTTTAAAATGCGCGTGGAGCATTCAAAACTGACTACGGTAAAGGCATTGCAATCTATCGGATACGAGACGGTGGCGGCAGGGGACAGCTATAACGACCTGGAAATGATACTTGCCGGAAAAGATGGATTTCTGTTCAGAAGTACGGAAAAGATAAGAAAAGACTATCCGCAGATACCGGCATTTGAGACATATGAGGAATTGCTGGATGCATTCAGAAAAGCTGTAAGCTGCTGATATTGTAAAAAAACTCTAAAAACACAGCCGTCCGGTTGACAGGGCAGAACACTGGTGTTATATTTGAAATAGAACGAAGAAACAAAAGAAACCGGAGAATGAGCCGGTAAACGACATCCCCGGAGCATTCCGGGGATGTTTTCAGATAGCGTGCCCTGCAGAGCATATTCTGACTGCAGGAAAGAACGGAAGGTGAAAAAATGGCTGTGAAAAGAGATTATTATGAGGTTTTGGGCATTTCAAGGAATGCAGATGAAGAAGCTGTTAAAAAGGCGTATAGGAAGCTCGCAAAAAAGTATCATCCGGATTCCAATAAGGACAATGCAGAAGCGGAGCAGAGGTTTAAAGAGGTCACGGAGGCATATGGTGTTTTGAGTGATCCTGAAAAAAGGAAACTTTATGACCGTTTTGGTCATGCGGCGTTTGATCAAAGCTCAGGACGGGCCCGGGAACGTGAATCGGAATGGACATCGGACGGACGCAGAGGAGGATTTCAGGAGTTTCATTTTGAAGACGGCGATATGGGGGATTTGTTTGAAGATTTGTTCGGAAATATGTTCCGGGGCAATTCTGCAAAAGGTGATTCCGGGAGAGGCGGATTTGGAGCCGGCGGCAGGGCTTTTTCGGAAAAGGGAGAGGATCTGCATGCAGAGGTGGAAGTCAGCTTTGAAGAAGCGGCATTCGGATGTGAAAAGAGTCTTTCACTGCGGGACAGCAGCGGCAGGACTTCCTTTATACAGGTGCATATTCCGGCAGGGATAGAAGAGGGAAAGAGTATCCGGTTAAAAGGAAAAGGAATGCCCGGAGGCAAAGGCAGAGAGCCGGGAGATCTGTTTTTAAAGGTGGCTGTCGGCAAGAAGCAGGGATTTGAAAGAAAGGGAATGGATCTATACACATCCGTATCGATTCCTTTTGTGACAGCGGTTCTTGGCGGAGAGGCAGAGATCACAACGCTGAGCGGCAAAGTCATGTGCCGTATCGCACCGGGCACACAGTCCGGCAGCCGTATCAGGTTGAAGGGTAAGGGCGTTGTTTCGATGAAACAGCCGGGCACATACGGAGATATGTATGTGACGGTGCAGATTCAGGTTCCGAAGGAGCTGACGCCACAGGCAAAGCAGAAGCTGAAGGAATTTGATGCGGCATGTAGAGGAGGCAGCCGGGGTGCGGCCTGAGCAGATTGTCTGGAAAGGCAGGATATAAAGGAAAGGCGTTTTATGGGAAATATCATCAGCTATCTGAATGAGTATGGAGATAAAAGCTTCTCGGAAGTCCCTTTCGGAGAGGCGGATGCGCTTTTGCTGGCGCAGTTATCCTATTTGAAATTTGACGGCATTGTGCCTGCGATTGCTCAACGAGAGAGAGGGGTAACGCTTCACGAGATCAATGAAAAGATGGATCCGGACGTGGTCTTTGCAGATAAGTGGTATGAAAAGGAGAACAGGCAGCTGTGGGAAACGCTGCTTGGAAGCTGCAGATACGAAAAAATGCTTTGTAATAATTATCGGGCGCGGACGCAGGAAGAAGAGGAGCTTCAGTTTGGGGCAGTCACGTTTTTCCCTGAGGGCTGTGCTCCGGTCATCGCATTCAGAGGGACGGATGATTCGGTGATAGGCTGGAAAGAAGATTTTAATATGGCATTTACCCGTCCTCTGCCGTCTCAGCGGATGAGTGCGGTATATCTGAATCAGGCAGCCTGCAGGATAGACGGTCCATTTTTGATATGCGGACATTCTAAAGGGGGAAATCTGGCTGTTTTTGCTTCCATGTGGGCAGATGGCGGGGTGAGGCGGAGGATACGGGAAATTTACAGCCTGGATGGACCGGGGTTTTTACCGGAGCTTCTTTCCGAGGAGGGTTACCGTGAGGTGAGGGGGAGGCTGCATCGGATACTGCCGACATCGTCTGTAGTCGGGATGCTTTTGCAGAATGAAGAACGATATGAGGTTGTGAAAAGCTCCGCGTATGGGATGATGCAGCATAACGCTTATACATGGCAGATAGAAGACGGAAAACTGGTTCGGGAAACGGATATCGAGGAAAAGCAGAAGCGTATGGACAAGGTGTTGAACGAATGGATATTTGCGCTGTCGGAGGAAGAACGGGAGCTGTTTGTGGACACTTTTTTCGGGATTATCGGAAAGACAGGTGCAACGACTGTTTTTGAATTTGCCCAGAATTGGAAAAATAATCTTAAAATCTGCCTTCGGGAACTGCGCGGCATAGAACCGGATACAAGGAAACGGATACGGCAGATTTTGAAGCTGCTGTTCGAGATATACGGAAGTGTGATGGGAAAACAGGAGAAAAAGCAGACGTGAGAGAGGGAAAGGTCGTATTTCATATAGATGTAAACAGTGCGTTTTTGAGTTGGAGTGCCATTGAAAGGCTGAAAAATGGGACGGACAGTACAGATTTGCGGACGATTCCGTCGGCGGTGGGCGGCGATGAGGAAACCCGGCACGGCGTTGTGCTGGCAAAAAGTACTCCTGCCAAAAAATACGGGATCACAACGGGCGAACCGTTGATGTCGGCAAAGCGGAAATGTCCGGGACTGGTAGTGGTAAGGCCGGATTTTCATGCATATGTGGAGCAGTCCGGCCGTTTGCGCGCACTTTTGGGAAAATACACGGATAAGGTAGTTCCTTACAGTATTGATGAGGCATGGGCAGAGTTTGAAGGTTTCGGGGAGGTGTATGCGGCGCCGGAGGTATTTGCAAACCGTCTGCGGGAAGAGATAAAGGATACATTGGGATTTACGGTAAATATTGGGGTGTCTTGCAATCGTTTGCTGGCAAAGATGGCGGGTGATTTCAAAAAGCCCGATATGGTCCATACGCTCTTTCCGGAAGAGATTCCGGCAAAGCTTTGGCCGCTTCCTGTTTCCAGCCTTCTGTTTGCGGGAAGAGCGGCGACACAGCGGTTAAAGGGGCTGGGGATTTATACGATAGGGGATTTGGCGCATGCGGATAAGGGGATGCTGTCCGCTCATATGAAAAAGCATGGGCTGGCGCTCTATGAGTATGCATGGGGGCGGGAAAGCGCCGGGATGTTTGATATGGAGGCGGAAAATAAAGGATGCGGCAACAGCGTGACGACGCCGGAGGATGTGACCGATATGGCATATGCGAGGCAGATACTGCTTTCTTTGTGCGAGACAGTGGGGATCCGGCTGCGGGCAGACCATAAAAAGGCAGGCGGCGTGTCGGTCGGGATGCGGACGAGCAGCTTTGAAAACAGCAGCAGGCAGATACAGCTGGATTCTTCGACCGATGTGACGGAGGAGATTTTTGAAACAGCCTGTCAGCTTTTAAAGAAGATGTGGGACGGCAGAAAGCCGATACGGCTTTTACAGGTGACGGCAACGAGGCTGACGGAGGCAGAATACCGGCAGTACAGCCTGTTTGATACAGTGAATTATGAGAAACTGGAAAGGGCGAATCAAGCGATAGACAGTATTCGTGCCAGATTTGGAGAAAATGCGGTGATGCGCGCGAGTTTTTTAAAGAGCGGTGTAGAACCGACCAGCGGCGGACTGAATAAAGAGAAGCGACGCGAGAAGGAACGGGGGGAAAAGGAAAGAGGGCAGAGCAATGAAAAAAACCACTGAAGCAGGAACTTCAGTGGTTTTTTTATAAAAAAATAATGCAGGAAAAGAGACTTGAACTCTCATGGTATTGCTACCATACGGACCTGAACCGTACGCGTCTGCCAATTCCGCCATTCCTGCATTTATCTTTGGCTTTCTGAGTTCTTGTGAACTCTTTTGTGCCGCCGACAAGTGATATAATATCACAGATGCATAATGATTGCAAGCTTTTTTTTGATTTTTTTCAAAAAAATTTATCTGAAAAAAATTTCAAAAAAATTTAAAATAATAGTTGACTTTTGAGATTCAAAATGATAATATACTACTTGCAGCGGCGAGCCGCATGCGGAAGTGTCGGAACTGGCAGACGAGCAAGACTAAGGATCTTGTGGCAGCAATGCCGTGTGGGTTCAAGTCCCATCTTCCGCAGGAGAGAAGGACCTCAGGACTTTGTTATCAATGTCCTGAGGTTTTTTGTTTACGCCGAGGACTATTCGCCGTTTGTGCGGCAGAAAGAGGAAAAGATGGAAAAAATAGCAAGCTTTACGGTGGACCATATCAAACTGCAGCCCGGAATCTATGTTTCCCGAAAGGACCATATAGGAACTGAGACTGTTACTACCTTTGATTTAAGGATGACGAGTCCGAATGAAGAACCGGTGATGAATACAGCGGAAGTTCATACAATCGAACATCTGGGTGCGACATTTTTGAGAAACCATCCTGTATATAAGGAACGGGTGCTTTATTTTGGACCGATGGGATGCCGTACAGGATTTTATCTTCTTCTTTCGGGAGACTGTTCTTCTGAACAGATTGTTCCGCTTATTACGGAGTTGTTTGAATTTATCAGAGATTTTGAAGGAGAAGTTCCGGGGGCTGCGGCGAAGGACTGCGGAAATTATCTGGATATGAATCTGACAATGGCAAAGTTTTTAGCAAAAAAATATGTGGAACAGGTACTTTACGGTATTCAGGAGGACAGGCTGGTCTATCCGGAGTAAATCAAAACCTATATTAATATGGAGAGTGGACAGATGACAAAAATCGGTATTATCGGAGCGATGGAGCTAGAGGTAGAACAGTTAAAGGCGGCGATGTATGCGGATCATGTGGTGAATATTGCGGGAATGGAGTTTCATGAGGGAGCATTGAATGGCGCTGACGTCGTTGTCGTGCGTTCCGGCGTCGGCAAGGTAAGTGCAGCGATGTGCACTCAGATACTGGCAGACCATTTTCGCGTGACGCATGTGATAAATACGGGGGTGGCAGGTTCTTTGAACGCGGCTCTGGATATCGGAGATATCCTTATTTCTACAGATGCGCTCCATCATGACGTGGATGCGACGGTATTCGGATATCGTCCCGGAGAGGTTCCGCAGCTTGGTATATGGAATTTTGAGGCGGATAAGAGGCTGGCAGAGCTGGCGGAGCAGTCCTGCCGTAAAGTAAACCCCGGGCTGGGCGTGCATCAGGGGCGTGTGCTGAGCGGTGACCAGTTTATCTCTTCCGATGATGTGAAGAAAAATCTGATAGACAGATTTGCCGGTGACTGCGTTGAAATGGAAGGCGCTGCGATAGCACAGGCGGCACGGCTGAACAATATTCCTTTTGTAGTGATACGGGCGATATCCGACAAGGCGGATAATTCCGCAGAAATGGATTATCCTGCTTTTGAACGGGAAGCCGCAAAGCATTCAGCCCGCCTTGTAGAGGATATGGTAAGGAATGTGTGATAGTCCGATGCTGTGCGGCCTGCTGACTGCAGGCTGTGCAGAGCCGGATGCTGCCGGAAGGATGGACAGTTGGTAACTGTTCATATCAGTTTTAAATGCCTGTTGCTTTCGGTATGAAAACGTGATTACCGGGGGTGAGAGGGGCTCTTTTGTGCGGTGAATTTTTCGGTGTGCCAATGAATAGCAGCAATGGTTGTTAAGGTATTTAAAAAAAATAAAAAAAGTACTTGCAATGTTTTTAAACCTGTGATATTATATCACTTGTCGGCGGCACAAAAGAGTTCACAAGAACTCAGAAAGCCAAAGATAAATGCAGGAATGGCGGAATTGGCAGACGCGTACGGTTCAGGTCCGTATGGTAGCAATACCATGAGAGTTCAAGTCTCTTTTCCTGCACGATAGAAATGGCGTTCCGGTGTACCGGAGCGCTTTTTTGTTTCATAGGAAAGTGTGTCCTATGAAATAAAAAATGTTCCGCAGGATTGCACTGCGGCGAAAAGGAAAATGTCGCTTGCGCGATAGATATTGCCTGACGGCAGCGTTTGAGTGTGACGCAAATGTACGCGCATCTTTTTATAAGAAATGACAGGGAGGAATAAAAATGGCAGAAGTAAGCGCAAGAGAGCAGATGATATTTGATCTGGCATCTATGGAATGGGAGCTGTTTCAGCTTGTACATAATACAGGAGGCAGGGCATCCTGCCAGGACGATCCGGATACCTTTTTTAAAATGAGGATGAGCCAGTGGATGGTATATTCGGACGGCGTATTGAAAAGCTGCATGGAGGATTTTCAGGAGGCGGCAGCACAGGGCAGAAACCTGATATTTGAAAAATACGGACGTATGATGGAGACGACCCATCCGGAGGAGTACGAGCGGGTCAGACAGTATTTTCCGGAGATTTCTGAAAAGCATCGGGAAAATGTGGAAAAAATTACAGCCATCCATCTGGGATGGGACAAAAAGACCGCAGAAGCGTATCCGTATCTGAGAAAGAACGGACGTCTGGCGACCACAAGGGAAGACAGTGCGGACGGGATTTCCATGGAAAGCTATCTGAGAGGAGAGCTGCAGTGCTTTTCAGAGAAAACGGTGGAGCTGATATTGGAGGAAACAGAGGAAGCGGTGAAGGACGGTGTCAATCTGCAGGAGCGGATGATAGAGAACGAAGTCCGTTTTTACGGATATGAGTCTCTGGAACGCGCAGAAGAGGCGCACCGCAGCCGGGAGGGGGAAGAAGCATAATGAAGCTTTATCTTATCAGGCATGGTGAGACGGATTGGAATGTTCAGGGGAGGATGCAGGGACAGACGGATATCGAATTAAATCAAAACGGTATCGATCTGGCAAAAGTGACTGCAAGGGGGATGGCTGATATTCCCTTCGATCTGTGCATCACAAGCCCGTTAAAGCGGGCGCGTCAGACGGCTGATATTATTTTGGAGGGAAAAGATATCCCTGTCATAGAGGATGAGAGGATAGCGGAGCTGAGCTTTGGAAGCTGGGAAGGTCTGGGATGCCGGAAGGAAAATTATGAGGTGCCGGTTTCGATAGAGCGGTTCCGACAGTTTTATACCGATCCGCTGAATTTTGAACCGGCGGAGGACGGGGAGACGATAGCAGCGCTGTGTGAGCGGACGGCGCAGTTCTGGCAGGAACTCATCGGAAAGAAGGAGTATCAGGACAAAACGATACTTATCGCAACGCATGGCTGTGCAGTGCGGGCGATACTCCGGAATGTATACGAGGATAAGACGGATTACTGGCATGGGCGTGTTCCGGCAAATTGTGCGGTCAATATCGTCGAGGTGAGCGATGGGAAAGCGGTACTGAAGGAAGAAGATAAGATTTATTATGATCCGGCTGCCGCAGTGGACTATTTTACAAGAGTCTGAAAGAATAAGAACCCCCTTTCGGAGAGGCAGATAAGCTCTGAAAGGGGGTTCGTTGGATGTTTTTAGAAATGAAGCCTTCTGCGGACGGCGTTTCTCAGGCGCGCCCGGGAAAGGATTGTGACGAGGGCGATGACAATGACTGCGCTGATGGAAAGGACGACCGCCGACCATGTGAGGCGGAAGGGCAGGGCAAGGTAGCGTTCGATGAGAAGTTCGATGCTTACACAGATGAGTGCGGCTTCTACAAAGAAATACAATCCGGTCATCAAAAACGCAGAGGAGACCTTTCGTATGAGGAAGGCAAAAATGAGCGCGGCAACCGTACACAGAGCTGTGATGGGCAGCGCCAATCGGAAAAACCATTCCTGCTGCGGGGTGTTGAGACTTATCATGAATTCATACAGTGCGATGGCAAGGCCGTCACAGAGGATGGAGCCGTAAAGCGGCATCCTTGTATAGATAACGGCAGGGACTGCAAGAACCCAGACGACGACGCAGGCGCCGATGACATAGAGCGACCACAGGGACTCCCGGAATACAAGGAGGTTTAAAAGGCCGCATACAACGCCGGCAGCTATCAGGGAAGTAGATAAAAGGATAGCCAGGTCTTTGTGGCGGACGACCTCGACCTGCCCCTTTTCATGAGGAAAAGGCGGGACAGGCTGCTGGATGGCAGCCAGATCATTTGGGTTAACGACAGGTGTGTTGCATAGCGGACAGCGTTTCAGAGAGGGGTCGAGCTTGACCCCGCAGTTGACACAATAAGACATAGGATACCTCCTGACTAAAAATCTCGGTTGCTTTCAATCGTAACGGCAATGCCGTCCTCCACGAGCTTTTGGAAAAAACGCCGTTCCACATCGGCTTCAATGATACAGCTTGCAAAATTAACCGTCAGCGTATCGCCGAAGCTTGCAATGGCGCAGTTGGTGCGTTGAGAATAGGGAATTCCCATATAAATATCAAAGCGCTCCAGATAAGGTTTCATGGCGTCCGGGACATAGACGGAGCCCAGGTTTGTAAGGCCGGCAGAAGAGTTTTTGTCCTGAACGCGGGTATAGAACAGGCGCACGACAAAGTCCTTGATAAAAAGCGGGACGATACGGATGAACGGGTTGCGCTTGGTGGCTGCGTTCGTTGTGATGTCCCCTTTTAAAAATTTTTCATTGATATAGTAGCGCATATAATTATGGACGTGCGCTACGATTTCTTCAAAGGTGAATTCGCCGAGCCGGGGGTCGACGGAGGGATATACCATCGTGATGAAATTACGCAGCGTTTTGGACGGGAAAAAACGCCGGAGGTTTACGGGCATGGCGATGCGGACAGGGCGCAGCTTGAGATGGAAATCGTGCTCCTGTTTTTGGAGAAGGGAATATAAGAGCACGGCGTTTAAATATTCCGTCACAGTGGCGTTATAGCCTTTTGCGACCTGCATAACCTCTTTTACGGACATGATACCGTCAATGACATTGAGCGTATAAAAAGGCTCTTTTGTGCCGCGCACCCGGTAGGTCTTTTCGGCGGGACGCGCAGGGCGCACCTGTGCGTTCGCATAGCGCATATAAGCATCCTCAAATTCTTCGGGATCGGGCTCGGCATCTACGTCGAGTACAAAGCCGTCATTTGGGATGGGGTGTCCGAGGAGCCGCAGATAAACGGCTGTCACGGTCTGGAGAAGGAACATTCCGCCGGTTCCGTCGCCGAGGCTGTGATGGGCTTCCAGTGCGATGCGCCGTCCGTACCAGTAAAAACGGACAAGATAACGATTGTTGCTTTTAAAGGGCATCGGCATGCAGAAATTGCGGATATCCTTCTGGACGATAGGCCCGGGATTGGTATTCGGTTCCAGATAACGCCAGAATAACCCCTTATGCATGGCGGAGCGGTAGGTGGGAAAACGCTTCATTGCGATATCCACTGCCTGCTGGAGGATGTCAGGCTGTACGTCCTCTTTTAAAAGAAGCGAAAGACGGTAGACCGATGAAAAATCCCTGCGCTGCAGCGTCGGATAGACGATGGCGGAAAGATCCAGCCTGTACCAGGTCTTTGCCTGTGATTTTGATTGTTTTGACATAAGCATTTCCTTTCTTCCTGTAGTATACACCCGGAACGATAAGGATACAAGTACGGGCTGGATTGTTGAAGTTTACGGCAACTTGTGTTACCCTCAGTAGATAAGGGTAGACTTTTGTACTTACAAAGGAGGTTGTCATATGGCAGTCAGTGAGAAGCAGAATCAGAATATGATGAATCTGATACGGAAGGTACACGGGCTTGTGGAGCATCCGGATCTTACAAGGCACAGGCAATCGCAGGACCGGATAGGAGCGCTGCTGGGGACGGAAAAAGGGGTGGAGTATACGCCGGTAACGGTTGAGGACATGAGCTGTGAGTGGGTAAGGGTCACACGTGCCCATATGAAAAAATATGTTATCCTGTACTGTCATGGCGGAGGTTATTCAACGGGAAGCACGGTATATGCGCGTACATTGACAAAAAAGCTTGCTGAGTCTACATCGATGGATGTGTTTGCGTTCAACTACAGGCTGGCGCCCGAGCATCCGTATCCTGCGGCGACGGAGGACGCGCTGAAGGCGTGGAACTATCTGATGTATCTGGGTTACGGAGCGCGCGATGTGATCGTGGCGGGAGACAGTGCGGGCGGGAATCTGGCGCTTTCCCTGACGCTGCGCTTAAAGGAGCAGGAACGTCTTCTGCCGCGCGGGCTCGTGCTTTTATCTCCATGGACAGATCTGACAAAATCGGGTAAAAGCTATGAATCCAGAAAAGAGGTCGATCCGGTTTTGGACCATGAGTATCTCGACCGGATGATAGAAAATTATGCGGGGGGACAGGAGCTTTCCAATCCGCTCATTTCGCCGTTGTTTGGAAACTTTAAGGGATTTCCGCCGACCTATATTCAGGTGGGGGATAATGAGATACTTCTTTCGGATGCGACGCTCCTGCATAAAAAGCTGCTGAAAGAAAATGTTTCGGCGCATCTGGACGTCTATAAAGGGATGTGGCATGTGTTCCAGATGTCCCCGATAAAGATATCTTATGACGCCATGGATAAAAATGCGGAATTTATTTTCGATATTTGCCGTTAGAAAAAAGGAAACGGGAGGTTTTTACAGAATATTTAGCTAAGAAGTGTTTTTTTATCTGCTGCACACAGGAGGAATGAATGAATATCCGCGAAAATCTGGAAAAGTGGGAAGAAGAGCATTTAAGTCCGTATGCGGCGCTGAGCAGCCGTTCAATCGGGAGGATGAGGCAGGAAGAACAGTGTGATATCCGGCCGGTCTTTCAGCGTGACAGGGACCGTATCATCCACAGCAAATCATTCCGGAGGCTCAAGGATAAAACGCAGGTATTTCTTTCGCCTCAGGGAGACCATTATCGGACACGCCTGACACATACGCTGGAGGTATCACAGAACGCACGCACGATAGCAAAGGCGCTTTCTTTGAACGAAGAGCTTGCCGAGGCGATAGCTCTGGGGCATGACCTGGGACATACGCCCTTCGGACATGCGGGAGAAAGGGCGCTCGACAGGGTGTGCCCGTACGGATTTGACCACTCTGAACAGAGCGTGCGGACGGTGGATATTCTGGAAAAGGGCGGACAGGGTCTGAATCTGACGTTTGAAGTCAGGGACGGGATACGCAATCATCAGACAAAAGGGCATCCGATGACACTGGAGGGCTGCATCGTAAGGCTTTCCGATAAGATTGCCTATATCCACCATGATATGGACGATGCCATACGGGCAGGGATGCTGACAGAGGAAGATGTTCCGGGGGATATCCGTGAGGTGCTTGGCACAACAACGGGAGCCAGGCTGAACCGTTTTATCCATGATATCGTTTCCAACAGCATGGGAAAAGACTTTGTCGCAATGTCGGAGCCGGTGGCGGAGGCGATGCAGGCGCTGAGGCGTTTTATGTTTGAAAGGGTTTACTTAAATCCGCAGGCAAAGGGAGAAGAGAGCAAGGCGGAGGTTCTTGTCGAGACGCTGTATGATTATTATCTGCATCATCCGGAGCTTTTGCCCAAAGACCTGCAGATACTGATGGAGAGCGGAGAATCCCGGGAGCGGATCGTGTGCGATTATGTGGGCGCGATGACAGACCGCTTTGCCATTGCCAGATACGAAGAGATATTTGTGCCGCGGACATGGCTTTATTGAGCGGAGGAATGAGAGAGAACATGTATTATCCGGAAGAGCTGATAGAGGAGATAAGGACGAAGAACGATATCGTAGAGGTGATCTCCGGCTATGTACGGCTGCAAAAAAAAGGAAGCAATTATTTCGGACTGTGTCCGTTCCATAACGAGAAATCGCCGTCATTTTCCGTTTCGCCCGCAAAACAGATGTATTACTGTTTTGGCTGCGGGGCGGGCGGAAATGTGATAACTTTTTTGATGGAATATGAAAATGCGACCTTTCCGGAGGCGGTTAAAATGCTGGCGCAGCGCGCGGGCGTGGACCTGCCGGAAATGGAGTATTCACAGGAGGCAAGAAAAGCAGACAGCCGCAGGGCGCGGCTTCTGGAGGTGAATAAGGAGGCTGCAAAGTATTTTTACTATCAGCTTAGGAACCGTCAGGGTGAGGTTGGAATGCGGTATCTCAGGGAACGGCAGCTTTCGGATGAAACGATGAACCATTTCGGCCTCGGATATGCCAACAAATACAGTGATGACCTGATAGGATACCTGAAGTCAAAAGGGTACGATGAGTCGCTCATACGCGACGCGGGGCTGTGCAATGTGGATGAAAAGCATGGGATGTATGATAAGTTCTGGAACCGTGTGATGTTCCCGATACAGGATATCAATCATCGCGTCATAGGCTTCGGCGGCAGAGTGATGGGGGACGGCAAGCCCAAATACCTGAATTCACCGGAAACGGAGATATTCGATAAGAGCCGTAATCTGTACGGGCTGAATTTTGCGCGGACAAGCCGTAAGGGTAATATTATTTTGTGCGAGGGCTATATGGATGTGATCGCCATGCATCAGGCAGGCTTTACGCAGGCGGTGGCATCTCTGGGAACGGCGTTCACAGTTGGGCAGGCGATGCTGCTAAAGCGCTATGCACAGGAGGTGCTGTTATCCTATGACAGTGACGGCGCGGGGACGAATGCGGCACTCCGGGCGATAGGCATCTTAAAAGAAGCGGGGATGACGGGGCGCGTTATCAGCCTTGAGCCGTATAAGGACCCGGATGAATTTATCAAGGCGCTGGGAGCAGAGGAATTTCAGAAGCGGCTGGACCATGCGGAGAACAGTTTTTTCTTTGAACTGCGCCAGATACAGAAGGGCTTTGATCTGTCAGACCCGGAGCAGAAGACGAATTTCCACAGGGAGATAGCCAAAAAGCTCTGCACTTTTTCGGAAGAGGTGGAGCGGGAGAATTATATCGAAGCGGCGGCGCAGAAATATAATATCGGCTTTGAAAATCTGCGGAGGCTCGTCGGCACATACGCGGCGCAGACGGGGCTGGCAAGACCGCTGGAACGGCCAAAATCAGGCATTCAGAAAAAAAATACGGCTGAGGAAGGCATCAAAAACAGCCAGAAGCTTTTGCTGACATGGCTCGTGGAGCAGCCGAAGCTGTTTTCACAGATAAAAAAATACATTTCACCGGGCGATTTTACGGAAGGCTTGTATGAAAAGGTGGCGTCTAAGCTGTTTGCGGAGCTGGAAAACGGAAGGCTCGATCCGGCGGGCATCATCAGCATGTTCGAGGAGGAAGAGGAGCAGCGCGAGGCAGCGTCATTATTCCATACAAAGCTTGCACGTCTGGAAAATATTCAGGAGCAGGAAAAGGCTATCCACGATATCGTTTATGCGGTAAAGCGCAACAGCTACGACAGGGACAGCTCTCAGCTCGGAACAGACGTGGAGGCGTTAAAGAGAGTGATTGAAGGCAAGAAGCTTTTGGAAGAGCTTGGGAAAACGCATATATCTTTGCAATAGAGTGAACAATACAACACAGACACAGGAAGGATGGCAGACATGATGGATGAAAATGTAAGGGCAAAAATGGAGGAGAAGGTAAGAGGCCTTCTTGCCATGGCAAAAAAGAAGAAGAATGTGCTCGAATATCAGGAGATAAGCGATTATCTTGCGGAGCTTCATCTGGAGGACGAGCAGCTTGATGACGTTTTGGAGGCTTTAGAGAAAAGCGGAGTGGACGTTTTAAGGATTACGGAAGAAGACGATATTCCGGATGAAGAGCTGCTTTTGGCGGATGAAGAAGATGTAGATATGGAAAATCTGGATCTGAGCATTCCCGATGGAATCAGCATCGAAGATCCTGTCCGCATGTATTTAAAAGAAATCGGTAAAGTTCCGCTTTTATCTGCGGAAGAAGAGATAGAACTGGCAAAGCGCATGGAAAACGGCGATGAAGAGGCCAAAAAACGTCTGGCAGAGGCAAACCTGCGTCTCGTTGTCAGCATTGCAAAGCGCTATGTGGGACGCGGGATGCTGTTCCTTGATCTGATACAGGAAGGAAATCTGGGTCTGATAAAGGCAGTGGAAAAATTTGATTACCGCAAAGGCTATAAGTTTTCCACTTATGCCACATGGTGGATAAGACAGGCGATTACAAGAGCCATTGCAGACCAGGCGAGAACGATACGTATTCCGGTACACATGGTTGAAACGATCAATAAACTGATACGTGTGAGCCGTCAGCTGCTGCAGGAGTTAGGCCGTGAACCTACTCCCGAAGAAATCTCGGAAGAGATGAATATGCCGGTCGACAGGGTGCGGGAGATTTTAAAAATATCCCAGGAGCCGGTTTCTCTGGAAACGCCTATCGGCGAAGAGGAGGACAGCCATCTGGGCGACTTTATTCAGGATGACAATGTGCCTGTGCCTGCGGATGCAGCGGCATTTACGCTTCTGAAAGAGCAGCTCGTAGAGGTGCTGAGCACTTTGACGGACAGAGAACAGAAGGTGCTGCGCCTGCGTTTCGGACTGGATGACGGACGCGCGCGTACGCTGGAGGAAGTCGGCAAGGAATTCAACGTGACAAGAGAGCGTATCCGTCAGATAGAGGCAAAAGCGCTGCGCAAGCTGCGTCATCCGAGCCGCAGCCGTAAGCTGAAGGATTACCTGGATTAACAGTTCAGCCATAGCGGCCTGGACTGACAGGTTTAGAGACAAAGAATGCCGAAAGGATACCGGGCTGTCTGCGGGCAGCCCGGCAGCAGAAAGATATGGAATTATCAAACAGAATGAAAGCCGTAGCGGAGCTTGTTCCCTGCGGCCATACGGCGGCAGATGTCGGCTGTGACCACGGATTTGTATCCATTTATCTGGCGCAGCACGATATCTGCCCCCGTGTTTTTGCGGGGGATGTCAGAAAGGGACCGTTGGACCGGGCAAAAGAGCATATCCGGGAAAGCGGGCTTTCAGACCGTATTACGGCGGTGCTCTCCGATGGACTGAAAAATATTCCGGTTGCCGGAAGAGAGGAACATGGGGAGATTTGCGGCGCGGACGGTTTTATTGCAGCGGGGATGGGCGGAAAGCTCATCGTGCAGATTCTGACGGACGTGCCGGAAAAGACCGAAGCCCTTAAATGGTGCGTGCTTTCGCCGCAGTCGGAGATATGGCTTGTCCGTCAAAAGCTGACAGAGCTGGGATTTTTGATACTCCGGGAGAATATGGTGCTGGAGGATGGAAAATATTATCCGATGATGCTCGCAGTCCGGGAAGCTGAGGCAGAGTGGAGCAGTGAGGCGGCGGATGTGCGTAAGAAAAATAGCGTGCTTTTTGAGCGGATGTCAGCGGCCGGATTTACAGAAGAAGAGCGGGAGCGGGCGGCAGACTGGCTGGGCGCCAGACTGATAGAGGAACGGAATGCCGTACTGATTTCTTTTCTGGGGCATATAATGTCAACAGATGAGCTTTTGCTCGCCGGAATGCCGGAGACAGCAGCTTCGGGCAAAGGAGACGGAATCGCAGAGGCGGTTCTGGAGGCGAAGCAGGAACGGATCGCACTAAGGCGCAGAGAGATAGAGCGGCGCATGGAGCTTTCCGGAAAGGTTCTGGGATTTTTTAGGGGAGAGTAGGGCTGGCAGACAGGAGGGTAAACAGATGAAGGTGACACTGAACGGGGAAAGCGTGGAATGCGGTAAGGAATGTACCTACAGGGAGCTGGCGGAGCGGGTTCAGGGATCATACGCCCACAGAATCGTGCTGGCGATTGCGGACAATAAGATAAGAGAACTGTTCTGGACGGTAAAAGACGGAGCAGATATTACCTTTTTGACGGTGCAGGACAGGATAGGGCATGATTCCTATGTAAGGAGCGCGGTCATGCTTTTGATGAAGGCGGCTGCGGACGTGGCGGGAGCTCCGGAAAAGGGCAAGCTGAAGGTGGAATTTTCTATCGGAAAAGGGCTTTATTGTTCCCCGAAAGGCGGGCTGGAGATAGATGAAGCATTTGTACTCCGGGTAAAGCAGCGGATGAGGGAGCTTGTAAAAGAACAGCTGTGTTTTGTGAAACAGGCGTATCCGACGGATGATGCGATACAGCTGTTTGACGGGCAGGGGATGAGCGATAAGGTCCAGCTTTTTAAATACCGCAGGGGCTCGTATATCAATGTATACTGTCTGGACGGCTATTATGATTATTACTATGGCTACATGGTACCTGATACGGGGTATCTGGAATGCTTCGATGTAGTGCGCTACCGGGAGGGGCTCATGCTCATGCTGCCGGATGCTGCAGACCCGGCGGAGACGCCGGAGCCGGAGGAGCGCGCCAAGCTTTTTGAAACGCTGTATCAGTCCAGCCGCTGGGGAGATCAGATAGGGATAGATACGGTAGGAGATTTAAATGACAAAATCTGCGAGGGGGACTTAGCGGAGCTGATTCTTGTGCAGGAGGCGCTGCAGGAGAGCAGGATAGGGAAGATAGCGGAGGAGATAGCGGCCCGTCCTCATGTGAAATTCGTGATGATCGCAGGCCCGTCTTCCTCCGGGAAAACGACATTCTCCCATCGGCTTTCGATACAGTTAAAAACCTTTGGCTTAAAGCCCCATCCGATCGCGGTGGATAATTATTTTATCGACAGGGACCGGACGCCGAAGGATGCGGACGGAAAATATAATTTTGAAAGGCTGGATGCCATCGATGTAAAGCGGTTCAACGAGGATATGTGTGAGCTGCTGGCGGGGAAACGGGTGGAGATGCCGACCTACAATTTTAAGACCGGGAAGCGGGAGTACAACGGGAATTCCCTGCAGCTCGGGAAAGAGGATATCCTTGTGATAGAGGGCATCCACGGACTCAATGACGCGATGTCTTATGCGCTGCCCAACGAAAGCAAATACAAAATATACATCAGTGCGCTGACGAGCCTGAATGTGGATGAGCACAACCGCATCCGCACAACGGACGGCAGGCTGCTGAGAAGGCTCGTCCGGGACGCGCGGACGAGAGGAACATCGGCGAAACAGACCATCAGTCAGTGGCCGTCGGTGCGCCGGGGAGAAGAGGAAAATATTTTTCCGTATCAGGAGTGTGCGGACGCGATGTTCAATTCTGTCCTTATCTACGAGCTGAGCGTTTTAAAAACATATGCGGAACCGCTTCTTTACAGCATCGGAAAAGAGGAGCCGGAATATTTTGAAGCAAAGAGACTTTTAAAATTCCTTGATTATTTTCTGGGAGTCAGCAGCGAGGACCTGCCGAAAAATTCTATTGTGCGGGAATTCGTCGGAGGCAGCTGCTTCCGGGTCTGAAAGCGGACAGGCTGTTTTGCAATGTGAAAAACTTCAGAAAAAACTTGTCAGACAGACAGTTTACTGGTAGAATGTCAGATGGTAAGTAAGATAAATGGTCGCGGCTGTCAGTCCGTTTGGACGCCCGAAAGGGGACAGGTGAGGAAAGTCCGGGCTTCACAGGGCAGGATGCCGGATAACGTCCGGTGGA